>ENA-OPCD01003089-OPCD01003089.1-human-gut-metagenome-genome-assembly--contig:-NODE-3089-length-10916-cov-2.620017_pt1 | contig 10916 bp, 14 predicted proteins | sample MGYA00241560_ERZ501471 | MGnify/ENA primary metagenome ERZ501471 (study PRJEB25962, sample SAMEA2042578) | human gut metagenome | biome: human gut; feature: human-associated habitat; material: faeces...
TTCACGAAGACGGGCAGCGTTGGATGGAAGTGTATGCTGATACATACCACGAAGTTTCTCACATGTGCCCAGCACGGTTTCCCAAACTTCCTTCGGATGTGAATAACCGCTTTTCCTGTGGCGCGACACCATTTCGCTTTCCACACGGATCATCTCATTCATCACTTGTGCATTCAGCACATATTCTGCCTGCTTTTTATCTGTCAGGCCGCTACCGTCGGCAAGCCTGTACCTGTCACGATAGAACTCAACAGCCTTGCTGTCACTTCTTAATGTGTCATTCATGATTTCTGCTTTGATTTGTTCTTTCATCCGTTGTTCCGCGTCCGGGAATTTGGCGTCGTAAGCGTCTTTGATAGGTTTGTAGAGGGAAACGTAGTCAATAAGAACCTTACGTCCGTTTCCACCAATCGTCAGGGGTCTAATTTTTCCTTCGCGCACTTTCTTCTTATAGTTCGGCTCACTCAGGATTCCTCCCTGAGTCACCAGCTCAGCGAAAGTCACGCACCGTATATTACCAAACATTTCCATAATCAAATATTTTAAATTTTGTGCAAGTATCCGGCATCGACCCGAACCCGTAAGCCACATTGCTGTTCTTATTTTGCATGTGAGAAAAACACTATCCCTATTCATCCCGAACCGGAATAGTTTGCTACCTTTGTAGCCTTCAAAACCAAAAAAAATTATATAATCATGAACTATTTCTCTGTTATTTTTTATTCGCACAGTCGAGGTCCACTTGATGATGTTCGCACAATTTATAAAGATCATCTAAGGAAATTGAACCTGAGATACAGTAGTGACATTTATTTTCCTGAATCCGGATGGTCAACCCCTGCATTTGGAGTTCCTTTGGAATTGAATTTTTTAGTAAAAATTCCAAAAGACCGGCTAACCGAAGATAAGGCTCTGCTGAAGAGTCTTGTGTCGCTTTCTGATAATATAAAGAAGGATGTTCCTGGGATAATAGAGGTATCCATAAAAACGAATTGTCAGTCATCTCGTTAATTGATTCCAAACAGCCTGCTTTTAATAGTGACAGTTCGGTTTCATTCCTTAGAATCGTAAGTTCCTCAATGCGTTGCTCTAAATTCTTTCTATGCATCATTCTTTCGTCACCCATCACTCAACCCTCCTTTCCTCTTCCCAAGCCCGTCCCAACAGCATAGCAACCGAACGAACTAATAACACACCAGCCGTACACGCATCCTTAAAAGATATCTCCGACTCATCCGCCAAGTTTAGGGCCACCACCAAAGCCGCTACAGCAGCCAAATTCTGAATCCATCTAATCACTTTCATGCTATTCCATTTAAATCGTTAAACATCAGTTTCATCGCGTAAAGCGCACTTCCCTTGCGCCACTCCAACTCTTTCTCATACCCGTCCAGTGTCCAAGCCGGATGATATTCTTCCAGCCGCTTCGAAAGAATCAGAATTTCATAACTGTAGTCAAAACTTATCGTAGCCAAAATAAAAGGAAACGTCACCGCGTTACATCCATCGCTTAGCGGTTCATCAAAACTTACGCTCCAATAGGAGTTCTTGCCGCTACGACTGCCACTGGCAGATTGTGCCCGCCGGATTGCAAACACAGGAACTTTGTTCTCATCGTAGTGATCAACCACTAGCACCACCGACTGCAAGTTCACCAGGCCTTGGCATTCTTCTTTCCAGTATATCATAATTATAGTTTTATTGTTTCACGATACGGATTCTCCACTTTCTTTTTGATAGTGGTAACTTCATACTGTTCTGCCCCATGATTTAAGGCATAAGCACGCAATATTCGGGCGGTAGGACTCTGCGTTTCAAATCGCATAGCACTCTGAACTGTTCTTTCAGTAACTTTGAATACTTTGGCAATCTCTCTTTGGAGTTCCAAACTGATTTCGATTACTTCTTTTTTTTCTTCCATACTAATATTATTATTAATTGTTATTTCTTATCTTTGAAGCGTCTCTCATTGGAAGACTTTGCAAAATAATACAGAATTTCTGAATTATCAAAATAAAATTCAGAATATTTGGAGTTAAATTTCAGAAAGCATGGATAAAAACAGTATTAATGACCGCTTTATAGAAAGCGTAAACTATCTAATCAGCAACAAATTAGTAGTAAACAAGATAGATCTAGCAGAAAGCTTAGGGATAGGCAATACTAAACTTTCAGAAATTCTGAATAAAAGAATGAAAGCTGGAACAGATCTTATTGCATGCTTATGTTATAAGTACAGTATAAATTCAGACTGGATTCTTATAGGAAGAGGTTCTATGCTTCCAAATGAGCAACCACAACAATTAGAGCAAGCACAATCTACGGATCAATCCCAGATTGTGCAAATATTCGTGTCTCAACTTGAAAAAAAGGATGAAGAAATAAAAAGCCTAAACCTGCAGATTGCCCAAATGTCCGAAGAATTAGGACACCTTCGTCCCCCAACAGAGTGCCAAAAAAATGATGAACAACTTAAACCTAAGGGTTTAGATCCTGCGAAGAATGCTTCTACAAAGAAACCTTCTTCGCCCAATGTCGACAATGCAACCTCTGCCACTGCCCAATGAAAAGAGAAAAACTTGAATATGAAAGTTAAAGTTATTAATATGAAAAATTTAGATTACACTTTTGCAAATAGCACAAAACTAAGCACAAGTAAAACTAGCGTAAGTATAAGATTAGCGAACAGGAATACTATTAAAGATTTATTCATCTTTATATTTTCTTCCTTTAGTTTCATTGTTTCAAGCTTGTCAAACATAACAGCTTCCAATAATATAGAAAGTTTTTGTTCGAATGACTCAGCATGAATCAACTTATTCCGTAAATTGTTAAAATAATCATCCATTATTGCAGTTTTATTTGTAAAAATAACAAATTAGTATGACATATCAAAGACTTAAATCTATAATATTTTGTAGCCTATTTAGTTGGAACTCATTTTGTTTAATATTTGGAGTTATAGGAGTTGCTTTAACTATTTGGGCTATGTTTATCTGTAATTGGAATGAACAAGTTAGTGTAAAGTGGATAGCACTACAATTTGTCGTATTTCTATACATAGTAGTTGCATTAATAAAAGCTTTATATGAAACGTGTAATAAGCAATATATTGAATGCATCCCCATTGAATTTGACCAAGAGACAAGAACCTTTTTAATACCGAGCAATGAATATTTGGACTATTATTCTATGGTTTCTATTGTCCAAATTAAAAATAAGTTTGAAATAGATTTTGGTACAGGATATGTAAGCAATATACAAAAAGGTTTTATACAAATCACTGTTATATCTCTAAAAGTAGATGATAAACAGCTCAAAGAACTTATGAAAAATGACTCTATACTATTAAATAAATTACGTATTAAAATTACTTATAAATATGAAGGAATTAAATGATATTCGCGTTGCTGAAATTGTAACTTTAGGAACAATCGTTATCAACAAAGGCTTTCTTGATGGTATTAATGATTTAATGGAATTCCTTGTATACGAAACGGGAAAAGAAATTATTGATCCGTCAAATGGAAGAGTTTTAGGCATCTTAGAAAAACCTAAGGGTAAATTCAAAGTAATGCATATACAAGGAAAGATGTCTACACTTGTTACAACACTAAAAATGGAAACAAATCCTTTTTCTTTTTTGTCACAAAGCATACAACTGCAGACAAATGCAAATCCCGAACTAACTGCATTGAATAGTATAAAAATAGGTGACAAAGTTAAGATTATAAATAATATATAAGTAATATACAAGCTAACAGTGAAAAAGCACACACGCACTTCTTCACTGTTAGTTCATGTGTAAATTCCAGCATAAGCATTATAAATCAATGATTTATTTCATATTTACATTGCCATAAACAATCGCAATAATGGTATTATCCCCCTATTAAAACATATAAATACGGCAAAAAACGTATCAAAAAAGGTATTATTTATATCTAAACACGCAAATAAAAGTCCTGAAAAGGTATCCCCAACTTTTTAAATACGATACCAATCGCACAAAATATGGTATCCCCAACTGTATCCCCAACTGTATCCCCAACTCTGTTTTTAACAATTAGCTACCTATCGGGATATCCTCTCAAAACCTCTTTCTTAAACAATGATTTCATAACTCTCAAACAGTTTTTCAAACAGCAAAAAGAAATCGCCTACCTCGGCAATAATATGCCGAAATAAGCGACGTATAGAGGACTTTAGCATTATGTACGGTAATTTACACCCCAATAAATGCAAGCCGACTAACCGATAGTTAACCTTTTATTCTGTTTGAGCCATTCAAATGGTAGTCCGATGTAAACGTAATGTTAGTTATTGTAGCATGTCGTTTTGATTTATGCATATAAGAAAAATTGCCAATGAAACCTTTTATTCATCGGCAGTTCAATAAGCTTTCGAGGGTGCCATAATTTACACAGATCGTTCTGTGCCCCCTATAACCGGACTGCTGGAAAGCCTGGAACGCCATAAAGTGACGGATCTGAAAGAAAAGCAGGCAATTATGAAGTTGTCGGATTACGGTAGGAAAGGCACGCAGATATGGAGGCTGTTCAGCAATACGACGTGGGGCAAGATCGGGGCACCGGGAAAGTATATCATTGCCGCATTGACCAACAAGCAGAAATAAACGCCGAATGATAAAAAAAGGTACGAAAAAATCTGTGCTATTCACAAATTCTTCGTACCTTTACGCTCCGGTAAAACAAGTTCTATCCACATAAAAGATAACAAAATGGAAAACAGAAGTTTAGTAACCATTGCCGAACATTCTAAAGAAAAAATCCTCTACATGCTCGAAATGGCGAAGCAGTTTGAAATGAACCCCAACCGCCGGTTATTGCAAGGTAAGGTAGTAGCAACCCTGTTCTTCGAACCTTCCACCCGTACCCGTTTGAGTTTCGAAACAGCAGCCAATCGCCTCGGCGCACGCGTCATCGGATTTACTGATCCGAAAGCAACCAGCTCCTCAAAAGGAGAAACACTCAAAGACACGATCATGATGGTTAGCAGCTATGCGGATATCATCGTCATGCGACACTATCTCGAAGGAGCTGCCCGATATGCCAGCGAAGTAGCACCCGTACCCATCGTCAATGCAGGAGACGGAGCCAACCAGCACCCGTCACAAACGATGCTCGACCTCTACTCCATCTACAAAACTCAGGGAACACTGGAAAACCTGAACATCTTTCTGGTGGGAGACTTGAAATACGGACGCACCGTCCACTCACTACTGATGGCTATGCGTCACTTCAATCCTACATTCCACTTCATCGCCCCCGATGAACTGAAAATGCCGGAAGAATATAAGCTATACTGCAAAGAGCATCAGATCAAATACATTGAACATACCGAATTTACCGAAGAAATTATCGCTGATGCCGACATCCTGTACATGACCCGTGTGCAACGCGAACGCTTCACCGACCTCATGGAGTACGAACGCGTGAAGAATATCTATATCTTGCGCAACAAAATGCTGGAACATACCCGCCCCAACCTGCGCATCCTGCATCCGCTGCCCCGTGTCAACGAGATAGCCCTCGATGTGGACGACAACCCGAAGGCATATTATTTCCAGCAGGCGCAAAACGGACTTTATGCACGCGAAGCCATTCTGTGCGATGTGCTTGGCATTACGCTGGACGACGTTAAGTAAAGTATAAGGAAGTATATTACTGGTTTTATTTAGGAGACATGAAAAAACAAGAATTGCAGGTGGCCGCATTGGAAAACGGCACTGTCATCGACCATATACCCTCTGAGAAGCTGTTTACAGTAGTATCATTGCTGGGACTGGAGCAGATGAACAACAACATTACTATCGGCTTCAACCTCAAAAGCAAGAAGCTGGGAACAAAGGGTATCATCAAAATAGCGGATAAGTTCTTCTGCGACGATGAGATAAACCGCATTGCCGTAGTTGCCCCCAACGTAAAGCTGAACATCATCCGCGACTACGAAGTGGTGGAGAAACGTGAAGTGAAACTGCCCGACGAATTGCGCGGCATCGTAAAATGCGCCAATCCCAAGTGCATCACCAACAACGAACCGATGCCTACCCTGTTTCATGTGGTGGACAAGGAGAACTGCGTAATCAAATGCCACTATTGCGAGAAAGAACAGACAAGAGAGGACATAGAGATAATCTGATGAAAGAAGACTGGAAACCGGGAACCATGATTTATCCGCTGCCCGCCGTACTGGTGAGCTGCGGAAGCACCCCGGAAGAATATAACATACTGACCGTTGCATGGACGGGAACCATTTGTACAAACCCGCCCATGTGCTACATTTCCGTGCGGCCAGAACGTCACTCCTACGACATCATCAAGCGCAACATGGAGTTTGTCATTAACCTGACAACCAAGGATATGGCGCGCGCCACCGACTGGTGCGGCGTACGTTCGGGCAAGAACTACAACAAATTCGAGGAGATGAAGCTGACACCTGGCAAAAGTACCGTTGTCAGCGCCCCGCTCATCGAGGAATCTCCCTTGTGCATCGAGTGCAGGGTAAAGGAAATCGTTGCCCTCGGCTCGCACGACATGTTCATTGCCGATGTGGTGAATGTACGCGCCGACACCTCCCACCTGAATACGGAAAACTGGAGCTGGCAGAATCCAACCTGCTGGTCTACGTGCATGGCGGCTATTACGGGCTGGGAGAGAAAATCGGGAAATTCGGCTGGTCGGTAGAGAAGAAAAAGTAATAAATAAAAATTGATTATGGGAAGAAGATGGTTACTTTTCGGGGTTTGTTGGCTGGCCTTCTCCACAGCTATGTGGGGACAACTGCCGGTTGTGCCCGGAACGGATAAACCGGAACACCCCCAGCACACCCACCGCCACGACCGGCGGGTGAACTTCGGTATCAAGGGCGGGTTTACCTCTTCGCTCTTCCTCGTATCGGATTTAGTGCTGAACGGTACTGTCATCGACGAGGTGCAGAATAACTATAAGATAGGTTATTTCGGCTCGTTCTTCATGCGGATAAACTTCAAACGCCACTTCCTGCAACCGGAACTGTCGTACACGATAAACCGCTGCAACATCACCTTCGAGAAGCCGCTGCCCGAAGACGCGCCCGAAAGCAGCATACCCGAAATGGCCTCTATCACCTCGTCTATCCACAGCTTCGAGATTCCCGTAATCTACGGATACAACATCATCAAGGAAGGGCCTTACAGCCTTGCCGTATTCGGCGGACCGAAAATACGCTACATCTGGGACAGGCAGAGCAAGGTCACTTTCGAGAATTTCGACCAGCGGGACATCGAGGAGGAACTCTATCCGCTGAACGTCAGCCTCACCGCCGGCGTTGCCGTAACGATTTCCCGCATCTTCTTCGATTTCCGCTACGACATCGGACTGCACAACATTTCAAAGCGCATCAGCTACAAGCCGGTCTATGACGAAAATGCCGGCGAGGAAGTGCCTCTTGCCAACCAGATACGTTTTCACAGGCGGGAGAATGTTCTGAGTTTTTCGCTTGGAGTGTTCTTTTGACAGGAAATTTCTTACTTTTCTTACAGTTTATTCATTTATTTCTTCTAAATTTGTACGTTGTACGCTTAATAAGAGAATACAGTATTATCAAACCTATCTAATAAGCAAGAATGAAAAGAGACGATTTAATTTTCGATATCATCGAAAAAGAGCATCAACGTCAGCTCAAAGGTATTGAACTGATTGCATCAGAGAACTTCGTAAGTGATCAGGTTATGCAGGCAATGGGTTCCTGCCTCACCAACAAGTATGCAGAAGGTTATCCCGGCAAGCGCTACTACGGCGGTTGCGAAGTCGTAGACCAAAGCGAACAGATTGCCATCGACCGCCTGAAACAGATTTTCGGCGCAGAATGGGCAAACGTACAGCCGCACTCAGGTGCACAGGCCAACGCTGCCGTATTCCTCGCAGTGCTGAACCCGGGCGACAAATTCATGGGCCTCAACCTTGCACACGGCGGTCACCTCTCTCACGGTTCGTCAGTGAATACTTCCGGCATTATCTACACTCCCTGCGAGTACAACCTCAATAAGGAAACAGGACGTGTGGACTATGACCAGATGGAAGAAGTGGCCCTGCGCGAGAAACCGAAAATGATTATCGGCGGCGGTTCTGCCTATTCACGCGAATGGGACTACAAACGCATGCGCGAAATAGCCGACAAGATAGGTGCTATCCTGATGGTAGACATGGCACACCCTGCCGGACTGATTGCCGCAGGCGAACTGGACAACCCCGTGAAATATGCCCATATCGTGACCTCTACCACCCATAAGACACTCCGCGGTCCTCGTGGCGGTGTCATCATGATGGGCAAGGACTTCCCCAACCCCTGGGGCAAGAAAACACCGAAGGGCGAAATCAAGATGATGTCCCAATTGCTCGACTCTGCCGTATTCCCCGGCATTCAGGGCGGTCCGCTGGAGCATGTCATCGCTGCAAAAGCCGTTGCCTTCGGTGAAATTCTGCAACCGGAATGGAAAGAATATGCCAAACAGGTGAAGAAAAACGCCGCTACGCTGGCACAAGCCCTGATAGACCGTGGCTTTACCATCGTTTCCGGCGGTACGGACAACCACTCCATGCTGGTAGACCTGCGCAGCAAATATCCCGACCTGACAGGTAAGGTAGCCGAAAAGGCACTGGTATCTGCCGACATCACCGTGAACAAGAACATGGTTCCGTTCGATACCCGTTCCGCATTCCAGACCTCCGGTATCCGTCTGGGTACTCCCGCCATCACCACCCGCGGCGCCAAAGAAGACCTGATGCTGGAAATCGCTGAAATGATTGAGACCGTTCTCTCCAACGTAGAAAACGAACAGGTCATTGCCGACGTCCGCGCACGCGTAAATGCCAAGATGAAGGAATATCCGCTGTTCGCTTACTGATTATGAAATCGGGAAATAATAGTTTCTACAATAAAAAGTAAAAAAGATAAGCTGCGCAGTTCAAACGAACCTTGCGCAGCTTATTTTTTAATTCTCAATTTTCAATTCTCAATTTAAGAAGGTTCAGGAAAGCCCCTCTATATTGCCGTCCACTATGTCGATGTGCTCCGCTTGCGGCACTTTGGGCAGCCCCGGCATTCGGAGTATCTCACCGGCAATGGCAACGAGCATTTCCGCACCGTTGTTGATAACGATGTCCTTGATGTGGAACTCGAAGTTATTGACAGCGCCGTATATTTTGGGGTCGGCAGAGAAAGAATACTGCGTCTTGGCTATGCAGACGGGATAATGTGCAATACCCATTTCTTCGATAAGCTTCATCATCTTGCGTGAAGCGCTGCTGTAGGTCACTACACTTGCGCCATAAAGGTTGCATGCCACTTTCTCTATCTTCTGCTGTACGGTATCGTTTTCCCCGTAAGTATATTGCAACGGGGCGGATGGCTTCTTTTCGATTGTTTCCACAACGAGGTTAGCCAAATCCACCGCACCTTCCCCACCCTCGGCAAAGACATTGTTAATGGCGAAGCCCACTTTCAAGTCTTCTTCGCAATGACGGCGGATAGCTTCTACCTCTTCGTCCGTATCGCTGGCAAAACGGTTGAAGGCAACCACAACGGTCTGCCCGAAATAGCGCAGGTTACGGATGTGTTTGTCAAGATTGCCGAAGCCTTCCTTCAGTCCTTCCATGTTCGGCTCCTTAATGCGGTCGAGGCTGACACCGCCGTGCATCTTCAATCCCTGTGCAGTGGCGACGATAACGGTCAGTTTGGGTTGCAGACCGCTTTTGCGGCATTTGATATTATAGAACTTCTCCGCTCCCAAGTCCGCACCGAAGCCGGCTTCCGTCACTACGTAATCGCCGAAGGTCATAGCCATTTTGGTAGCGAGAATGGAGTTGCAGCCATGCGCTATATTTGCGAACGGACCGCCATGCACAAAAGCGGCAGTTCCTTCGGTTGTCTGCACCAGGTTAGGATGGATGGCATCTTTCAGTAATACGGTAATAGCACCCGCCACTCCCAAATCTTTGACTGTAAAAGGCTGGTCATCATAAGTGAACCCGAGCAGGATATTTTCGATACGGCGACGCAAATCATTCACATCTTGAGCAAGACACAGAATAGCCATAATCTCCGAAGCCGGTGTAATATCAAACCCGGACTCTTGGGTGATACCGTTTGACTTCGGACCGAGCCCCACGACAATGCTGCGCAACGAACGGTCGTTCACGTCCAACACCCGACGCCAGAGTATTTCTTTGAGCCCGAAACCTTTTGCCTGATTCTGATAGAGGTAGTTATCCAACAAAGCAGAAATCATGTTATGAGCCGAAGTGATGGCATGAAAGTCTCCAGTAAAATGAAGATTGATCTTATCCATGGGAAGCACTTGGGCATATCCTCCTCCGGCAGCTCCCCCTTTCATTCCGAAGCACGGACCGAGAGACGGCTCACGCAGGGCGACAATCGCCTTCTTCCCTATTTTATTAAGTCCCAATGCAAGACCGATAGACACGGTAGTTTTGCCGATACCCGCTTTTGTAGCTGTAATGGCAGTGACCAGTATAAGATTGCTTTTCTTTACCTTCTCTTCATCAATCAACTGTTCGGGTATCTTTGCAATGTAGCGACCGTAATTTTCCACTTCATCACGAGGGATTCCGATACTTTCGGCAACCTGCTTCACTTTCTTCAGCTCAATGCTGCGAGCTATTTCTATGTCTGATTTCATACAGAATATGATTAGTTTTAGTTGAAAATGCAAAAGTAACAAATCTATGTAAAGCTACAAAACTCTTTCCGCATAATAACTGTTGTATGTAGCATAACCTAAACAACAACTTAATTATGGAATGGATTATTAATCAACTAAGGGTACACCCTGAACTTGCTATTTTCCTGACGCTCTTTGCCGGATTCTGGCTGGGCAGACTCAAAATAGGGAA
>ENA-OPCD01003109-OPCD01003109.1-human-gut-metagenome-genome-assembly--contig:-NODE-3109-length-10867-cov-3.437754_pt1 | contig 10867 bp, 8 predicted proteins | sample MGYA00241560_ERZ501471 | MGnify/ENA primary metagenome ERZ501471 (study PRJEB25962, sample SAMEA2042578) | human gut metagenome | biome: human gut; feature: human-associated habitat; material: faeces...
AGTAAGTATATGACCTTACGCCGGAAATCGGCGAAACCCTTGTAAGACCTTGGTTTTTTAGGGTTTTGTAACGGGTGATAGTATAGCATGAAAAGACAAGAAAAGCAAGGACATACCCACTTTCTATTAAAATTGCATATTGTATTGTTAAATTGCATATGCTATAATGCCAGTAGGCAAAAAGATAATGCTATTCCATAGTGAACAGCAACGAAAAACCCTCGGAGTGCCATCCGAGGGTTTTTCTATTCCTAATTCTTGTGTGGAAAGGTTTGAATCCACAGGCTAGTTACCGGCTATTTGTCGCCATCTAACCATTTGATGATGTAGTGGCAAACTACACCAGCCGCAACAGCGACAATAAAAGATAATGCTAAATCCATGGTGAACACCTCCGTTCTGTACCAGTATAGGAGGCGGTAACATTGCTAGTATATCATATGTTGCTTTGTGGTTCTATAATTTTGTGTCCTATATATAGTTTTTATCTTAATGAAAAATTAAACTTAATTAAGAAGTCTAAATCTACTGTAACCAGGCCGGATATGATAGACTATGAGTTGTGTAAAATATAATTCATGGAGAGGGAAAATGAGCAGAATATACAACGCCTTAATTGAACTTGTTGCAGCAGCAGTTTTTATAATTCCGCTTTGGGGTATATATGAGAAGTTTTTCTTTCAGAGCTGGAAACGAACGATGGTTTATATGATCTTTGGATTTTATCTGGCAGTAGTATTAGCATTAGTGGGATTTCCGAATATCACGATGTTGCAAACGGAGTTTACAGTGAATCTGATTCCATTTATTTATATGTTGTCAGATTTTGTTAATGCGTGTTTGAACGTACTCTTGTTCGTTCCGTTTGGTTTCTTTTTACCAATGTTATGGAAAGAATTCAGAAATATAAAAAGTGTTGCTTTGGCAGGAATTGTTGCAACGTCTTTTGTTGAGATTTCTCAACTTTTTACTGGCAGAGCAACTGATATAGATGATATCATTACAAATAGCATCGGTACTTTGATCGGCTACTTTACTGTGCGTTTTGTAACCGAAAACTTTACAAAGCGAACTTTATCAGATTCAAAAATTAATGATTTTTATTTGATTTGTGGTTCAGTAGGTGTTATTATGTTTTTCTTACAGCCATTTGTCTCAACATGGTTATGGGGAATACTTTTATGATAAGACCGGATATCAGTTTCAATAAGGAGTGAGCGAACATGACATTACAGCAATTAACCTATTTAGTTACGGTTGCGGATTGTGGGAATATTACGGAGGCTGCAGAAAAGCTTTTTATTTCACAGCCGTCGCTTAGTGCAGCAATTCATAATCTTGAAAAAGAGATGGGAGTGACTGCATTTACAAGGTCTAACAAAGGCGTTACTGTTACGAGAGAAGGCGAAGAGCTATTGTCCTTTGCAAGGATGCTCTTAGAGCAGGCTGACAATATGAAAGAACATTTTGGAAATGGAGAGAGAAGAACACCAAAGTTTTCTGTGTCTTGCCAGCATTATTCGTTTGCGGTAAATGCTTTTGTTGATCTGATCAAAGAATATGATGCAGACCAGTATAGTTTTATTATAAGAGAGACACAGACGGGCGAGATCATTGAAGATGTGGCAAGCGGAAAAAGTGAGATTGGGGTTCTTTATCTTTCGGAACACAATGAAGATGTGATTCTGAAGCTGATAAAGAATAATCAGTTGAAGTTTGAGGAAATGTTTGTTGCAGAACCGCATGTATTTATCTGTAAAGATCATCCACTGGCAGAGAAAGAAATGATTTCTATGGAAGATTTACAGCCATATCCGTATCTTGTCTATGAACAGGGAAATAATAATTCGTTTTATTTTTCAGAGGAATTTATAAGCATGCTTGATTTCCCGAAGAGTATACAGGTGAGAGACAGGGCGACCTTATTTAACCTAGTGATCGGATTAAACGGATTCACAGTAAGCAGTGGTGTGATCGATCAGAAATTAAATGGAAGCAGTATTATAGCGAAGCCATTAGATGTTGATAAAACGATGAGGATCGGTATTATTAAAAAGAAAAATATTATTTTCAGTCGTTATGCGTCTTATTATGTAGACGCGCTGAGAAAGCATTTGTAAAAAATAAAGAGCAGGGATTTCGTCATAATGAAATCCCTGCTCCTTCTTTTACTAACAGAAGAATTCTTTTGCAGCTCGTACCAGATACTCAGTATCTTTCACACCTGCAGTCTCATAAGGGGAATGCATTGCCAACTGCGGAAGTCCGATGTCAACGGTATTGAGCGCAACCTGAGTGTTGGAAATATTTCCAAGGGTAGAGCCACCGGCCATATCAGAGCGGTTTGTAAATGTCTGAACCGGAACATCTGCCCGCTTACATAGGTCGCGGAACATGGCAGCAGATACGGCGTCCGTACAGTACTTCTGGTTTGCATTGAATTTCAACACGATTCCTTCGTTCAGGTAAGGACGGTTTGTCGGATCTGCTTTCTCTGTATAGTTTGGATGAACCGCATGAGCATTATCTGCAGAGATCATAAAGCTGTCTGCAAGATGAACACGATAATCTTCTCCATCATATCCAAGTGCTTCGTGAACACGGATCAGTGTGTCAAAAAGGAATGTGGATGCGGCGCCCTGTTTCGTACCGCTTCCAACTTCTTCATTATCCAAAACACAGTGTACAGCCATACAGTCTCTTTTCTCACCGGAAAGAAAACCTTGAAGTGATGCGAAGGCACACTGCAGGTCATCAAGTCTGCCGCTGGAAAGGAACTCTTTGGAAGCCCCCCAGATGGAACCTTCCTGTCGGTTATAAAGGAATAGATCATGTCCAAGGATTTCATCTTTTTCTACCCCGGCAGCTTCAACAATCTGTTCCATAAAAGTTCCTTTAGGAGAACCACAGCCATAAAGTGGGAGAAGATCTTTTTGTGCGTTGTAGTTGTAACCGCTATTGATCTCACGGTTCATGTGAATCGCGAGATTCGGGATCATAACAAGATCCCGGTCAATATTGACGAGTTTGCTCGCGAATTGTCCGTTTGTCTTATCTTTTATTATAACGCGTCCGGCAACAGAGAGCGGACGGTCAAACCAGGGTGCACAGAGCATGCCACCATATTTTTCTACATTTAATTTCACATAATGTTTTTCTACTTCGATCTCCGGATTCTCTTTGATCTTAAAGGTCGGAGAATCACTATGACTTGTCAGAATGTGCATCTTGTCAATACCATTTTCCGGGATTGTAAACGCAATCAGGGAAGAGTCATTTCGCGTAACAAAATAGTGTTTGCCGCATTCTATATTCCAACGCTGATTTTCCTTTAGTTCAGTAAAATCAACTGCAAGAAGCTCTGATTTCATCTGTTGAACTGCATGAAACGCTGTGGGACTCTTTTGAAGAAATTTTAATAGTTCTTGAGAAACTGAATTGTTCATAGATATTTCCTTCTTTCAAATTGTTTTAAAAATCTTTTTTTGCTGATATATTTACTTTTTAGGATAGGGCAAATCAGAGAGAAATACAAGGCGGAAAAGCATAATAAAAACTTTTTATTTAAGAAGAATTTCACAACATACTGTTTTAAAATGTGCTATAATCTAATTTGGAATGTCAGAGATTCCATTGGAGGAGTACGAATGAAAAAAATATCTTTGAAAATAAAATTAACACTAAAATATACAGGGTGCATATTCGTGGCAACAGGCATTGCGTTGTTTCTTGCTACAGTGATAAGTGGAACAGATGCGCAGTCAGCAAAAGCGATGGCGAAGGTGGTACTTCCAATCGTTTTCATTGCATCTCTTGCAATTGGATACTTTCTGGTAAGAGAGGTTCTGAAACGGACTGCAGATCTGGCAGAGTCAGCGGCGGAAATCTGTAGAACAAAAGATTTCTCCAGACAGTTGGAACTGGAAGAATCTGATGCGGAATTGGAGAGACTGCAGCTGACATTGAATAAGTTACTTGAGGATGTGCGCGAGGAGGGACATTTTGCAGAAAATGTTGTACAGGAGATGTGGATGCCGGTCAGTGTGATCCTTACACGAAGCGCATGGTGCCTTGGCGATTGGCGACTGTCCCAGCGTCAGCGCTGGCAGATTGAACTGGTGCAGAAGAAGGCACAGATTCTTTCAGATTTTATTCAGGAAGTCTCATTTTTTGCAAAGGCAGATCAGGGATGCCAGCCGGCTTATAAAAAACGCATGAATATCAGTGAACTGACAACAGGAATTATAGAAGGTCAGATCAGCAGACTTCAGGAGGCAGATGAACCGGTGCAGATAGACTATGAGATTGAACCGGAGATCTACGCAGAAGTGGATGAGAACTGTTATCGGAAGATGTTGTTAAATCTGCTGGAGAATTCCATTGATTATAGCCGGGAGATTGGACTGATCAAAGTTGTTGTTGAAAGCAAAGGTAGTGAATTTACCTGTAAGATCGCAGATGCGGGAATTGGAATTTCGGAGACGGATCTGCCGCACGTATGGGATCGGTTTTTCAGAGGAGATCCTTTAGGTGCCGGAGAAGGTCATTTTGGACTGGGACTTTCTGTTGTAAAATGGATTGCTGAAGTACACGATGGATGGGTGGATGCAGAAAGTATCCTGGGGTCCGGAAGCTGCTTTACAGTGGGAATGCCGTGTGAACCGAAGCCAGAGGCAGAAGTAGAAGAAGTGTCAGAGGAAGAGAAGACAGTTGATGCGCTGTTAGAAGGAATTAATGGAACAGACGAAACAGAAGAGGAGACGGATGCAGATCTGACTACAGAAGCAGAAGGAGCAGTTGCGACAGATGCAACTACAGAAGAAGCTGAGACAGATGTAACATCTGAAATAAATGAAACGGCTGAGACAGAAGGAGTTACAGAAATAAATGCGGCGACTGAAACAGAGGCAGTGACCGAAAACAGAGATAGCTCAGAAGAGTCTGAAACTTTGGGTGAGACAATCGCGATGCCTGTGATTACAGAGGACACAGAGGAACAGTCATCAGAGAATTTTGTGCCGGATGCAGAGAAAGATGAAACCGATGTAAAGAGTGAAAATTCGTTCAGGAAAATCAAAATTTGTTTATCAAAAATCAAAAGCTTTCTTGAGGAAGAAGACGAGGAAGAAGATGACGAAGAAGATTCAGACAAAGACGAAGAATCTTCAAATGAATGCGAAGCGATTCCATTTAAAAGCAAAGAGGATTCAGATGAAAAATAAAGAGGAGGACTTCTGATGTGAAAGACGTAGCAACAATGAAGGTGGAATTAAAGAAACTTATTGATACAGCTGCAGGAAGAGTTCCGGCAGATCTGGTGATCAAAAATTGTAAGATTGTAAACGTATTTTCAGGAAAGATTCAGGAAGGAGACATTGCATTTTCAGGTAATCAGATTGCAGGTATCGGTGAGTATGAAGGCGTGAAGGTGATTGATGCAGAAGGAAGATATGCAGCGCCAGGATTTATCGACAGCCACATCCACATTGAATCTTCTTATGTAAGTCCTGAAGAGATTGGACGCCTGTTAGTTCCACATGGAGGAACAACAATTATGGCAGACCCACATGAGATCGTAAATGTATGTGGAACCGCTGGTCTGGACTATATGATGAAAGCAGCTGAGAACACAGTGCTTGATGTGAAATATGAGCTTCCATCCTGTGTACCGGCTACACCATTCGAGCACTCAGGTGCGGTGATCGATGCAGAAGCAATGAAAGAGCCAATCACAAGAGAAGGAATTGCCGGACTTGGTGAGTTCATGAATTTCCCGGGCGTGATCAATGCGGCAGACAGTGATCTGGATAAGATCATTGTAGCAAAACAGGAAGGCAAATTTATTGATGGACATGGACCAGGAATCACAGGGAAAGAATTGAATGCATATGCGGCAGCAAGAATCGCAGCTGATCATGAATGTTCTACCGTAGAAGAGATGAGTGATCGATTGGAGAGAGGAATGTACATTTTGCTTCGTCAGGGATCAGCATGCCATAACCTTCGAACACTGCTTAAAGGTGTGACAGCAGAGAACAGCAGAAGATGCCTGCTCTGTTCTGATGACCGTCAGCCGAAGACAATCCTTCACGAAGGACATCTTGATAATCATCTGCGTATCTGTGTAGAGGAAGGTCTTGATCCTGTGACAGCAATTCGTATGGCAACACTTAACGCAGCAGAATGCTTTGACCTGAAAGACAGAGGAGCAATTGCACCGGGATACCGTGGGGATGTTGTTCTTCTGGATGATCTGAAAGATTTCCATGTAAACCGTGTATTTGTAGAAGGTGCTCTGGTGGCAGAAGAAGGAAAATATCTGCCGGAGATCAAAAAATGTGATATTTCTTCCGTTAAGGGAAGTGTGATCGTAAAAGATTTCTCCAAAGAGAAATTTAAAATGAACCTGAAATCAAACAAAGTAAATGTAATCAAGATTCTTCCGGGTGGAGTTGTAACAGCGAAAGATACAGCAGAGATTGAGTTGGATGCAAATGGAGAGTTCGTAAGAAATCCAGAAGTTGATCTTGTAAAAGTAGCTGTTGTTGAGCGTCATCAGGGAACAGGGAATGTAGCTTGTGGATTCCTGAAAGGATACGGAATTAAAGAAGGTGCTGTAGCACTTTCAGTGGCTCACGATTCTCATAACATCATTGTTGTTGGAGTTAATGATGAAGAGATGGAATTTGCCGTGAACAGTCTGATCGAGCAGGAAGGTGGTGTTGTTCTTGTGAAGGAAGGAAAAGTGATCGAGAGCATGCCAATGCCGATCGCCGGACTGATGAGTGATCAGAGCGGAGAATGGGTAGATCAGAAATTAACAGACATTCATGAAAAAGCATACGAAGAACTTGGAATCTGTGGAGATGTGGAGCCGGTAATGACACTGTGCTTTATGTCACTTGCAGTAATTCCGGAGATTAAGCTGACAGACATGGGATTGTTTGATGTGACAACATTTTCATTCATTCCTGTAGAAGTTGAATAATGAAGTTAAAAATCAAAGAAAACACCATTGACGTACTGCACGTATTTTGCTATACTTTAATAGTTAAATAAATACGGCGCAGTAGCCAAGCGGTAAGGCGTGGGTCTGCAACACCCTGATTCACCGGTTCAAATCCGGTCTGCGCCTCTTAGAAAGTCTGGAAATGATTGTTTCCGGACTTTTTTCTTTATGTGAAAATAAGTATTTAGATACAACAAAATCCCCCATGAGAAGAAGTAAAGATTCTGTCTTCCCATGGGGAATTTTACGTGCAATATTATAGGGCTTATCAGTTAATAAACAAAACTTATGAATTCGCAAGTGCTGTCTGTTTTACATCCGGAATTGCAATCAAAATCGGATAAAGTACAGCAGAAAGGATCAGTCCACCGATTCCCTGGACCAGGTTCGCCGGAACGCTTGCGAATGCACCGGCTCCGTAGATAAAGTACTCGCACAGGCAGTAACCGCCGGCAACGAGAATGATATCAGCAACACCGCCGAGGATGACTGCTGTGTAACGGCTTTTGGAATTCTTACCTACTTTACGGTAAAGAAGGGCGGAGCAAAGGGATACCAGTCCTTTGATCACAAATGTGATCGGAACATAGACAAAATATCCTCCGAGCAGGTCTGCCATAGCAGATCCGATACCGCCTGCGAGGAATCCCCATGCAGGTCCGAGAACAACACCAGCAAGGATAACAATCGCATCACCCGGGTGAATATATCCGCTTGTTCCAGGAGTAGGAATCTTGATTGACATCGTAGCAACACAGGCAAGCGCTGCGAACAGTGCAGCCATGACAAGTTTCTTTAATGTTACTGTTGACTTAGAATTCATAACAAAAACCTCTTTCCTTTAAGATTTATCATACTATACAACATAAGTGGACTATAAAAAAGAGCCACTTTTACAAAAATAAACCATACCAGTTTTAAACGAAAAATAAATTTATAAAATCTTAAGAAATGTAGAGAGTATGCTTTAAGATGTTGATGAAATAATAAAAAAGATTTAAATCAGAACCGTTTGTACCTGTATAGATACGTTGCCAGGGAACACAGTTCATAAAAGAAGGAGAATTACAAAAGATGGGATATCATTCGATCATATATATCTTCTTATTTCTTCCGGTCTGTCTGTTCGTCTATCAGCTTGCACCGGAGAAATGGAGAGGAAGAGTCCTGCTGGGATTCAGCTGGATTTTCTTTTATCTGCTAAGTGGGAAATTACTGGTTTATCTTTTAGGAACAACGCTTCTGACCCATTGTATCGGCATCTGGCTGACTGTGATCCGGATGCAGGAAGCGAAGGCTGTAGAAGGTCTGGAACGGAAACAAAAGAAAGCAGTGAAGATGGAATATCAGAAAAAAGGACGAAGAGTTCTTGCACTTGGCATCTTCATTTTACTTGGAATTCTCGGCTATCTGAAATATTTTGATTTCTTTACGGTGAATTTAAGTCATCTGTTTGGACATCCGGTTCTGGAAGGATGGAGACCGGAAAATCTATTAATGCCAATTGGAATTTCATTTTATACATTGCAGGCTATTGGTTATATGACAGATGTGTACTGGGGAACCATACAGGCAGAGACAGAAATTTGGAGAACCGCATTGTTTCTTGGATTCTTCCCACAGATCATGGAAGGACCAATCGCAAGATATTCTGATGTGGCAGACACATTGTATACAGGAAAATCATTGGAATATAGAAATGTGGTCGATGGTTATGTAAGAATCTTCTGGGGACTCTTTAAAAAGATGGTGATAGCTGACCGTATGGCACTGATGGTAAATCAGGTATTTGACCATTATGCAGACTATCATGGTGCGGTGATTCTTGCAGCAGCGATTGGTTACGTGATTCAGCTTTATATGGAATTCTCCGGCTGTATGGACATCATTATAGGAAGTGGAAAGTTGTTTGGTATCTGCCTTCCGGAAAACTTCCGACAGCCGTTCTGTGCGAAGAATCCTTCGGAATTCTGGCGCAGATGGCATATTACACTCGGCGCGTGGTTCAAGGCATATATTTTCTATCCGGTATCGGTATCCGGATTGGTTAAGAAATGGAACCAGTATGGAAGAAAACATTGCGGAAAGCATATTACAAGACTGGTGACTTCTGCAATCGCCCTGTTCCCAGTGTGGGTTGCGAACGGAGTCTGGCATGGTGCGCAGTGGAATTATATTTTTTATGGAATGTATTACTTTGTTCTGATCATGCTTGGGATTGCTGCAGAACCGGTTCGAGACTGCATTTTGGAAACATGTCATATCAATCCAGAGACGAGGGTTTGGAGAATGATTCAGATCGCAAAGACGTGGGTGATCATTGTGGTTGGAGAATTATTTTTCCGTGCAAATGGATTGAAGGCCGGATGGTATATGTTCTGCAATATGATAAAGCATTTTGATGCTGGACAATTAACAGATGGGACACTGTATACACTCGGGCTCGAGCGGGCAGATTATCTGGCAGTGATAGTGGGATGCCTGATCGTCGGAATTGTGGGTTCTATGAAAGAGCACGGAATCTCTGTGCAGAAGAAAATGGGAGAACTGGCTGTACCGGTGCGCTGGGGATTGTATTATGCCTTAGTTATAGGGATTTTGATCTTCGCAGCGTATGGGGATGGATATCAGATTCAGGATCTGATCTACGCCGGTTTCTGAGGTGATAAGAATGAGTAAGATAAAAAGAGGAGTTCTCTTTATTGTAATACTGGCAGTATTTCTGTTGGCAAGTTCTGTCGGGATGGAATATTATGTGGTGCATCAGCTGAATGGAGAAGTGACCGGAAGAAATCGTCCATTTGCGGCTCTTACAGTTGAGCCAGAAGATACATTGGATCTGCTGGTGGCCGGTGACAGCGAAAGCTATAATTCCGTATCAACAATGCGATTGTGGGACGATAAAGGGATTACAACTTATGACTGTGGACAGGGAGCACAGAGAATTCCAGAGACTTATTACATGCTGAAACATGCATTTAAGAAACAGTCTCCAAAGATTGTGATACTTGAGACAAATACATTGTTCCGTGATATTGGAGCAGTAAAAAGTACACAGGAGATATTAACGCAGGCAGGACAGTATTATCTGCCGGTTTTCCGTTATCATAATCTGTGGAAGACAGTAGTAGATGAGCCGGAAATGCATACGAATTACAAGGGGTTTGTGATCAGGGATGAGGTTGATCCATATGAAGGAAAACCGGATTATATGAAGAAAAAGAAAAAATGTGAAACAATGCCTGAGTATGTAAAGGTTTATCTGGAGAAAATTGAAGAACTGTGTGAAAAGAATAATGCGCAGTTATTGCTTGTAAGTATGCCATCACCAAAGAACTGGAATCATAAACGGCATGCAGAGATACAGAAATATGCGGATGGAAAAGGAATCACATATCTGGATCTGAATAAGAAGGTGGAAGAATTAGGGTTGAACTGGACAGAAGATACACAGGATAAGGGCGATCATCTAAATGTTTATGGGGCAGAGAAGGTGACTTCGTATCTTGGAAATTATTTAGAAGAGAATTATGAACTGGAAGATCATAGAAATGATCCGATGTATGAAGCATGGAATCAGCTGGCCGAACAGTATAAGCAGAACCTTGCAAGAATACAAGGAAAAATAGAAGTGGCAAAAGAAACGGGTGTAGGAAAATGATAGCAAAAGAAGAGTTGAATATTTTGTGGAGCCTGGAGCAGACAGCGAAAAAGTATGAAGACAGGGTTGCTGTTTCGGATGTAAATCAGGAGCTGACTTGGAAAGGACTTGTGAAGAAAGCTCAGGTGATAGGTGCAGAATTAAGTAAAAAGGTTCAACCGGGAAATCCGATTCCGGTTCTTTTAGAGAAAAGTTCA
>ENA-OPCD01003118-OPCD01003118.1-human-gut-metagenome-genome-assembly--contig:-NODE-3118-length-10843-cov-3.220337_pt1 | contig 10843 bp, 10 predicted proteins | sample MGYA00241560_ERZ501471 | MGnify/ENA primary metagenome ERZ501471 (study PRJEB25962, sample SAMEA2042578) | human gut metagenome | biome: human gut; feature: human-associated habitat; material: faeces...
CCTAACTTTGCAGCAAGCTGCAGTTCCATCAGACGCTCTCCGGGTTTTAACTCTCCTTTTAAAATCGCCTCACGCAGTGTGTTAAACACCACATCCCGAAGTGGCAGATACGCATCCATATTCAGCGTCAAATCGTCTGTCATAAACCTGTTTTCCTCCATTTCTTCGCTTATCTCATGTTGTTGTAAATACTGGTCAGGTAAACCTGCTTTGCCAGTCCGGATGCCTGCATCGCCTCATATGCCGCAACCGCTTTCTCCTTATCATCAAACAGTCCGAATACCGTCGGACCACTCCCGCTCATCATAGCTCCCGCAGCTCCATGTTCCATCATATGTTCTTTGATCTCTGCGATTACCGGATAATTCGGAATCGTCACAGTTTCTAAAACATTTCCCATATCTGAGGTAATGGCTGCAAGGTCTTTTCGTCTGATGTCTTCCACCAGACGGTCAATATCCGGATGAACTGTATTTTCATCCAGCTTCAGATTCTCATATACAAACTTTGTCGATACAGAAATCTGTGGTTTTGCGATCAGTATCGGACATTTTACCATCGGTGGAAGTGCGGTAAGCTGCTCACCAATTCCTTCTGCAAGTGCGGTTCCACGCATAATGCAGTAAGGAACATCCGCCCCAAGCTTCACGCCTCTTTCCATCAACTCTTTTTGAGAAAGTCCCAACCGGAACATCTGGTTCATTCCGTAAAGCACTGCCGCAGCATTGGAACTTCCGCCTGCCATTCCCGCTGCAACCGGTATATGCTTGTCCAGATGGATTCTAATCCCATCTTTGATATCAAATTCATCGATCAGAAGCTTTGCCGCTTTCCATGCAATATTGTCCTCATCATTCGGCAGATAAAAAAGATTCGAATCGATCTCGATACCTGGGGCCGACTTCTTTTGCAGCGTCACATTATCGTACAGATATAGCGTCTGCATGACCATGCGCACATCGTGATAACCATTCTCCCGCCGCCCCAGCACATCAAGTCCAAGATTGATTTTCCCAAGTGCTTTTAACTCCAGTTTATCCATGCGTGTATCTCCTTATTGTATTTTTTCGACCTTTTTTTGTATCTTGTATACATCATTTCATTACTATAGTATACTCAAACTCTCCCGAAAAATCAATATTTTATCACCCGTTTTCAATTCTTTTGATAATAATTCATTATTAAGCAGAATGCTTTCTTCTGTGGTCGAATATTTCTTTGCCAGGCTCCACAGATCATCTCCGTCTTTTACGATATATCCCACAATTCCCGGCTGGTTCATCCGCTCTTCTTTTTCATAATCCACAAGTGCAGCCTCTGTCACCATCTGTATTTTTTCCGCTTTTCGCATGAAGCTTCTGAACGCCACGACCGCTTTGATCTCTACTTCATCATTTCCGGCAAGATCTACCGCAAGCTGCTCCACTGCATATGTGACGTCATATTTCATATCGCTGCTTCCTTCCCGGCATTCAAGCATTGCCGAGAACGGAACCATCCCCTTCCACACACCAAATGGTACTTCATCGTTTGCCTTTACATACAGAAAGCTGACATTTAGAATCCCCTCTGCCAGAATTCCTCCATCCTGCACTTCCATTTTTTCTATCTGCAGATCTGCGCTGCTGTGGCACACCTGAAGGATCTCATCTTTCAGCTCCGGCAGACTTAATCGTTCTGTGATCTTACTTTTTGAATGATTCTGCATCAGAAGCTCCTCAACAACAACTTCTTCTGTCTCCAAAACACATTTTTTATCAAGGGAATACGCATCCTCTAAAATCTCCAGCTTTTCTTCCCCATAGACAAAAAGACGAACCTGAAGTGCCGCTTCAATGCCAAGCGCACGCATCTCACCGTCCTCATCCATCCGCACTTCCACACTGATATCATCCAGCCGGTCATAGACATGATGATACATACCTTCTTCTGCGCCGGCACACTCGATCCGCCCCTCATAAGGAACCGTCTGCTCCACCCAGTCTGTCTTGCCCTCCTGGGATTCATAGAGAACAAAGATCTGTAATTCTCCATTTATCAGCATAGCATCCTGCACAAGTCTGGTATCCATTTTCCGGGAGCTTACCTCTGTCCACAAGAGCGTTCCGATATTCTCTTTGGTCCCCGGTATCTTAATCTCCTCTTTGATCCTGTAAATGTCTCTCTTCGCGGTAAACAGCTGCAGCAGCTCCACCGGACATTTTTTCAGATAGATTCCTTCTTCCCCATCCACATCAAGTGTCACCTGTTTTTCTGTGATCTGCTCTGTATGTACCGTTATTTCCGCAAGCGCTTTTACCGCAAGCTTTCTCGAATGGATCAGTGATACCCCGCATTCCACCCGCTGAACTTGCACAATGTCTTCGCCTTCTCCGTTCTCTTCCTCCATGTAGACCATTTCCTCAAACGGAATCATTCCCTCTAAAGCTCCGGGACGCGGATCTCCCGAATCTGTCACATACAAAACTTTAAAATTCAGTTTTCCCGTCACACGGAGATAATTTTCCACTCTTCTTGTCTCTTCAATCCGCAGACTTCCCTCACCAGAAAGCACTCTTCCCACGTCACTTTTCGCATCTGGTACATTATAATCCCCACCGATCATAAACTGATCCGTCACTGTTTTGCCCATCTGATTCATGCGTACCTGTTTTCTTATCAGTTCCATAGTCAGCCTCCTACTCAAATATCACCGGTTTTTCGCTTTTTGCCATTTCCAGGACAACATATGGGTATTGGGAAAATCCATCTTCCCGCATACAGATATTTCCCATCTCCTCCCCATCTTTTTCTGTCTCGTCACTTCCCGGTCCCAGAAGTGTTGTCTGTACACAGATCACATCTTTTTCTTCCGTACAGCCATCAACCCGGATCGCATATCCCTCCATTTCCTGTCTCCCATACCCCTGTCCGACATACAGCCGGTCTCCTTGCACATACATGATCTGAAATGGGGTTTCTTCCATCCCGGCAATGCGTTCGGTCATTTCCGCCGGAACTTTTTTCTCATCCACAATGGAATATTCCAGCATTTCTCCACCCGCTTCCTCTTTTTCCATGACCTGACAGCCGCCAAGGAAAATCAGCATCCAGATCACCCCTGTCACACGGCATTTTATTCTCATAATTATTCACAAACTTTTCCATTTTTTTGTCTCTTTATTATCATATTATCTTCCTTGTATTTTCATGCCTCGAATAGTATAATCGAAGAAAAGTATGTTACTTTATACAATGAAAGAGAGGATTTTGGGGTAATGATACGATTTATCTGTATCGCAGTCTTTTTAATTCTTTACCTGATCCTGTCCATTCCGGTTTTTCTGGTGGAATGGATCATTGGTAAATTCAATCGCAGAGCCAAAGATATCAGTTCTCTGCGCATCGTTCAGTGGGGCTTTAAAGTGATTCTTAAGATGACCGGTGTCACGACAACCGTGATTGGTGAAGAAAATGTTCCGGATGAACCGGTACTCTTTATCGGCAACCACCGCAGTTATTTTGATATTCTCCTTACTTACAGCCGGTGCAGGCGTCTGACCGGTTATGTTGCCAAAAAAGAAATGGAAAAGATTCCGCTTCTTTCCACATGGATGAAGAATCTGTACTGTCTCTTCCTTGACAGAGACAATATGAGAGAAGGTCTGAAGACGATCCTTCAGGCAATTGATTATGTAAAAAATGGCATTTCCATCTGCATTTTCCCGGAAGGAACCCGCAACAATGGCGAAGAGCTTTCTATGCTTCCATTCCGTGACGGTGCACTTAAAATTGCCGAAAAGACCGGGTGTGCGATCATTCCGATCAGCATGAACAATACTGCTGACATTTTTGAAGCACATTTCCCACGTGTAAAAAAAGTACATGTCGTCATCGAATACGGCAAACCAATCTATCCAAAAGAACTGGATAAAGAGACAAGAAAACATCTTGGAATCTATTGTCATGATCTTATTCAGGACACAATTAAGAAAAACGCCAGTCTGATCTAAACCTATAACAGAAAAGAGGTACGATTATGCATTCTAAAAATTTAACATTACTTACAGACTTATACGAACTGACTATGATGCAGGGTTATTACGATAAGCAGGACAATCCTACCGTAATTTTTGATGTATTTTACCGTTCCAACCCATTTTCTTCCGGTTATGCAATCGCAGCCGGACTTGAACAGGTTATTGAGTACGTGAAAAATCTGAACTTCAGCTATGATGATGTGGATTACCTTCGCAGTCTCCACATTTTTTCTGAAGATTTTCTTCAGTATCTGAGCGGCTATCACTTTACCGGAAGCATTTACGCAATTCCGGAAGGAAGCCTGATCTTCCCAAAGGAGCCGATCCTCAAAGTCGTTGCCCCGATCATGGAAGCTCAGCTTGTGGAAACCGCAATCCTGAACATTCTGAACCACCAGTGTCTGATCGCGACCAAGTCTTCCCGTATCGTATACGCTGCCGGTGATACCGGTGTTATGGAATTCGGGCTTCGCCGTGCCCAGGGACCGGATGCCGGATTATACGGTGCACGTGCTGCCGTGATCGCCGGCTGCGTGGGAACCTCCTGCGTACTTACCGGCAAGCTTTTTGACGTTCCGGTTATGGGAACCCATGCACACAGCTGGATCATGAGTTTCCCGGATGAATATACCGCATTTAAAGCCTATGCAGATCTTTATCCTGAAGGATGTACCCTTCTTGTCGATACTTACGACACCTTAAAATCCGGTGTGCCGAATGCGATCCGTGTCTTCCAGGAGATGAAAGATGCCGGCATCAGCCCGAGAAAGCTTGGTATCCGTCTTGACAGCGGCGATCTTGCCTACCTGTCCAAAAAAGCACGTAAAATGCTGGATGCGGCCGGCTTTGAAGAAGCAACGATCTGCGCATCCAACGACCTTGATGAATATCTGATCCACGACCTCAAAATGCAGGGCGCAGCGATCGATTCATGGGGTGTCGGAACCAATCTGATCACCTCCAAAGACTGTCCTTCATTCGGTGGTGTATATAAACTCGCTGCCATCCAGAATAAGAATGGTGAGTTCGAACCTAAAATCAAACTTTCTGAGAACACAGAAAAGATCACCAATCCGGGCAACAAGACGGTTTACCGTATTTACGAAAAAGAAACCGGCAAGATGAAAGCTGATTATATCTGCTTTGTAGACGAAGAAATCAATCCGGAGGAAGATCTTCTCCTCTTTGATCCAAGCGAGACATGGAAAAAGACAAAGATGAAAGCCGGAACCTATACCGTCCGCGAAATGATGCAGCCAATCTTCATCAACGGTGAATGTGTCTACACTTCCCCGTCTGTCAAAGAGATTGCCGCTTACTGCCGTCAGGAAAAAGATACCTTGTGGGATGAATCCAAACGACTCTTCAATCCTCACCAGATGTATATCGATCTGTCTCCAAGACTTTATGAAGTAAAGAAACAGCTTCTTGACCGCATGAGTGCTGATGACTAGGTCACAATTTGAAAAGAGGTATTACCGATGAAAAATATGACATTAAAAAATATAACCGCTGCCTGCCATGGAACCTTCCATGGTGACAGCAGTTTTCTTGAAAAAGAGATTACCGGCGTTGCAATCGACAGCCGGAAAGCAGCACCGGGATTTCTTTTTGTCCCACTCAAAGGAGCCCGTGTAGACGGCCACACCTTTATCCCACAGGTTATGGAACAGGGTGCACTTGCTACTCTTACAGAAGAAGATCCTTCTTCCCTTACCTGTCCCTGCATTCATGTAGAATCCTGCGAAAAAGCACTTCGTGATATCGCAGCGTTTTACCGCATGCAGCTTGACATCAAGGTTGTCGGTATCACCGGAAGTGTTGGCAAGACCAGCACCAAAGAAACGATTGCCTCTGTCCTTTCCCGGAAATACAATGTTCTTAAGACAGAGGGAAACTTTAACAATGGAATCGGACTTCCGCTTACCATCTTCAATCTTACCGAAGAACATGAAGTCGCTGTCCTGGAGATGGGAATTGACCATTTCGGAGAGATGCATGAACTTGCATCCATCAGCCAGCCGGATATCTGTGTAATCACCAACATCGGTCTTGCACACATGGAAAATCTCGGAAGCCGCGACGGAATCTTAAAAGCCAAAACCGAAGTTTTTGATCATCTACGTCCAAATGCTTCTGTCATCTTAAACGGAGATGACGACAAACTTTCCACAGTCGCAGAGGTACAAGGGAAAAAGCCTGTTTTCTTCGGTCTTTCAGACCAGCTGGATGCCTATGCAGACGGAATCGTAAGTCAGGGACTTCGCGGAACTGACGCTGTACTCCACCTTCCACTTGGTGAAATCAACGTACATATCCCGGTGCCGGGAAACCACATGGTCTACAATGCTCTCGCCGGAGCATGTGTCGGCATGAAGCTTGGACTTACTCTGGAGGAAATCCAGACCGGGATCTCTTCCCTGAAGACGATTGCCGGACGTACCAATCTGATCGACACAGGATCTCTTTTGATCATCGATGATTGCTACAACGCTAATCCGGTTTCCATGAAATCTTCTCTGGATGTACTTTCTACCGCAACAGGAAGAACCGTAGCTGTAATGGGCGATATGTATGAGCTTGGTGATAAGGAGAATGAACTTCACTACAATACCGGCGCACATGCTGCCGAGATCGGCATTGATGTGATCTGCTGTATCGGAGAACTTTCCCACCACGCATATGAAGGTGCAAAAGCCTGTGCAAAGAGCAGTGCCGTACTTTACTTTAAAACCAAACAGGACTTCCTGGGAAAAATCCGGAATGTTGTCAAAAAAGATGATACCATTCTGGTCAAAGCTTCCCACGGTATGGAATTTCCTGAGATCATTGATGTACTCAGACAGATGAAGTTTTAAGAGAGGTAAGACATGAAATATCAGATACTTGTTCTTGACCTGGACGGAACACTTACCAACTCCAGGAAAGAAATCACTCCACCAACGTTAAAGGCTCTGATCGAGATCCAGGAAGCCGGAAAAAAAGTTGTTCTTGCAAGCGGTCGCCCTACATACGGCGTGGTTCCCCTTGCCAGGCAGCTCCATCTGGAACGTTACGGAAGCTATATCCTATCCTTCAACGGAGCACGGATCACTGACTGCCGCACCGGCCAGTTCATTTACAACAAAACACTTCCGCAGGACGTGATCCCGGATATCTACCGGATCGCTTCCAACTACCTGGTTGATATTCTGGCTTATGAGGATGGACAGCTTCTGTCCGGATTTACCCCGACAAAATATTCCGAATTAGAATCCCGGATCAACCATTTACCAATTGTACAAATTGATAATTTCTGTGAGAAAGTATCCACATTTCCAAACAATAAATTTCTCCTGACCGGAGAACCGGATAGCATCGCTGCTGCTAAAGAGGAAATGTCCACTCATTTCCATGGTTATATTGATGTTTACTGTTCGGATCCATTTTTCCTCGAAATTGTTCCAAAGAATGTAGACAAAGCCGCCTCTCTTCTGAAGCTTCTTACCAGCATCGGTCTGACTGCTGATGAAATGATCTGCTGCGGTGACGGATACAACGACCTGACTATGATCGAAACCGCAGGTCTTGGAGTGGCAATGGAAAATGCACAGCCACTGGTCCGTGAAAAAGCAGATTTTATCACAAAGTCAAATGATGATGACGGAGTTCTCTATGTGATCGATCAGTTTATGCGCGATTGACCGTCGTAGAAATATCATTTCTCAAAATATAAAAATCCCGGAGAACTGGTTTTACTTCCAGTCTCCGGGATTTTTGTTTTCAGTATTTTTCTGTACTTAGATTTCTGCAGTTTCCGCGTCGTCAGTCTCTTCCAGTACTTCCGCATACTTGTCCAGAATGATCTTCTGGATTCTGTCTCTTGTACCGGAATTGATTGGATGCGCAATATCACGATATTCCCCATCCAGTGCTCTCTTACTCGGCATTGCAATGAAAAGTCCTTTTTCCCCTTCAATGACTTTAATATCGTGAACAACAAATTCTTCGTCCATTGTAATTGATACTACTGCCTTTAATTTTCCTTCTTTTGCTACTTTGCGCACGCGTACATCTGTAATCTGCATAACTTTCTAGCCCCTTTCTCCAGTAACGCACATACCGGTCCGCTCCTTTTCCTTTATTTGACCGGCATGCCTTCTGATCCGGACTCTTACAAGTCCCCCTCAGTTTTTATAATGCGTACCTTTCGTTCTTTTCTATTACTACTTTCACGCCATCTTCACCAACATGCCGTGTATTGGCACGGATCGTATCCCTGCTCTCTACAATACAGTTCTCAATGTAAGTATTGTCCCCAAGATACACATCATTTAAAATAATTGAGTTTTTGATCACACAATTATTTCCAACAAACACTTTTTTAAACAGAACCGAATTCTCAACGGTTCCGTTGATAATGCTTCCGCTTGCCACAAGGCTGTTCTTAACGACCGCACCCGGATTATATTTTGCCGGAGGCAGATCTGTCACCTTGGAATAAATACTTGGAAGCTGCTTAAAGAAATAGTTCCGGACTTCCGGTTTGAGGAAATCCATGTTTGTCTTATAATAGGCATCGACCGTGGAAATATTGCTCCAGTAGTCTTTTATCTTATAACCGTATATCTTTTTCAGATTCTTGTATCTGATCAGGATATCCGTTACAAAATCATATCTGTCTTCCTCAGCTGAATGCTCGATCAGATCGATCAGCTGACGTCTGCGGATGATATAGATTCCTGTGGAAATCGTGTTGGAATTTGCCACCATCGGTTTTTCCTCAAATTCTTCGATCCGCATATTTTCATTCATCTTCAGAATGCCAAAACGGGTTGCATCCTCGCCCTGATCCAGATCCCGGCATACCACAGTGATATCTGCTTTCTTGGCAATGTGGTATTCCAGTACTTTGTTATAATCCATCTTGTAAACCGCATCACCGGATGTGATGATCACATAAGGTTCATGGCACCTCTTCAGGAAATCCAGGTTCTGATAGATCGCATCTGCCGTTCCACGATACCAGTAGCCATTGTCTGCGGTGATCGTCGGTGTAAATACATAAAGACCACCCTGCTTACGTCCGAAATCCCACCACTTGGAAGAATTCAGATGTTCATTCAGTGAACGTGCATTATACTGAGTAAGTACTGCTACCTTCTGGATGTGCGAATTGGACATATTGCTGAGTGCAAAATCAATTGCCCGGTAGCTTCCTGCAATCGGCATCGCTGCCACTGCACGCCTCTGTGTAAGCTCCCGCATCTTGTTGTTGTTACCGCCTGCTAAAATGATTCCAACTGCTCTCATGATCTGTCACCCGCCTTTATCAATACTCCGCCGCTTTCAAGAGCACCCTGTACATAATCCTCCTTCACGGTAATACCGCTGATCGCAGTATTCTTTCCAATCTGTACTCCTGCCGGAATCACAGAATTCTCACCGATCGTAACCAGTCCGGAATTGTAGATATCAGACCTGAGCTTGTTCGGTGCTTCATTGCCGATTCCAAGGGTTACATCATCTCCAACCTTAACATTCTCCGCAATGATCGCTTTGTCGATCACACAGTCATTTCCTATCGCAACATCCTGCATGATGATCGAATCCCGGATCACACAGCCTTGTCCAACAACAACACCTGCGCCGATCACACAGTTATGTATCTCGCCGTATATCTCAGCTCCGTCGCCAATGATGCTTCTGTCGATCACAGCTTCTTTTGAGATATACTGTGGCGGTATAATTGAATTATTCGTATAAATTTTCCAGAATTCCTCATAAAGATTAAATTCAGGAATAATGTCGATCAGTTCCATATTAGCTTCCCAGTAAGAACTCAATGTACCGACATCCTTCCAGTAACCATTATATTCATATGCAAACAGTCTCTGCTTCTTTTCATGACAGTACGGAATGATATGCTTTCCGAAATCACATCCCGGCTGATCTTTCATCTTGATCAGTGCCTCTTTGAGCACCGGCCAGCTGAAAATATAAATTCCCATGGACGCAAGATTGCTCCGCGGATTCGCCGGCTTCTCCTCAAACTCGGTGATTCTCTTGTCTTCATCGGTAATTACGATTCCGAAACGACTTGCTTCTTCGATCGGAACCGGCATTGCCGCGATCGTCACATCTGCATGATTCTCCTTGTGAAAATCCAACATGACCTCGTAATCCATCTTGTAAATATGATCTCCTGATAAGATCAGTACATAATCCGGATTAAATGTCTCCATATACTCCAGATTCTGATAAATTGCATTCGCCGTTCCTGTATACCATTCGCTGCTTGTACTCTTCTCATACGGCGGAAGAATTGACACCCCTCCGATATTCCGGTCCAGATCCCACGGAATACCAATTCCAATATGTGTATTAAGCCTGAGTGGTTGATACTGGGTCAGGACACCGACTGTATCGATTCCTGAGTTGATACAGTTACTCAGCGGAAAATCAATGATCCTGTATTTGCCGCCAAATGCAACAGCCGGTTTAGCAACTTTTGCAGTCAGGACGCCAAGTCTGCTGCCCTGTCCTCCTGCCAATAGCATTGCTATCATTTCCTTTTTTATCATGTCTTCACCCCTTCTCAGTAATTCTGGTTTTTTCATTATAACATATTACATACATATAGTGAACATATTTTACAAAAATATTTCTGTTTACCTATCTTTTTTATAGAAATATCACAAAAAGAAAAGGTTTGGTTTTTGACCTATCTATGATATAATTATGTGAGTGTCGAAAGTATATTTTACTTACTTGTGCAAGCACAAACGCAATTTATACTTTTGCCACTTACATCATATAATGTCGGGGTCAAAAGGTATTTTGAC
>ENA-OPCD01003121-OPCD01003121.1-human-gut-metagenome-genome-assembly--contig:-NODE-3121-length-10834-cov-2.783468_pt1 | contig 10834 bp, 9 predicted proteins | sample MGYA00241560_ERZ501471 | MGnify/ENA primary metagenome ERZ501471 (study PRJEB25962, sample SAMEA2042578) | human gut metagenome | biome: human gut; feature: human-associated habitat; material: faeces...
CGAAGATAGTACATTGTGCGAAAATAGCTCGTTGCCAGTTCCTTCTTTTTTTTTACGTTTTTTTATTCATCAAAAAAGGTTCTCTTGTATGAGAACCCTTATAACATATTTTCTAATTCTTTTAAATCATGGATAATATAATCAATTTTTATGGATGCTTTATCATGTTGTGGATTATACCAACATGTATCAATTTGTGCATTTATACCGCCTTGCATATCACTTGTAAGAGAATCACCGATAATAAGTGCTTTATCTTTATCAAAGTGTTCAATATGTCTAAAACAGTAATCAAAAAACTCAATTTTAGGTTTTTGGTATCCAATTTCTTCAGATATAAAAATATCTTTAAAATATTTATTTAAATCTAATAACTTTAATCGATTATATTGTGTACTAGCCACGCCATTTGTCACAACATAAAGATCATATTTTTTAGAAAGATATTCTAATATTTCAATGGCATGTTTAATCAAATACGTACCATGCCCTAAATTCCATTGATATTCATCTTCAAATGCAACACCATCTTCATTAATTCCAAGTTTCTTAAATAATTTAACAAAACGCGTATAAACTACTGTTTTTTTATCAATTAATCCTAATTCAAAATCTTTCCATAATTTTGAATTTATTTCTTCATAAATTTCAAATATTTCTGATGTTAATTCTAAATGATGATCACTAAATGTTTTATGCATAGCATAGTCTTCAGCTTTTTTAAAATCAAGTAAAGTACCATCTATATCAAATAAAAGTGTTTTATATTCTTTCATAAATTCCTCCTAGGTCTTTATTATATAGAAAAGTTTAAAAAAATAAATAAAAAAGTGTATACACCATAAATAATCAGTTAAATATTATTTATAAAATAACTTATTACTTTTTTTGAATTTTTGTTATATATTTAGATAAGATATTTTACTATATTTTTATGAAAGAAAGGAGATGAAAAATGGGCATTTTTTTAGCGATAGATCTTAAATCATTTTATGCTTCTGTCGAATGTATTGAAAAAGGTTATGATCCTTTAGATACAAATCTTGTTGTTGCTGATGCTAGCAGGACAGAAAAAACAATTTGTCTAGCTGTTTCTCCTTCTTTAAAGAAATATGGTATTTCAGGTAGAGCAAGATTATTTGAAGTAATCCAAATCATTAACAGAGAAAATAATAAAAGGTTAAAAGAAAGTCATTATTTTAATGGTGAGTCATGCTTAGAAAGTAAACTACAAAAAAATAAACATTTAAAAATAGCTTATGAAATAGCAACTCCAAGAATGTCCCATTATATGAAGTGGAGCCAAGAAATATATAAAATTTATCTTAAATATGTTTCTCCTGAAGACATTCATGTTTATTCAATTGATGAAGTTTTTATGGATATAACACATTATACTCACATTTATCAAAAAACACCTAAAGAGTTAGCTTCCCAAATTTTAAGTGATATTTATGAAACAACAGGCCTTATAGCGACAGCAGGAATTGGTACGAATTTATATTTATGTAAAGTCGCAATGGATATCGTGGCAAAACATGTCATGCCGGATGCACATGGAGTGAGGATCGCGGAACTTGATGAGATGTCTTACCGGAAATTATTGTGGAATCACAGACCATTGACGGACTTCTGGCGGGTAGGAAGTGGCTACCGGAAAAAGTTAGAAGCGGCCGGACTTTATACGATGGGCGATATTGCACGCTGTTCCATCGGCGGTGAGAGAGATTATTATAACGAAGAGCTTCTTTATAAAATGTTTGGCATTAATGCAGAGCTTCTGATCGATCATGCCTGGGGGTATGAGCCTGTCACAATTGCGGATATTAAGGGATATAAGCCGGAGACAAACAGTATCGGTTCCGGTCAGGTGCTTCATTGTCCGTATGATTTTAACCAGACAAAAATCATTGTCCGTGAGATGACCGATGCACTGGTGCTCGATCTTGTGGAGAAAAAGCTTGTGACAGACCAGCTTGTGCTTGATGTCGGGTATGATATTGAGAATCTGGCAGACCCGGAACGCAGGAAAAAATACCGTGGAGAGGTGAAAGCAGACCGGTATGGCAGAGTTGTGCCAAAGCATGCACATGGGACAGCAAATCTTAAGAAAAAGACATCTTCTACATCACAGATCATGGAAGCAGTATTAGAACTGTATGACCGGATTGTTGATGAGAATCTTTTGATTCGCCGGGTTTATGTTACAGCGAACCATGCCCTGGACGAGCAATCGATATCGGAAGAGACAGAATTTACACAGATGGATTTATTTACTGATTATCAGGCAGTGGCAGAGGAACAGGAAGCCGAACAGGAAAAACGCGAAAAAGAGCGAAGGCTGCAGGAGGCAATGCTTTCGGTTAAGAAAAAATATGGTAAAAATGCAATGCTAAAAGGAACAAACCTTCAGGAGGGGGCGACCATGCAGGAGCGAAATAATCAGATTGGAGGTCATCATGCATAAAAAAGAGTATGAGGATATCATTGGGCTTCCACATCACGTTTCCAAAGTACATCCGCAGATGTCAATTTATGACAGAGCGGCACAGTTCTCTCCGTTTGCAGCACTGACCGGGCATGAGGCGGCAATCCAGGAGACTGCAAGACTTACGGAAGAACAGGCAGAGCTGAATGAGGATAAGAAGGAGGAACTGAACGAAAAACTGCAGGAACTGATGGCACATGCAGAGGAACATCTGGCAGTGACAGTGACATATTTTAAGCCGGATGACAGAAAAGAGGGCGGCAAATATGAGACAGTGACAGGAACATTTAGAAAAATCCGTGATTATGACAAAATGTTTATTTTAGAGGATGGAACGCACATTGCGTGTGACATGATTTATGAGTTGGAAATATGTCATTAGAAGATGTGAAGAAACTCCAGAAAAATAAAATAGAAGAAGTAAAAACTAAAATCCACTGCCTTTTGTACAGGTAAGCGGATTTTTGCTTTTTATTCAGAGAAAAATCCTAGTCAGTAAATTGATTGCCATCGGTATTATCGTCAGTTGTCGCCAGTTTTGCTAAATATATGGCGAATCAGTCATTCTCTGTGTTATAATAGATTAAGTTATTTATGCTTACACTTAAACAGGGAGAAAGGCAAAATGGATAAAATTATACTTTACCACGGTTCTCCAAATGAAGTTATAACGCCGATATATGGTGGTGGTAATGACAAGCATGATTATGGACGTGGATTTTATTTGACGGATAATCTGGAGCTTGCGAAGGAATGGGCAGTATGCAGACCAAATGATAAAAGTGGATGGGTTCACAAATACGAATTGGATTGTGCAGGATTGACAATTCTAGATTTTCAAGAATACGATGTTCTTACCTGGCTGGCAGAATTAATGAAGCATCGTGATGCGGCTGATTCAAGAAGATATCGAATGCTTGCAGCAAAATTTATTGAAAAGTATGGAATAGATACCAATGGATATGATGTGATAAAAGGCTGGAGAGCAAATGCATCCTATTTCTATATTGCAAAAGAATTTGTTCGGGATAACATTGATATTGATATTTTGGAAGAGTTGCTTTCACTTGGCGGATTAGGAATTCAATATTGTATCAAAACGCAAAAAGCATATAACCAATTAAGTGAGATGGAATCAGATTTGCAACTTGTTGAATATGCGGAATTTAATGATAAATATAATAAACGAGATATCACAGCAAGGGAGAGAATGTGTGCCCTTGTTGATTCTGACAGTAATAAGGTAACAAAGGTATTTAGTACGCTATTAGAAACGAGGTAAAAAGATGCGGGCATATTCAGAAGCCTATCTAAATGATGTGGTGGAAAATCAGGGGAAATTGTTTGATTATGTTGCACAGTCATTCCCAGATATGGATACGGAAGATTTTATTAATACTTATATGAGAAGTAAAACGAGAATAAGTATAGATAAAGCAAAAGCTTATGTAAATACAATGGACGCAAAGGAACTGTGGAATTATTTTACAGAAACAGAAGAGTACATGCTGAAACCGGGAAAAGCAATGGAAGGTTTTGTCCCAGACTGGATTGGAGAATTTTATGCTTATTATCAGTGGTATTTTGATATTCCAAGTGCCGAAGTTGTGAAAAAAATTACGGTAGATTTTTTGAAAAAAGCTTATTATGGATTACATGATTTAGAACTTGATCTTGCTGTCAAGAAAGTGGGGAAGGTTTAATACAGACTATCGGTTTTCATAATTCAATGGAAGAGTATGGATTTTTAAGTGATTTGCATTAATCATGGTTAGAGACAAGGAGCATAGAAGTGAATGATATTGCAGTGGAATGAGGATGATCTGTTCTTTGTATGTACAATGATAGAGGTTGTTGCAAGAAAAACTCATAATAGGAGCAGGGATGTAGTAGAAGAATTATCTGATAAAGTATTGTTACATCAGCTAAAAGTGGCAAGTGTAAACCATTGTCTTTCATTTGAACAGGTATGCGATGAATGGATTGAAGATTATGCGATACCAGAAGGTGATTACGATAATATTGTTTCATATGGAAATGATATACCAACAGAAACATCTGTAGGGAAAATATATCAAACAATAATATTAGATAATCTGAAATCACGGGAAAATGTTATCGAGTCGATAAGAAGAGTATACCATTCGCTTAATGATACATGTGATTATTCATAAGAAAATAGATGACGTATTGGAGGTGAAAAGCACTTATGGGAAGACCAGAAGATTCCAGAGTAAAAATTCCAGCACTTGTACATTTGACAAGGCTTGGATATACTTATATGTCAATTAAAGATAAAGAACGTAATATAGATTATGATGGTGATACTAATATTTTTTATAGTCAGTTTTTGGATGCAATTAATCGAATTAATCAAACAGAATTAACACTTGCGGATGCGAAGAAAATTATCGGAGAACTAAAGATTAAATTAGATAATGATGATCTTGGAAAATCATTTTTTCAGATATTGCAATCAGATATTAATGGAATAAAGTTGATTAATTTTAATGATATAAGCGGAACAGAGAATGACTATACAGTTGTAACTGAATTGCCATATGAAAATGGTGATGATAATTTTCGCCCAGACATTGTTGTGCTGGTTAATGGAATGCCATTATCATTTATAGAGGTCAAGCGTCATAATAACCGTGAGGGAATTCTGACAGAACGAAGTCGTATGGAGAGAAGGTTTGGAAATAAGATTTATCGACGGTTTGTTGGAATTACTCAGTTTACAGTGTTTTCTAATAATAATGAATATGATGACTCTGATATTGAACCAATCCAAGGAGCTTTTTACGCTTCCAGCAGCTATAAAAGAATGTTTTTTAGCAAGTTTCGTGAGCAGAGAGCAGAAGAATTAGAGGCAAAAATGAAGGCAATTGATCCAGAGTATGAAGCTTTTATTTTAAGTGATACAAATCTGATTTCTATTAAAGGAACTCCAGAGTATGCCTCTTCCTTATCGGAAAACTCGCCTACCAATCGTATCATTACATCTTTATATACAAAAGAACGATTATTGTTTTTATTAAAGTATGGAATATGCTATAAAACCACAACCAACAAAGATGGTATTACAGAGATAGAGAAGCATATTATGCGATATCCTCAGCTATTTGCAACATTGGCAATTCGAGATAAATTGAGAGAAGGAGTTAGAAAAGGTGTAATTTGGCACACGCAGGGAAGCGGAAAAACAGCACTTGCATATTCCAACGTAAAATTCCTTACTGACTATTTTAGTAAAGAAGAGGGGAAGATTGCCAAGTTTTATTTTATAGTGGATCGTTTAGATTTAGCAGAGCAGGCGAAGAACGAATTTGAAGCTAGAGGTCTTAAAGTAAAATTGATAAAAGATAAGGAAGAGTTTATTACAGATATTACAAATCCCGGAGAGTCAAATACCAGTGGGAAAGTGACAATGACTGTAATCAATATACAGAAGTTTTCCAGGGATTCTGTGACTAAACCTTCTGATTATAATGTGGATGTACAGAGAGTTTACTTCTTGGATGAGGCACATAGAAGTTATAATCCAACAGGATCATTTCTGGCAAATCTTATGGCATCGGATAGAGATGCAGTGCAGATAGCTCTTACAGGTACACCGCTTATTGGAGATGGATACAATACAAAAGATGTATTTGGCAATTATATTCACAAATATTATTATAATCAGTCAATTGCAGATGGTTACACATTAAAGTTGATTCGAGAGGAGATTGAAACGACTTATAAGAATCAGATGAATGATACACTTGATCAAATAGTAAGACAGGGAAGCATAGCAAAGAAAGATTTATATGCCCATCCTAAATTTGTAGAAAAGATGGTTGATTATATCATTCATGATTTTGGGGAAGGCAGGACAGCATTAGATTCCACTATCGGAGCAATGATTGTTTGTGATTCTTCGGAACAGGCAAGGGAAGTGGACAGGCAGTTAAATCGTTTTTCAGCTTATACACATGCACTGGTACTTCATGATGAAGGTACAAAGCAGGATAGAAAAAACGATCAGGAAGAGTTTAAGAAAGGCAATATAGATATTTTGGTGGTCTATAACATGCTTTTGACCGGCTTCGATGCTCCTCGATTAAAAAAGCAGTATTTGGCACGAATGATTAAAGCACATAATCTGCTTCAAACGCTAACTAGAGTAAATCGCCCGTATAAAGGTTATCATTATGGATATGTTGTTGATTTTGCAAATATCAAAGATGAGTTTGATAAAACAAATAAAGCATATTTTGATGAACTTCAATCTGAATTGGGAGACGAGGTACAAAACTATAGTAATATTTTCAAGAGCAAAGAAGAGATTGAAAAAGATCTGAATGTTGTAAAAAATCAGCTTTTTCTATATGATACAAGCAATGTGGTAAGTTTCATTAATCAAATTAGCGAGATTGATGATAAGAAGCAGTTACTTGATTTACGACAAGCATTAGAAAATTATAAGGCGATGTATAATCTGATCCGTTTGTATGGGTATGAGGATTTATACGAACATTTCAATGTCGAGAATGCAATCAAGTGCCTGAATGAGGTCAATAATCGAATTAGCATTATTAACTTAAAAAATAGCATTGATTCATCAGAGGATATGTCACAGGTACTCAATATGGCATTGGATCAGATAGATTTTCAGTTTCGTAAGATAAAAGAAGAAGAACTTATCATTGCTGATGCATTTAGAGATAGCCTGGAAAAAACAAGAAGAGAAATCGTAGATAGATGTCTTGATCCAAAAGATCCTGAATATATTTCACTTCTTGATGAATTAAAGCGGGTATTCAAGAAGAAAAATATTGAGGAACTCACAGCAGATGAAATGAAGCAGATGATGGGAGAACTGGATACTTTGAAAAAGAAGGCGGAAAAAAGGAATCTGGCAGATCGCATGCTTGCGGCAAAGTATTCAGGTGATGTTAAATACATGAGAACACATAAGAGAATTATGGGTAGTCCACCACCTATTGCGGATGCAATTACGGTACACAGAATTTTAATGAGTGTTAAGTCTAAAGCAGATGATCAGATTGCTCATAATGAGAATATCCTTGATAATGAGGATTATTTCATTAAATCTTTACAGCCAATTATTTTGAGAGCATGTATGGGAGAAAATGTTAAAGTAGACAAACCTCAACTTATGTTTATAGATAATTGCCTGTCGAAAGAATATATATTAGAAAGGGATTGGGTTTCCTAATGACAACAGAAGCGATAATAGCAAATACAAAACAGATGATTGATGATCTTAAGACAGTATGTGCCAATTTTGGACTTGGTAATGCCAGTAGTGAATATAAGATTATAACAGAGATTTTTTTGTATAAGTTTTTAAATGATAAGTTCCTATATGAGGTACAGCAGGCGGATGAAAAGCTAAAAAATTCCGAGAATATGGAGCAGGCATTAAATAATATGTCAGAAGATGACTATGAAATGCTTATGATGCTTCTACCACCGGCTACTGCAAAACTCAAGAGAGAGCATTTTATATCTTATCTTTTCAATCATAAGAATGATGAGAAGTTTAACGAATTATTTGATTCAACTTTATGGGATATTTCTAACACTAATCTGGATGTGTTCTCTGTAAGTACTGGCTCCGGTGATAAGATTCGTTTATTTGATCAGAATTTATCTCAAAATGTAACAGAGTCAAATCGGAGGTCTGATTTTTGCAAAGCTATGATTGATAAATTAGTTACATTCAGTTTTGCAGAGGCTTTTTCACAGAAGTATGACTTTTTTGCAACTATTTTTGAGTATCTGATTAAGGATTATAACAAGGATTTTAGCAAGTATGCAGAATATTATACACCGCATTCTATTGCAAGTATTATTGCAAGAATCATGGTGTCGGAAGGGGTGCAGAATGTAACTGTATATGATCCGGCGGCAGGTTCTGGAACTCTGGTACTTGCACTTGCACATGAAATTGGCGAAAGTAATTGTACGATTTATACACAGGATATTTCTCAAAAGTCTAATGAATTTTTGAGACTCAATCTTATTTTAAATAACTTGGTACATTCACTTGGTCATGTGGTACATGGAGATACACTTCTTTCTCCACAGCATTTGAACCGTCAGAAAAATGGTTTGATGAAATTTGATTATATTGTTAGCAATCCTCCATTTAATGTGGATTTTTCTGATAACAGAGATACTCTTGCAGGTGACATTTACAAAGAAAGATTTTGGGCTGGAGTACCTAATGTACCAAATAAGAAAAAGGATAGTATGGCAATCTATCAGATGTTTTTACAGCACATCATATTTTCTATGAAGGAAAATGGTGGTAGAGCAGCAGTAGTTGTTCCGACAGGATTTCTAACAGCTGGAACCGGAATCCCTAAGAAAATACGAGAACGCATTGTTGAAGACAGAATGCTCAGAGGTGTTGTCTCAATGCCAAGCAATATTTTTGCTACGACAGGAACAAATGTATCTGTGTTATTTTTGGACAATTCAAAGAAGTATGAGCAGGCAATCTTAATGGATGCATCTAAACTTGGAACAAAGGTTAAGGTAGATGGAAAAAATCAAAGAACGGTTTTATCACCTGAAGAAATAGAGGATATTATCAATACCTTTAATAACTTTGAACCAAAGGATGATTTTTCTGTAGTTGTAGATTATGACAAGATAGTGCAGAAAAAATGTTCATTCAGTGCAGGACAGTATTTTGAAGTGAAGATTGAGTATGTGGAACTGACGCAGGAAGAGTTTCAAGAAAAAATGAACAGTTACACAGAAAAATTAACGGAATTGTTTGCTGAGGGAATTGCACTGCAGGCAGAAATTTTGGAACAGTTAAAGAAGGTGAAATATGAAGAGCAGAAGAGTTAGATTATCAGATATTGCAGAATTAACAGTGGGATTTGTTGGAAATATGGCAAAGCAGTATAAAGATGAAGGGGTAAAATTTCTTCGTTCGCTGAATATAAAGCCTTTTAGTATTGTAGAAGATGATTTGAAATATATATCTAGAGAATTTAATGAATCACTGCGAAAGTCAATTCTTCATGAAAATGATTTAATTATCGTAAGAACCGGAATACCAGGCACATGTTGTGTTGTATCAAAAGATTATGAGGGATGTAATTGTGCTGATGTGGTATTAGTAAGACCAAATCTTCAAGTAGTAAATCCGCATTATTTGGCTGCCTATATTAATGTGTGGGGAAAGAAACAGGTAGAAAACAATAAAGTAGGTGCTATACAGAAGCATTTTAATGTAAAATCTGCGGAGGAAATGTTGATTGATTTACCAGATTTAGAAAGCCAGAATAAAGTGGCGAAAATATTGTGTGATTTGAATGATAAAATTATTAGCAATGAGAAGATAAATGATTATTTAGCATTTCAATCTTCAATGGTGGCTTGACCATTCATGAGCATCGGAAGGAGCCAATCACGTAATTGGGATAATGCATTATTTTCTTTCATTATAGATACTTGGTTTTCATACCATTTTCCAACTTTTTCAGCATAAATATCAGCCAAGTTAGCGGATGGTATAACTATAATTGTATCTTTTAAATACTTAAAGTGACGTGCATATCCATAGTTGGATAAATCTATAGATTTTATCACCTGATAGAACAATTCATTAGGCATACATCTAGTATTTGAATTTATGATTTGTGTTCCATCAGCACCTCTTGCAAATGGAAAACGGATGTATTTTACAACTCTTGTATGATCTCCAAATACAATATATCCTGTTTTATTATACAAAACACTAGTTTCATCATCTGTGTATCCAGCGATAAAATCAGAAGATTGATCTATTACGGGGATGGAACCCTTGTCATAAAAATCTATTGCCGGGATTTTTGTTGAGTTTGGTACTTTGGATAAAAGATTACCTAAAGTATCAATAGTCCATCCAAATGGAATCTCTTTCTTGAGAACTTCATTGTATAATAAAGCTCCACCCGAGGATTTATATGATTTTCCATTCTCATTCGGAAAATCAAACTGCACAAACCAATAGTCGTAGATGGTCTTTGCCATCTCTTCTAAATAATCATTTATCATCGCATTCTCATGTATTTTTTTATCAATAGGAGCTATTACATCAACAATTCTTTTTTGCTGTGATAAAGATGGTAATTCAATTTCAATATTTCTTAACGACTCCAATGATATCGTCCTTTGAGCTGCTCCAATTGCCAAATAATCTGCTACAGTATAAAACTGCGGATTTAACAATGTATAGTATAAAAACTCTGGAATAACCTTTTCTAGATTCGGTCTAAGTATAGCTATATGTCTTTGAAATACAAATTTTCTATCTTCTTCGATTAACACTGGTTT
>ENA-OPCD01003123-OPCD01003123.1-human-gut-metagenome-genome-assembly--contig:-NODE-3123-length-10829-cov-2.851123_pt1 | contig 10829 bp, 6 predicted proteins | sample MGYA00241560_ERZ501471 | MGnify/ENA primary metagenome ERZ501471 (study PRJEB25962, sample SAMEA2042578) | human gut metagenome | biome: human gut; feature: human-associated habitat; material: faeces...
CAGTTAATGAAAAGTCTCAATACTGCTTTTTCGTTTGCACCACCTTCGATTCTTTCCTTAACGATTTGTCAGATTCTAAAAAAACTGTTTTCCGTAATTGTATCATAATCCTGAAAAGAAATTAAATTTTCTTTTCCAATCCTTTTACTATCTTATCAAAATCAGATTCAATTGGCTGTGTCTTGTTAAAAATATCATATTCCTGATATGCTTTCTCCACTGCCTGCTTATGAGAAATACATCCATTATCTTTCAAAATATCGTATCTGCGGAACGCAAGAAATTCGTTCACACTTTTTGAAAATTCCTCCATAGTAAAGACGTTTTCACGTTCAATCAAATCCTCTATGTAATCAAAATATCCTGTAACAGCACGTTCCAACTGACGAATCTGTTTTTCATCCAAATAGTTTTTGGCAATCGGGGTATCAGATTTGAGAATACGACCATCTGGAGCATTTTTCCATGTGGTCAAGCCCATATTTTCCTTGGTGTGGTCAGCTTGATTATAGACGATTTCAGCCGCTGTTTTACCGGTAATAGCATAATGAAATTTGTTCTGTATGGTTGCATAAAAATGATATGCAGTATCAGAATCTCTATTGTAATCAATGCTGCACTCTGCAAAGATATCGGTTATCTGTTGCCATATTCTACGTTCGCTGGCACGGATGGAGCGTACTCTTTCCAGCAATTCACGGAAATAGTCTTTTCCAAATGCTGTTTTACCCTGTTTCAGGCGTTCATCATCCATAGCAAAGCCCTTTATCATATATTCCTTCAAAATACCGGTTGCCCATATACGGAACCTGGTTGCCTGAATAGAGTTTACTCTGTAACCTACAGAAATAATGGCATCCAAATTATAATAATTGGTAGGAATAGTCTGCGTTTTATCCTGCATTGCTCCGTGCTGAGTGGTTGTTGCAATTTTTGCAACAACCACTTCCTCATCAAGCTCACCGGTTTCAAAAATCTTTGCTAAATGGCGGCTGATGCCCGACTTGTCAATACCAAACAATTCAGCCATGGCTTTTTGTGTCAGCCATATCGTTTCATCTTTTATCAAGGCACTGACTGTTACGTTATCATCTTCGGTTCTGTACAGCACCATTTCCAGTTGTTTTGTAATATCTGTATTCATAATCAGCCTTCTTTCTTAAGAGTCAAGAATATTTACATTGTAGCAAACGTATGTTTGCACGTCAAGAAGGCGGTGGAATTTTTATGGAGCAGACAAAAACTTTTTATTAAAAAAAGCAATGTATGATACAAAAAGTTTACAACTGACATATATACTCATTATAACAACATGGAAGATAACTATTCTGAATAGTCACCGGGGAAGAACAAAAAGGGAGGAGAACCACATATGGATAAGAGGGGTAACATATCTTCACGAAATATGAGATTATTTGCAGCAATTATGACACTCATCGAGGCACTTGTCCTCATATCACTCGCAGGCTGTGCCGGCAAAAAGGTAGATTATGGCACTGATACAGAAAAACTGACAAAAAGTGCTGTATGCAATGTAAAGGATTTTAGTACAGATGAGACCTACAGCGATGAGTTTTCCGTGCAGACAGAAATTGGAAATGTAAATATAGATATAAGTGCAAAAGTGGAACTGCCTGATTGTAAGACAATGTCAGTAGTTGAAGTGGAAAAGATACCTTATTCTGCAAAGCTCAAGGAAAAGGTATTGAAGGCATACTTTGGAGAGTCACAGATTTATTACTATGATAAGGAACATTGGACAAAAACACAGCTTCAAAATCTCATTGATTCCATAAATTCCTCAACAACACCAACTGATACATCTGGCACAGGAAACAGAGCTGAGTTTTTGAAGGAATATACGCATTATCTGGAAAATGCCGGGGATGAATGGACTATAGCTACAGAGTATGATTCATGTGATGAGTTTGCAGGGAAAAAAGGAAACACCTGGTATAACGTGAATTTTGTTGCAGATGGTGATGAAAATAAATGGCTGTCGGGAATTGGCGCAGGTCCGATTGAAGGATATACCAAAAAGACAGGAAGTAATGAATACGAGTGGAGCAATATATTTAACGATGGATATGTGCAGCAATACTTTGGACCGGATTCACTCATGGAATATGATACGGTAAATGATATCACGGATTCACAGGATACATCGGGAGAGGAAATCGCGCAGGAGGAAAATGAATCGGGTATCACAATAGAAGAAGCGGGGAATATGATAGACAGTTTTTTGAAAGAGACAGGTTTTTCATCCATCCCGCAGACTGAGAGCTCGCAGCTGAAATGGAGTGGATATAACGAAAGAGCCGATCATGTGTATCAGGAAGATGATATACATGAGTGTGTAAGTGGTTATAGATTTTACTACAATATCGGAGTTGGCAAAATATTATTTGATGATGCTTTAAATCCGATGGATTACAGCGGATACAATATGAAATATGGTGATAGTATAGAGGATACTTTTGATAATGAATTCTACAATTTTTATGTTGATAAATATGGTATATGTACTTTTTATATAGACTGCCCGGTAAGTATAGTAAGAAAACAGGAAAATGTAGAAATGCTTCCTTTAGAAAATATATTTGATATTGCCCGGGATGAGCTTAAAAACAATGCTGAGGAATATGTACTGGATACAAATGTAAAATATTACACTCTAAAACTTGCATACATAAGGGTAAACAACCGGACTGATATGCAAAAATACAGTTATATTCCGGCATGGAGTCTGGAATTGCTGCAGAAAGACACTACAAATGCATGCCCTGTATTTATCAACGCGATTGACGGAAGTGTGATACATCCGGACGATCTGAGTTAAGATACAGAATGTTTACATCGGACCGTACTTTCACAGGAATAATTATGTTGTAGAAAAAATGTGACATATCAGGGAGGATTGGCATATGAGAAAACATACAAGAATATTTGCAGCAATTATGACACTCATCGAGGCACTTGTCCTCACATTATTCACAGGCTGTGCCGGCAAAAAAGTAGATTATGGGAATGAGAGCGAAAGTAAAGAAACAAAAAATATGTCTGCCTTAGCTGATATAAAGGCAGACTCCGGCTGGAATGAAAACTTTACCATACAGACCGGTAATGGCGAGAAAACAGTATATGTATATGCAAATATTGTAGTTCCGGACTTCGATAACATGTCGGTTGTTGAGGTGGAAAATGTAAAGATAGATGCTGATTACAAAAAGCGTTTTCTGGATTTATATTTTGGTGGGAACGAGTACTATTATCACGATCCGGATCATTATACTGTTGACGAATTGAATGAGGTCATAGAGTACTGGCAGAAAGAACAGGATGATACTTACAGGGAGTGGTTGGAACAGCGGCTGGCTGAATACAGGGATAAGCTTGAAACGGCAAAGACTACTTATACCGTGGCAAAGGATCTCGAAAACTGTGAAGTATTTGCAGGCTACAAGGGTGATGTGTTCTGTGAGGTGGAGTTTGAGGCTCACAAGGTACATGCTTACGCCTTGCATCAGTCCGGGACAGATTACGGTCCACCATCTTTAAGGAATGAGGACTATGATACCATAACGCAGACTTTTCAGGATGATGATCTAAAGGATAAGGCAGACGAGACCTCAAATGAGGGCAGTAAATCTGCCGCATCAGCCAAAAAAGAAGCCGGGAATTTCCTTAGTAAATTGGGAATGCAGGATCTGGTGGAACGAGGTGAATGTGAGTGCAGCTGGATAGGTTTTAATATTGACAGCGAAAAGGAAAATGACTATCAGACAGCAGCGTGGGGATATATTTATTCATACGCGACCGGCATAGACGGCATCACATTTAAGGATGGATTTGATATGGATACCTATTTGTCGGGGTATGAAGCAATTGATAGTGATATAGATGATGTTACACTGCCTGACAGTACACTTCTTACAGTCACTGATGATGGAATAATTGATGTGCAGATGGAATATCCGGTAAATGTAACACAGATCTATAAGGATGTGGAGCTTATTTCTCTGAAAAATATAGAGCAGATCATCAAGGCGGAGATTACGGAAAATCCTGATAAATATGATACCGCGGCGACATTCAATAAGCTGCAGCTTAGTTATTTGAAGATAAGAAGTGACAGTGAACAGGGAAAATACAGCTATGTTCCGGCGTGGGTACTGTCACGTATGGTAGACTCCAATGAGCAAAATGCTATCTTTGTAAACGCTATAGATGGAACGATCATAAATTTGGAAAATTCACTGTAAAGGAGAGGCTATGAAGAGGAAAAACGTTATTATATCGGCGTTGGTTCTTGCAATAGCATTAACCGGCTGTTCAGGAAAAAAAGTAGATTATAATATGGAAACTGAAAATATAAACACAAAAGCAGGAAGTGATATAAGTGCATTTGACGACAGTACGAAATGGAATGACAGCTTTTCTGTTGAGATATCGGATAAAAGTGTGGATGTGGATATTTCAGCAGACATTACCCTGCCGGACTGCAAAAGCATGTCGGTTGTTGAGGTGAAGAATATAAAGGTGGGTGCCGATTTCAAAAAGAGTGTGATAGAGGCTTATTTTGGCTATAGTACCGTATATTATCACGACATACCTCATTATACGAAAGAAGAGATATATCACAGCATGGAGGTTGTAAAAAATGAGATTGCCGGGTATCAGCAGGAAATTGATGCGGGACTTATCACAGAAGAGGGCGTCAGCAGGGTGATGAAAAGTGAAAATGATCTGCTGGAACAGTATGAAAAGGCAGAACCGTCTGCACTGGATACGCGTGAAAAAGCTACAGATTATACGGATTGTAATGAGTATCTGGGATATATTGGTAATGTTTTCTGTGAGCTTAGATTTGGAATTGCTGAGGACGGCTCTCTTGAATATATTTCAGCACAGCCTCTTAAGGCAGGAAGTGAGGGGACATTATACGATGATAGTGAGTATGGCTATTACGGACCACCATCCTTTGCAGAGGAGAAAGGTGTAGAGGGATTTAACGGAGGCTCTACAGGTGGAGATACTACATCTTCATATGATAATGAGTGTGCATTATCAAAAGACGAAGCTATAAAAAAGGCAGAAGAATTTCAAAATAAATTAGGCATGGCTTCACAGGTATATATAGGAACATCAGACTACGAGTGGAGCGCAGGAGTGATAGAGGATGGTGATGATACTGTAAAAACTGATGATAAAGAGAGCGTCATAAAGGATACAGCCTGGGGATATATCATAGATTATGGCGAGGGTGTGGATGGCATAGCGTTTTGCAAGTCACTCGATTTCACCCGGAATATGGATATATGGGATACACTCGATAACTATGATGATTTTATGCCATATGGCAGCAGTTCCTTTATTGTGACGGATCAGGGAGTGACGGAATTTACTGTTTCTTACCCGGTTGATATTGTAAATGAGTCAAAAAACGTAGAACTCTTGTCAATGGACACTATTAAAGAGATCATCAAGGATGACATGACAAAAAACTCAGATCAGTATGATTTTACACAAAATCACACTTACAACAATCTAAAGCTCGGATATATCCGTTTGAAGGATGCATCTGACAAGGATAAATGTACTTATGTTCCGGCATGGTGTCTGTCAAAACAGGATAAGGGCTACGACAGATATCCGGTGTATGTGAATGCGATAGACGGCACGATCATAAGGAGTGATGATCTAATATAAGATACTGTTATTGGCTGCAATAAAGTTTATACATGGAGTTACATTTTTAGATAATAGATCAGGTTCATATTTATTTGGAAAAGATGTGGAAAATATATGATTAATAAAAAGAAAAAATATATAGGGCGTTTGACACTTGCCACTGCAATTACCTCTATTTTGTTTTCAGGATGTGGGGCGGCACAAAAGGAGCTTGCACAGACGGACAGAGCTTTCTACGAGAAAATATCATACCAGACAGTTACGGTACAGAGCGGTTCACTCACACCGCAGACTACCATCAGTCTGAGCGCGCAGGGCTATACCAGGTTTTCCTATGGTGCGACAAACACGGAGCTTACGCTTGAAAAGGTAAATGTGGCAGTGGGTGATCATGTGAAAAAGGGCGATATACTGGTGGCTTTTAAATCCGGGGAGATACAGAAAAAGATTGAGGACTACAGCGGGCAGATCAGTCAGAATAAGCTTCTGGCAGAGCACTACAGGGCTATTATGAAAATCGATGATACTCAGGATTATTCAAGCGATATAGCCCAGCTTGATAAGGATACAGAGGTTGCGCAGCTTTATCTTGATGAGGCTAAGGAAAAACTGTCGAGATATCAGATCACGGCATCAGAGGATGGTACGATCACAGCAATGGACAATTCACTTTTGGCGGGAGTTTTTGAACCGGGCAGCAATCTTATAACAGAAATCAGCGGAAACGGCAATTACGAGGCTGACAGACCGGAAGGGTATGACTTTAATGTAGGTGATATATACACGGCAACAGCATCTGATATAGAGTTTGAACTTAAGGTAAAAGAGGTGGACGATAAAAAGGTTGTTTTTGAACCGGTATCGGACATGTCGGCAGTATCGGATGCACAGATATTTTCCATGGAAGTGACGCGCCCTGCTATAGAAAATGCTGTGTATGTGCAAAAGGACGCAGTACATGAGAAGGATGGCAGGTATTTTGTATACACACTGGATGAGAATGGATACAGACAGGCGGTATGGATAAGTGTCGCAGATCAGGTGGGAGACTACCGGATCATCACAGAAGGACTTAAAAGCGGGGATGAGGTGGTTTTGCAGTGAAGATCAGAAACATTTTATCAATAAAAAAACTGGCAGTACTGGGGATATGTGTATCGTTTGTGGCAGGCGGCTGTGGAAAAATGACAGAAAGCAGTATACCAGAGCTTGAAGAACCTGTAGCGTTAAATGAAGCCTACAGACCTGTGGAATACGGTACGATTGGCTCCATACAGGTGCTGATGGCTACCGCAGTTCCTAGGGATTACTGCAATTACTACAGTGCCAACGTAAACATTTCACAGATATATGTGGAGCCGGGAGATACAGTAAATGTAGGGGATGTGCTTGCAGTCTGTGATGTGGATGAGGCAAAAAAACAGTTGCAGCAATGTAATGATGCGCTGGCGCATGAGAATGAGACATATGAGATATCCGCTCAGATCTCGGATACGCAGATCAAATTATGGGAGAGTCAGGCTGCGGATACGGACGAATTTTCAACAGAACAGATTGAGAAAAAAGAGAGCACAGAAGAGGATTACAATACGCAGATTGCCACAGAACAGGAAAATGAACGGTACGATAAGCAGCTTCACGAATACCGAGTGCAAAAGATCAATGAACAGATGGCTTTATATCAGCAGATTGTTGATGATGGAACGCTTAAGGCAGCCCACAGCGGTCTTGTCACTTACACTAAGAAGCTGACAGATGGAAGGTCTGCTGCGGCATACGAGAATATAGTCATTGTCTCCGATACGGATGACCTTGTGCTGGATATAAAAGATACAGCTATAAATGAGTACAAATACAGCGATTATGACAAGAAATATGTGATAGTCGATGGCGAAAAATATGATGTCACCGAGTCTCAATATACATCAGAGGTTTTGGTACTTTCGAAGATAAACAACCGATATCCGGATGTGTGCGTGGAAAGCAGGGAAAAGCCGTTTCTTACGGCAGGACAGATGTATCCGGTATATTTTGAAAAGACAAAAGCAAATCAGGCACTTGTCGTGGGAAAAGATTCCATCTATAAGGATGGCGATACCAGATATGTCTATGTGAAAAATGATGAGGGCGGCCGCGAGAAACGCATCATAACAACAGGTGAGTCTGATGAAAACTATACACAGGTCACAGAGGGCTTAAAAGAGGGGGAGCTGGTTTACTATAATTCTACAGATCAGGTTCCGACAAAGTATAGCAAATATACGGTAACAAGGTCTGACTTTGATATAGCAAACTACGGTGTGCGCTACAGCAAATCTGACGCAGGGACGATAACCGAAACCTGTGATTATGAAGGGCAGATCGTATCGGTCAATGTGAAGCAGGACGATACGGTAGAAAAGGGGATGCTGCTTTACGTGGTGGATACCGGAGAGGGCAAAGCTGCCATAACAGAGGCGAAAAATGCGATCGACTCGGAGAATGAATCCTATGCGCAGAAGATTGCTGATTACGATAAACAGATAAAAGATTTATCTGAAGGTGGTAGCAGCGCAGAAGAAAATAACCGGCAGGATGAAAAGCCGGATACAGCATATGATGAGCAGCAGTTGAAACTGAATTTACAATTATTGAATCTGCAGAAAAAACTTGCCTGTGCAGACCACATCTATCAGCTTTCCAGGCTACAGTCAGCATATGACAGCATAAGCGCAGGAAATGACGGCAAAGGAAATATTTCAGTATATGCCAAAAATGACGGAAAAGTTTCAAAGATGAGTGTCAAGGCAGGAGATAATGTGGAGGAAGGCTCAGATATCCTGCAGATAACCGGAAATTCCACGGACGTACTGCTGGTTCAGGTAAAGGATAGCAATAGCTATAAAGTATATAAGGACAATATAGCAGATGTGGGAGAGCGCGTATCACTTGAGCTGGACGGTACAACGATCTACGGAAGCTGTATCGGTTTTGCCGGTTACGGTAGTGTTGCTCAAAAGGGATATATAAATCAGGATGATAAAGGTGTGCATATTACCGGAAACACAGATTCGGGATATGGAAATGCAGCATTTTATATAAAACTTGACAATGGAATACCGGATGATCTGACCAGGGCATCTGCTGTAAAGTTTTCTTATGTTTCTTTTAAAAAGGTGGTAGTGGTGCCGACTTCGATCATACACAAGCAGGTCAATCCTATGGACAAAGATGATATATCATACTATGTGTGGAAAATTGATGGGGACAGCGTGGTAAAGCAGCCGGTAATATTGGGCGATTATACATCAGGCAGCAATACACTTGTGCTTTACGGTATTGATGAGGGCGATGAAATATGTTTGGCTTCGTAATTAATAAATTAAAAAACAGAAAATGGTTAAATCTGTGTCTGCTTATGGGAGTGGCTTTGTTTATAGCACTTTTTGTGTGCCACCCTATGTTTGAAAAGGGTGCGGGAAATCAGATACTCGACAGACTTTTTACGGATCATGCCACACAGCAGAATGAGTTTCCTGCACAGATGAGCCGCGAGGGAACATATGCGGTGGCAGATTATCCTGATTCGCAGTCAGTGCTTGATAAGCTGTCAGGATACGAAAAGAAGTGGACTGAATATGTGGATATAAACAAGGTTTCCTCACAGCAGCTTATCACACTCTCAGGAGGACGCGCAGATACAGAGTTTGGAGGACTTAACCATTATTTTACAATAGGATATCTGCCGGGGCTTTCGGAGTACGCGGATGTTGTAAAATCTCAGACTGACACAGCCACATTCGAATGCAGTATAAGCGAAAAGACAATGGATCACTACGGACTTGTAGCAGGTGAAAAAATCTATTTACATGTACCTGATGGCAGTGGGAAAAAGGAAATTTCTTTCGTCATATCACAGATCTGCCGTGAAAAAGATATAAACGATCCATATTGGGCCAAGACGCTTTCGGATATGGGCGATGTGATATTTGTTTCGCAGGATGTTTTTGACGAAATGATGCAGTATTACAGCGAGGACAATATCAGCTACAGTGATTTTCTCATGCTGGATTACAGGCAGATCAACACGGAAAATGCCTCACTTTATGACGGTTATATGGAGCAGTTTAAGGATGCTGACAAGCTCTACAATGACAACATCCGTGATACGCTGGAGCGCTTTTTTACACAGCAGAAGACGATAAAGCTGATGCTTTGGGCGTTGGAGCTGCCGTGTCTTGTGCTTTTGATTTTATTTATAAGAATGATATCTGCACAGATACTTTCGCTCGAGGAAAATGACATACTTGTTTTAAGAAGCCGCGGTGCGACAAAATTACAGGTATTTATTTTGTACCTGCAGCAGTCAGGAATAATAGCGTTTGCGGGCTGTGTACTTGGAATAGTACTCGGATATATAATGTGCCGGGCTGCCGCATCTACAGACGGATTTTTAAGATTTACGGCAAAGGATATAGGCACTTACAGATTTGTATGGCAGATGCTTGTCTATGCGGTGGCAGCGGCAGTTATCATGGTGCTGTTTATCACAGTTCCGGTGTGGAAAAAATCAAAGGATGCCATATCAGAGCACAGCAGGGAACGAATATCAAAGAAAAAGCCTCTTTGGGAGAAATGCTTTATAGACGTTATACTTTTGGCTCTGTCAGCATATCTGCTTTACAATTACAACAAGCAGAAGAGTACGCTTGCGATATCTGTTCTTGAGAACAGGAGCATAGATCCTGTCATGATACTGGACAATTCGCTTTTTATATTTGCAGCGGCACTTTTGTGCGTAAGACTTACCGGACTTATTATTCTGCTTGTGGACAGGCTCTTTAAAAAGCGGTTTTCTCCGGCAATGTATGCATCATTTTTACAGCTGAAACGAACCAGATACAATCAGGGATTTCTGGCAGTATTTCTTATCATGACAGTGGCTGGCGGTATTTTTGACGCGAATATGGCGCGCACCATGAACAGCAATATGGAAAAACGGATCGTCTACAATGTGGGTTGTGATGCGATATACAACGAAGATTTCAGACTCAGGATACAGAAGAATAAAGATGGCTCTGTAAGCTGGATGTATGACGAGCCTGATTTCGGTAAATACGAGTCGCTCAAAAATGAGGGCATCTGTGACGGGGTCACGC
>ENA-OPCD01003127-OPCD01003127.1-human-gut-metagenome-genome-assembly--contig:-NODE-3127-length-10811-cov-2.866493_pt1 | contig 10811 bp, 7 predicted proteins | sample MGYA00241560_ERZ501471 | MGnify/ENA primary metagenome ERZ501471 (study PRJEB25962, sample SAMEA2042578) | human gut metagenome | biome: human gut; feature: human-associated habitat; material: faeces...
GCGACCGGCTCTGTAAGGAAAACGGTCTCTCTGTTATCCCTCCCTCTCAGAACAAGGGCATGGGCTACAAGGAGTACACCGAAGCCAAACGCGGCACGAGCTGGAAGCAGAAACTCAAGCAGACCATCGACCGGCTTGTCATTACAGCGAAGGACTACGATGATTTTCTGCGGCTCATGCAGGAAGCCGGTTATGAAATCAAGACCGGCAAATACATCTCCTTCCGCGCTGAAGGTCAGGAGCGGTTTACCCGTTCTAAGACCATCGGAGAGAACTACACCGAGGAACGCATCAAGGAGCGGATTGCCGGACGGACGCCGCGCAGAAACCGGAGGCAGACCATGCCGAAGGGCATCTCTCTTATCGGAGATATTCAGGATCGGATAAGACTTATCGACAGCAAGGGTTACGAGCATAAAGCCAAGCTCACAATCCTCAAGGAAGCGGCGCGGACACTCAACTATCTCACGGAAAACAACTTGCTCCAATACGCCGATCTTGAGAAGAAGGTCGAGGACGTTCACAGCTCCTATGACCGTACCGGCAAGGAACTGAAAGACGTTGAAGCACGTCTGCGGGAAGTCCAGCCGCTTATCAAAAACATCTCCAACTACCAGCGCCTCAAGCCCGTATATGACGCATTCCAGAAGGCAAAAGACAAGCCGGGTTTCAAAGCAAAGCACGAAGCCGAGCTTGTGATTTTCGAGGCGGCACGGAGTACATTGCTTGCCATGCAGGGAGATGAAAAACTGCCGAGCTTAAAGACGCTGCAAACGGAACAGCAGAGACTTCTCGACGAGCGGCAGCGACTCTATGATGAACGTGCGAAGCTCAAAAAAGAAGCAAAGCAAATAGAGACGATCAAGTCTAATGTTGATACGTTTCTCTCTCCTTCTGCTGACCATGACCGTGATCATCTGCGCAGCACACAGCGCGAATAGTCCTTTCAAAAGCAGGGCATCTCTTGTTGACCAGAGATGCCCTGCATCCTTGAGAGAAGGTTCGAGAAATTGAAACTTTTTCTTTAATTTTTGCATCAACGGATTGCTTTTGAGAATGAAATCCAGTATAATATTATAAGCGATGTTGAATGCAAGCAAGTGAAAGGATGGTTGCCGTGCGCATAAGCTATAAGAAACTATGGATGCTTCTTCTGGAACGCGACATAAAGAAGGCTTCTCTACGACATGAAGTAGGGCTGTCTGCCGGAACATGGACAAAACTGAATAAGGGGGAAGAAGTGTCCCTCTCTATTTTGCTGCGCATTTGTGATTACTTGAACTGTGACATCGGAGATATATGTGAGGCTGTGCGAACGGACAAGAACTGAGTTCGGTTTTTCGTACAGCTCTTTTTGTAGAATAGTAAGTGTGAAACTATAACTTTGGAGGTTGCTGAAATGGCTGAGAATAACACAAGCAATATCGGCTTTGAAAAACAAATCTGGGACGCGGCTTGCGTCCTGCGCGGAAACATCGACGCATCCGAATACAAGTCCGTCGTCCTCGGATTGATTTTCTTGAAATACATTTCTGATCGCTTCGAGGCAAAGTACAAGGAACTGGTTGAAGAAGGCGATGGATTTGAAGAGGATCAGGACGAATACACTGCCGAAAACATCTTCTTTGTCCCTGAGAATGCACGATGGAGTGCGATTGCTGCTGCCGCTCACACGCCGGAAATTGGCACGGTGATTGATGACGCAATGCGCAGTATCGAGAAAGAAAACAAGCGCCTCAAAGATATTCTTCCTAAGAACTTCGCCCGTCCAGAGCTGGACAAGCGGCGTCTTGGTGAAGTGGTTGATCTCTTCACCAACATTCAGATGATCGAGCATGGAAACAGTAAGGACATTCTTGGTCGGACATACGAATACTGTCTCTCCAAGTTTGCCGAGCAAGAAGGCAAACTTGCCGGTGAGTTCTATACTCCCTCTTGCGTTGTGCGTACCCTTGTTGAAGTGTTGCAGCCGTTTAATGGGCGTGTTTATGACCCGTGCTGCGGCTCTGGCGGTATGTTCGTTCAGTCCGCAAAGTTCATCGAAAATCATGGCGGCAACATCAACAAGATTTCCGTTTTTGGTCAGGACTCCAACCCGACCACATGGAAGATGGCGCAGATGAATCTTGCCATTCGCGGTATTGAAGCCGACCTCGGCAAGTTTAATGCGGACACGTTTTTTAACGATTGCCACCCTCAACTCAAGGCAGACTTCATTATGGCGAATCCTCCCTTCAATCTCTCCGGCTGGGGTGCGGATAAGCTCGTTGATGATGTCCGTTGGCAGTATGGTACGCCTCCTGCTGGAAATGCAAACTTTGCGTGGTTGCAGCACATGATCTGGCATCTCGCTCCGAATGGACGTATCGGTATGGTGCTTGCAAATGGTTCGCTTTCTTCGCAGTCCGGCGGTGAAGGTGAAATCCGCAAGAACATTATCAATGCTGACCTTGTGGACTGTATTGTCGCTATGCCGTCCCAGCTCTTCTACACAACACAGATTCCGGTGTCGCTCTGGTTCCTTGCCAAGAACAAAAAGCAAAAGGGCAAGACACTGTTCATTGACGCACGAAAGCTCGGCACGATGGTCACACGAAAGCTGCGAGAGCTGACCGACGCGGACATCCAGAGGATTGCGGACACCTACAACGCATTTGTTGACGGAACTCTTGAAGATGAAAAGGGCTTCTGTGCTGTTGTGCCCACTCAGGATATTGCCAAGCAGGATTATATCCTTACGCCGGGGCGCTATGTGGGCATTGAAGAACAGGAAGATGACGGCGAACCGTTTGAAGAAAAGATGGGCCGCTTGACCTCCGAGCTTTCCGAACTGTTTGCGAAATCCCATGAGCTTGAGGCCGAGATCAAGGAGAGATTGGGGGCGATTGGGTATGAAATCTAAACTTCACATCGGATTCAATTTGCCTCTCAATACACAAGACACCGAAAGCATTACATATGGGTGCAGGGCAAATAATCCAGAAATATGTCGCTTCTATATGCTTGATGGAGTATGTGCATTTGTATGTGATGATCAATTATGTAGGCACCCTTCCCGTTCATGGGTGAAGCAGTATGAAAAGCTCAAGGAGGCGTAACATGATTGAATGCAGGACAATAAAAGAGTTGTGTTCAGTCGTTGTCGATTGCCCGCACTCAACACCTACCTGGACAGCAGAAGGTAAAATTGTAGTACGAAACAACAACATAAAAAACGGGAGAATTGATTTTTCCTCTCCCTCCTATACAGATGACGAACATTATCAGCAGCGAATAAAGCGTGCAACCCCTCAAGGTGGAGATATAATCATTACAAGGGAAGCTCCTATGGGTGAGGTCGGTATGATCCCAGAAGGTATCGTTTGCTGTCTGGGGCAACGAATGGTATTGCTCAGAGCAAATCCTGATATATGCGACAACTATTACTTGCTTTATAGTCTCCAATCAAGATATGTTCAACATCAGATTTCTTGGAGTGAAGGGACAGGGACAACCGTGAGCAATCTTCGCATTCCACATCTTGAGCAGTTGAAGATTCCCTATCTCCCCTTGTCGCAGCAGCGGCAAGTATCTTCCGTTTTGCGGTGCTTAGAAGAAAAAATCAAACATAATCGAGTGATAAACGATAATTTAGAGCAGCAAGCTCAAGCTCTTTTCCAAAAGTTGTTCATCGAAAATGCCGATCCTGAATGGCGTGAAGGCACTATCAGCGATCTTGGCACTGTTGTCGGCGGCAGCACGCCCTCAAAATCCAAACCAGAGTATTACACAGAACACGGTATTGCATGGATTACTCCTAAAGACCTATCGGTGAACAAATCCAAATTCATCACTCATGGCGAAAATGACATTACTGAACTCGGCCTAAAGAACAGCAGCGCAAGTATTATGCCAGAAGGAACGGTTCTATTTTCCTCTCGTGCGCCTATTGGCTACATTACGATTGCCGCTGGTGAGGTTACTACAAATCAGGGGTTCAAATCGGTTATTCCAAGACCGGCAATCGGAACACCCTTCGTTTATTACTTCTTAAAGAATGCCTTACCCACCATTGAGGGCATGGCATCCGGCTCCACTTTTAAGGAAGTGTCCGGTAGTACCATGAAAAGTGTACCTGCATTCATTCCCGATGACGAAACGCTTGCCAGATTCACCGAGTTTTGTAGTCCAATCTTTGAGCAGCAGCAAATGTTGGAGCGGCAGAATCAATCTCTGGCTGCGTTGAGAGACAGCTTACTTCCGAAACTGATGTCCGGTGAGATTGATGCCTCTGATGTCAGCATCTAAGCCGCTAAATTATCGTTTACCGCCCTATTAACTCTCATCAGTGGCGAGAGTCACTTCAAAGGAACTGCCACTGTTCATCGTTCTCTTAAAGACAAAGGAGAACGACGATGAAAGAACAACTTATCCAAGAGATACAGCGCAAAATGCTGCCGTATCTCAATAATGAACAACTATTACAGTTGGGTAATGCTTTGACTGAGACGCTACGAGGCGTGAGTGTAAGTTATGAAGATACCACCCCAAAGCAGGAAGAACGGGATGCCGTCGAAGCGTTCATTACTGCCAAGCGCATTGAAGGTTGCTCCGAGAAGACCTTGAAATATTACCGGAAGACGATTGAATCCATGCTGTCTGCCATCGCTAAGAATGCCAGTCAGATAACAACGGAAGACCTTCGCAAATACCTGACCACCTACCAGACGCAGCGCAGGTCCAGCAAGGTGACGATTGACAACATCCGGCGCATACTGTCCAGCTTTTTCTCATGGCTTGAGGATGAAGATTTCATCCTGAAAAGTCCAGTACGGCGGATTCACAAGGTGAAGACGGCAAAGGTGGTCAAAGACACCTACACGGACGAGGCGTTAGAGCTAATGCGGGATAGCTGCACGACTACAAGGGATTTAGCAATGATTGACCTACTCGCTTCCTCTGGAATGCGTGTTGGAGAGATGGTCATGCTGAACCGAGAGGACATCGACTTCAACGAGCGGGAATGTGTTGTGATCGGCAAAGGCAACAAGGAGCGCCTTGTCTACTTCGATGCAAGGACAAAAATCCATTTGCAGGACTACCTCAATGAGCGCACGGATACAAACCCGGCACTGTTTGTCTCGCTGAAAGTCCCGCACGACCGGCTTATGATCGGCGGTGTGGAAACAAGGCTTCGAGAGCTGGGAAAGCGATTAAACCTACCAAAGGTACATCCGCATAAATTTAGGCGGACATTGGCAACATCGGCCATAGACAAGGGAATGCCCATAGAGCAAGTCCAGCAGCTCTTAGGGCATCAGAAGATCGATACCACCATGCACTATGCGATGGTGAAGCAACAAAATGTGAAGCTGGCGCACAGAAAATCCATCGGATAGGATGGTGAAGGCATGGCATTACTAAAAGATTTGTCTATAAATGGAAAGGGCAATTATGGAATTGGTGCATCCGCTGTTGAGAAGAGTGATGACTTATATACCTATCTTCGCATTACAGATATTCGTGACGATGGAACACTTAACCTTAGCGATTTGAAAAGTGTGGACGATCCCGAAGCGAAAAAATATCTCTTAGCTCCCAATGATATTGTATTTGCTCGTACCGGAGCAAGCACTGGACGAAATTACTTCTATGATGGAAGCGACGGAGTCTTTGTGTATGCGGGATTCCTTATCAAATTCAGCCTTGACCCTAAAAAGGTCAATCCCCTCTATGTCAAATACTACTGCCAGTCCGAGATGTATCGAAATTGGGTAAAATCATTCAGCACTGGGAGTACCAGAGGGAATATCAATGCACAAACACTGGGCAATATGGAAGTTCCTCTTCTAACAAGAGCGCAACAAGATTTTCTTGTGAACGTTTTATCTCCACTTGATGCCAAGATTAAGCTCAACCAGCAGATAAACGATAATTTAGCAGCTTAGAGCTGGATGTCAGAGACATCGATCTCGCCGCTCATCAGCTTGGGTAACAATGCATTGCGCAGGTCGGCAAGTTTTTTTGATTGAGCATCGTTTCCCTGCATGGCTCTATACATAGGTGCAACCAACGATTCAAATTCTTCAAGGACAGTTGCAGGAGGAATGGCGATTTCCATTGCATTTAGGATGTCTGTTGTCATGCTTGGAACAGCAGAGCCAGCATTCATAGCTGCAAGGTCTTTGGCTTTTACAAAGTGATATACGAACTTAGCCACATTGGGCAGTCGCATTTCGGTGTAGAACATAGTATCAACAGACCAGAAAGGCTGATTAACATACATCACATTGTTCAGAGTGCCTTTTCTTGGTATAAGAACTGACTCCTTATCATATAAAGGGCGCTCAACATGACGCATAATGCCTCCTGAGCCATATACTGGATAAATGCCATCAGCCAGCTTTTTATGGTCTTTGCCATATCTAACGATTACGAAATCAGACAAATGGCCTTGTTTCCATGTTGGTTCAGCATTATCAACGAACATCGAAGCATAAATGGCTTGCGCTTGCTGCTGTAAATTATCGTTTATCGCCCTTGTCGCCAATCGAGCGACCACTTGCCGCCCAGAACGCGGTATGATTAGATTAGAAAATGGGAGGTATGTGCAATGGATATACAAGAAACAATTAGCCGCGCCAGAAAAGAATACAAGGATTATCTGCGCGGGAAGCACCCTGAATGGGCAGAAAGCACTCTCAGCACCCATGTTTCTGATGCCTTCTACCTGTATCAGAATACTATTGCCCTCTCCTTCTGGAAGTGCTTTGAAAACGACGAGTCGATGGCAGCGGCAAAGCAGGATATACTCGAATATCTGAAACATGATGTGATGTCGGAACGCGCCGAAGAACGCACAGCCGGTTATTTCAACGATCTCAAGATGCTCAAAGAGTTCTTGGATGCAAAAGGCGGTGTAAGAGCCTATGTGGGGCCGGAGTACGATTGCGAAGTGACTGTCTACAAATATGTAAAAACGGCCTACGATGGAGCGCTTTCTTCCGATGACGCTGTTGCGGCCATGTGCAAGGAAGTTCCGTTCTTCGGGGAAACATCCCATAAGCTCATGGTCATGCTGTTTGCATCCATGATGGAGGGAACAAGGTACACCCGCCGGGGCAATACAGAAACAACGATTTACTTCATCGTCCATATCGGACAGGACTATGGCAAGGATCGCATGGTCAATGCCTTAAAAGCAACCCACGAAAACATAACCTACTACTACGAGCAGACCGGAAACAAGTCAAACAGCATCCGCCGGGGCTGCACAAAGGTAGCCAAGGACAACAATATTGATATGGATTTCAGCGAGAAGATGTTTGAGGGCATCATCCCGAAGGAATCCTCTGATACTGCCCTCACGGTCGATGACACAGCCGTCCGGTATTGGCTGTATGCTGCTGGCGATGGCTCCGTCAACTGGGAGAACGATTATGCTGAGGGTATTATGGCTATCGGCTGGGATGACATGGGCGATCTCATGCAGTACAGCTCCAAGGAAGAAATGCGAGCTAAGATGCGGGAAGTCTATGGAGGGACAAGCTCGTATAAGAACCAAGTTCACGCAACATGGCAGTTTGCAAATGACATCAAACCCGGCGACATCATCTTCGTAAAAAAAGGCAGAAAAGAAATCATTGGCAGAGGCGTTGTTGAAGGCGAGTATGTATATGATCCCACCCGCGAGCACTACCGTAACACCCGCACCGTCCGATGGACTGATAAAGGGTTGTGGGAGCATCCTGAGCAGTTGGCGATGAAGACCCTGACTGATGTAACGCCTTATACAGATTTTGTGAAGAAGACGCAAAGCCTTTTTGATGGAGAAAGCACAGATGTTGCTATCCAAGACGAGGATGAAGAGGAACGGACATACGATCCATATACCGCCGACGATTTCCTGCATGATGTGTTCATGGATGAAGAGCGCTATAACACCCTCAAGGCTCTTTTGCTGACGAAGAAGAATGTGATCCTGCAAGGCGCACCGGGCGTTGGCAAAACCTTTGCGGCAAAGAGGCTTGCCTATTCTATCATGGGCGAGAAAGACACGAACCGCGTCAAGATGGTGCAATTCCATCAGAGTTACAGCTACGAAGACTTTATCATGGGCTTCCGCCCCACGGAAACAGGCTTCGAGTTGAAGAAAGGCGTATTCTATGAGTTCTGCCGCAAGGCCGCAGAAGATGACCGTCCCTATTTCTTCATCATTGACGAGATCAACCGAGGCAACTTGAGCAAGATTTTTGGCGAGCTGTTCATGCTCATTGAAAGCGATAAGCGCGGAGTTGAGTTACAGCTTCTCTACGCGGACGAGCAGTTCTCCATCCCAAGCAATGTTTACATCATCGGCATGATGAATACCGCAGACCGTAGTCTTGCCATGCTGGACTATGCACTGCGCCGCCGTTTTGCGTTCTTTGAGATGACACCGGCATTTAACTCATCCGGTTTCAGGGCATACAGGGCGAAGATCAACAATCCGAAGTTCGACCGCCTGATTGCCACGGTGGAGCAGCTTAACGATGTAATCGCGAGCGATGATTCGCTGGGCGAAGGTTTCTGCGTCGGCCATAGTTATTTCTGTACGAACACCACAGTCACAGACGATCGGATGAAGTCCGTGGTAGAGTTTGAGTTGATCCCGCTACTTAAAGAATACTGGTTTGATGAAGCCGCGAAAGTCAAGGATTGGAGCCGTACGTTTCGTGAGGTGGTCAAATGATTCCCATTCGCAACATCTACTATATGCTGGCCTATGCGTTCCAAGTGTTGCACGAACAAGGCTATAAGGATGTTGCCGCTGAGGATTTCCGAAACACCGCAGAGCTGCTGGCCGCTATCCTATGCAAAGGTGTGTCTGTTCAGATTAAGCGGGGCTTATGCAGACAGTACATAACTAAGGAAGAACCGCTGGCTTCTCCAAGAGGAAAGCTGGAAATTGGAGAATCCATCAAAACCCAAGTCCTTCGTAAAAAACAGATCGTCTGCACCTATGACGAGTTTTCGGTTAATGCCTATACAAATCGCATTATCAAAACGACAATGGCCGTCCTGCTCCGCGCAGATATTTCAAAGGCGAGGAAGAAGGAAATCCGCAAGCTGCTTGTCTTCTTCGATGGCGTAGATACTTTGGACGCTCATAACATCAACTGGAACATCCAATATGACCGCAATAATCAGACCTATCGGATGATGATTGAATTATGCCGGTTTGTTCTGAACGGACTGCTGCAAACGACCGCAGACGGATCTACCCGTATCATGGATTATGCGGATGACATGACAATGGCAAAGCTGTATGAGAAATTCATACTGGGCTACTATCAGCGGGAGCACCCGGACATCCGTGCGTATTCCCCACAAATCGCTTGGCAAGTGACAGATGGGTGCAGAACGCTTCTGCCTACCATGCAGTCCGACATCGTGCTTTCAAACAAGAAAGCTGAAAAGACGCTTATAATCGACGCAAAGTTCTACACGCACAATATGCAGATGAAAGCACCCTATATGACGCAAACGCTCCACTCAGGGAATTTGTATCAGATTTTCACCTATGTTAAGAACTGGGGTGCAGCGCCTGGAGAAACGGTAGCGGGGATGCTTCTATACGCCAAGACGGACGATGCCGTTCAGCCGGATGGAGATTACCAAATGAGCGGCAATCAGATCAGCGTAAAGACGCTTGATATGAACTGCGAGTTCGCTGTGATCGCAGGACAGCTTGACACGATTGCAGAAAGGGTTAGATGATAACACAGCAGATCGAACAAAGGAGCAACGGAAATGGCAGGATATTATACCGAATCAAATTACGAGAATGCAGTTCTCCAATTACTCAACGAAGGGCTTGGCTACACCTATGTCTACGGACCGGATGTGGAGCGTGATTATCACTCTCCGCTCTACGAGGATGTTTTGTTGCCCGCCTTGCAGCGCATCAATAAGGGCTTGCCTCTGGATGCTATCAATGAGGCCATTTACAAGCTCAAGAACTTTGAGTCCGGCTCACTGCTGCAAAAGAACATGACCTTTACCGACTATCTGCAAAACGGTATCTCTGTAAAATACTTTGTAAATGGCGAGGAACGCTCCACCCTCGTCTACCTTGTTGACTTCAAAAATCCTGCCAATAACGACTTTACCGTTGCCAACCAGTGGACTTTCATCGAAAACTCCGAAAAACGTCCGGATGTCATTCTCTTCATCAATGGTCTGCCCCTTGTCGTAGTGGAGCTGAAATCTCCCTCCCGCGAAGAGACAGATGCTTCCGACGCATACCGTCAGCTCCGCAATTATATGTACGAGATCCCCTCCATGTTTATTTACAATGAGGTTTGTGTCATGAGCGACATGACCACCTCAAAGGCCGGAACCATCACCTCCGGTGAAGACCGCTTCATGGAGTGGAAAACAACGGACGGCAGCTATGAGAACACACAGTACGCGGCCTTTGACACCTTCTTTGAGGGACTGTTTGAGAAGAACCGTTTCCTCGACATCCTGAAAAACTTTATCTGCTTCAGTGTGGACGGCGAGAAGACATTCAAAGTGCTTGCCGCCTACCATCAGTATTTTGCCGTCAAGAAGGCGATTGCTTCCACTCAAAAGGCAACCGTCACAGATGGCAAAGGTGGTGTGTTCTGGCACACGCAGGGCAGCGGAAAGTCGCTGTCTATGGTGTTCTATGCCCACTATCTGCAAGAGGCATTGGAAAGCCCGACAATCGTTGTGATCACAGACCGAAACGACTTGGATGACCAGCTCTACGGCCAGTTCGCCCGCTGCAAGGATTTCCTGCGCCAAACGCCGCAGCACGCCCAAAG
>ENA-OPCD01003133-OPCD01003133.1-human-gut-metagenome-genome-assembly--contig:-NODE-3133-length-10799-cov-3.162323_pt1 | contig 10799 bp, 10 predicted proteins | sample MGYA00241560_ERZ501471 | MGnify/ENA primary metagenome ERZ501471 (study PRJEB25962, sample SAMEA2042578) | human gut metagenome | biome: human gut; feature: human-associated habitat; material: faeces...
AGCCAGTAGTGGAACTTGGCCTGTTCTTTGACTTCCTCCAAGAAGTCGGTCAGGTGGTCGTGAACATAGCCACCATTTCCCAGTGTGTCCACAATACTGCTGGGGGCACAGTGGGTGATTACATAGTCCACCTCATATTGAATACGCTCCAGACTGCGCTGGGCTTCCTCATATTCCGTCTTGCTGGGAAGCTCCTGCTTCCACCAGGATCGGTGGTTGACCCGGAAGCGGGCACCCATTCTGCGAAGATCCCAGTATTGTTCTTCAAAATCAGGCGCTTTGGGATTCAGAACGCCATTCTCGATGTCGTGGCTCCTGGCACCGCCCATGGTGAAGAAGGAGTATCCTTGCAGGTCAAAGACCTGCCCGCGCATCAGATGGATCACATGAGGCCGGATTCGCTGAATCTTTCCGCCGTTCCATTCCTCTGTCGGGTATTTTCTCAGCAGGTCGAAGTTTTCATGGTTGCCGCTGATGAACAGCGTGGTAAAGGGCAGATCCTCCAGCCAGTCCAGATTCCGCTCCTCCTTCTTGCCCCCATCCCATACGCCGCCAAAATCTCCGCAGATGATCATGTAGTCTTCCTTGGTCATTCCGGCCTGCTCGGGGAAGTGTTCGGGTGCGAACCGCTGGAAGTTGCCATGGGTATCGCCGGTTGCATAGATCATTTCGGTTCACCTTCTTTTGCTTATTATATCATATCCTGCTCCACCTGAACGCCGCCGCGGAGGAAGACCGTGATTTTCTCCGCTGAGTTGACCTTGACCGTATCCACCAGCTGCCGGATGAGAGCTTCATCCCATTCGCTGATGTGGGTGGACGCCTGAGCCATCGCGGCAGCCGCATCTTCAATGCGCCGTACAGCCTGAGCGTTGCTCTGACACTGTTCTTCGATCAGGGCCCGCTTTTCTTTCAGCGCGGCAGCCTCATTCATGATAGCTCTCAACTGGGCGGTGCAGGCGGTGGCATCCTCAGCTCGGGCGGATTCTGCCACCAGCTCACGGGTCTGGTCGTTCAGCTCGCCCAGCCGCCTTTCAATATCGGCAAGACTCATGCTCTCTCCTGGGATCGGAGCCAGCTCCATTTCCATGGCGGAGGTGATTTGCCGGATCAGCGTACTCTTTTGACTCATGACGGAGTTGATTGCGGCGAGGATTGCCTTCTGGAGCGGTTCCTCGTCCAGCGTTGGTGAGTTGTGGCAGTACTTGGTGCCGTAGTCCAACCGGCTGACACAGCGCCACACGATGCGCTTCCTGCCTTGCTTGGACCAGGTGCAGCGGCGGTACAGGGTGCCGCATTCGCCGCAGACAAGGCGCTCCGACAAGGCGTATTTGCTGGCATAGGATGTCATCCCTGTGGGGGCATTCTTTTTGGAAGGGCTTTTCCCGGCACTGCGCCGCGCCATCTCTGCCTGTACCGCATCGAAGGTTTTGCGCTCCACGATGCCCTCATGATGGTTCTGGACCAGATACATGGGGAGCTGCCCCGTGTTGCGGATGACCTTGCGGCTGATGCAGTCGCTGATGTAGGTCTTCTGGAGGAGGACATCTCCGCAATACTTCTCATTGATCAGGATGCTTCGGATCGCCGTGATCGTCCATTGGGAGCCGCCGGTCACATTGGGGATCTGCTCCGCTTCCAGCCTGTCTTTGATCATCCGAAGGCTGGCTCCGCTCAAATACTGGTCATAGATCGAACGAACCACATCTGCTTGCTCCTGGATGATTTTCGGCTTGCCGTCCTCGCCTTTTTCATAGGCGTACAGCCGGTTATACTGTATGATTGTCTTTCCCTCGCGCATGGCCTGCCGCTTGCCCCAGCGGACATTGGCGCTGATGCTCTCGCTTTCTGCCTGAGCGAAGGCTCCAAGCATGGTGATGAGGATCTCGCTGTCGGCTTCCAGCGTGTTGATGTTCTCCTTTTCGAAGATGACTGCAATGCCCAATTCCCGCAGGGCCCGGATGTAATTCAGGCAGTCCACCGTATTTCTGGCGAAGCGGGAGATGGATTTGGTCAGGACGATGTCGATCTTCTTCTGCTTGCACAGCCGGATCATCTTCAGGAATTCGGGCCGCTTCCGAGCCGATGTCCCTGTGATGCCCTCATCTGCGAAGATCCCGGCCATGGTCCACTCCCGGTTGGTCATGATCTTGTCGGTGTAGTAGTTCTGCTGCGCCTCATAGCTGGTGAGCTGCTCCTCGTCATCAGTGGATACCCGGCAGTAGGCAGCCACGCGAAGCTGGCGCTGGACCGCCTGCCGGCTTGCGACCTCCGGCTTTGCGGGTATGGTGATGACTTTGGGCGGGCTTTCTCTCATGCTGTTTCACTCCTTCCCAATTACTTGACCGTTTTTTAACTGGATATTCAGGCTTCCATCGTTATGACAATGGATGGCGGATACTGAGCGTTGAAGCAGTTCTGCATCCAACGCAGTCATGGGCTGACGCCCGGAAAACACTCTGCGCAGACGAACCGTTTCGTATTCGCGGGAGTCGACGGCGCTGTACTGAGCCGCAGCGATGGACAGGATCAACGCCTTTGCGGCATCCTCGTCGATTGGCTGACATTCCATCACCCTGTCCAGCTCACGTTGCAGGTTCAGCTCAGTAGATCGATCAGGCGGCGCTGTTGCCGGAAGCCGGAGCTGTTCCGGCGATACGATCAGGCTGTTGAGCAGATCCAGCACCTGCCGCTCCATGCGCGCTGTCGATGGCCGCCCGCTGAAGCGGCGGAGGAGCTTCTGCGTGTCCGTTTTGGGAGCTGCCGTCTGTTTTGCGCTTCGTTTTTCCAGTGCTTTCTCCAGGGCTTCTCGATCAATGACCGGCGGATAGCCGCGCTCTCCCGTATAACGGCTGTCTTCCAGAATTCGGGCAACCATGTTTTTGTTCCATAGCTTTCCCTCGTCATAGGGAATTGACTGTTCTCGAAGCTCCTCTACCAAGGTGTTGTAGGTAGCACCCGCAAGGTATTGTTGGAAGATGTACTCTACCAGCTTTGATTCCTGCGGATGGAGGGCAATTTCGCCCATAACCACCCTGTAGCCAAACGGCTGCTTCCGATTGCCCATCAGCGCACCGTCCTTTCTATGGTTTCGGACAGCTCCAGCCCGTTTTTCAGGCGGAAGCGGATTCGCTCATTGCTTTCCACGATGATTGTTTCAACGAGCTCACCGAACAGCTCTGCGTCAAAGCTGTCAAGGAAGTCCGGGCCATCATCCAAGATTTCCATCAGCTCTCTTGTTTGGGAGATGGTGTTGTCGCCATCGACGGCCAGAAGACGCTCCTTTTTCAGCTTTACAGCGCGGAGCTGCTCGGTCAACTCATTGCTCTGGGCTATAAAAATGTCAGGATCAATGAGGCCCTGTTGTTTCAGTGTGGCCAACATTTGATTCTGACTGGTAAGATCGGATATTTGTTTGTTAAGTTCAATGACATCCAGGCTCCAGAGCATCCGGCGGTTGCGGATGGCTTGGAGCGAGGTGGTCATTCCCATGAGGATGGGTTCGCCATGGTGCTTGAGCTTATAGTATAGGCGGATGAAAGCATTTGTTATTTCATCTTCTGCAATTGGTGTAATGCCGCATTTGAGGCCATGTCTCTTTTTATCGTGTCCTATACATACCCAGTATGTGATGCCGCGCACAACCTTGCGGCGAAATAGTGACTGGCAGTCGCCACATACTATTTTTTTCCGAAACGCATACGGACTGTTTTTCGTTAATGTAATCTTCTGAGCACGAGATTTCATCAAAGCATTTGCTTTCTCAAAATCTTCTTTTGGCACGATTCCTTCGTGTGTTCCGTATGCGTAGTAAGAAACCTTCTGTCCTCGGTTCAGCCGGCATTTATATGGAAGCGTATCTGTTGAGAAGTATTTTTGCCACACAGAATCGCCAATGTACTTTTCATTCGAGATAATATATCGAATAGCAGTTGAATCCCAAGCGACTTCACCAGATTTACACGGGATGCCTTCTTCTCGCAGGTCAGATGCTATCCGCTCTGTACTTTTGCCGGAAAGATACTCTTTGAATATCCGTTGTACGATAACAGCTTGTTCCTCCACAATGCGTATGGAATGATCCTGTAGAGTATATCCGTATGGCAAGTTTGCGGGTATATATGTTCCGGCCTGCATTCGCTTCTGATAGCTCCATCGCATATTGCCGGAAATGGATTCGCTCTCGGCCTGGGCGAAGGATGCGAAGAGCGCAGTCATCATTTCGCCGGACATCGTCGCAGTATCGATGTTCTCTTTCTCGAAGTAGACGCCGACACCGAGTGATTTCAGCTCTCTGATGGTTTCCAGGCATTCCTTGGTATTGCGGGCAAAGCGGGAAATGGATTTTACCAGCACCCTGTCGATCAGCCCTCTGCGGCAATCTGCCAAGAGCCGCTGGAAGTCCTCACGCTTTTCAGCCGATGTCCCAGTGATACCCTCATCTGCGTATATGTCTACCATTCTCCAGTTGTCCTTGCTGGAGATCAGATCGCTGTAGTGACGGTTCTGGGCGGCAAAGGAGTTGAGCTGATCATCAGAGGCGGAGCTGACACGGGCGTATGCCGCAACCCGCAATTTTGCGTTTTGGGGCTTTTCAGTTGCCTCAATGGTGATGACCCGGTATTGCTTTTCTCGAAGTGCCATGCTGCCGTCGGTCATCAGCTTTTCCGCCATGTCAGTTCACCTCCTTTTTTGCAACACAAACAATACCACAACACCTTTGAAATAGCTATTGAAAAGAATGCGATTTCAGAAAGAAAGGATAATGTCCGCACCGGTCTGTGCGGCAATTCTGGCCAAAATTTTGCGGGCCTCTCTTTCTGTGGTTTTCTTCTGCTCTATCAGCGTGCGGAGCAGTTGGGCAATGCCGCACAAATCGATATTTGTCATCTCGGTTCCTCGCTTTCGTGGATTTGTTTTGATAACAGAAATATGGGACCCAATCAGGGAGTTTGAGGAGAAAAGGAAGAGGAGTGTAGAGGGGGAAAGATGAAGAACTCAGAGGAACGGAGGTTGAGAAGAAGAGGATGTACTGTGATCAGATCCCATATTTCTGCTATCAAAAGAAAAACAGAGGGCCGCTCCCAAAGGTCAGGTGAGCGAGTGTAGGCTCCGAGTCTGGAGCGGCCCTTTGTTTCTTGATGCTACTTAGTCGCCTGTATTCGACACTACTTCCCCAGGCAGGGCGGCAACTTGAACTGTGCTGGCGCACATCATGGGACTCTCACCCCTCCGAGGATCTCTCCGAGCTGCGTAAACAGAAGTATCATTGTAGGCTGATGGGGTCATGGCGGGGACAGCTTGCCAAGGCTGTCTTGGCCTGAGTGGGTGTCGCTCTGCACCTTATTTGGCCGTCCTTTGATGCGGATATGCTCCGCACAGGTGGTCTTCGCGCACTCGGTCTGACGCTCTCCCGATCAGCTAAGGTATTCAAGTTGCCGGATATGACCGCCTGGGGCGGTGTTTTTCAAGGTCCGCTGAGATGTTTTGATCTCACGAAGATTGTAACTCCGAGCGTATTCTTCCAACAGAAACAGAATGGAAAGTTTACCAACCCAAAATGGAAAGTTTTTAGAGGGATGCCTCCAATTCAGACAGCAGAGCGATGGCCATCCGCAGTCCGCGCTTCTGTTCCTCTGCAAAATCTCCTTTTCCCACCAGGAGATAATCCAGAGAAACATCAAAGAATGCTGCAAACTCTACGGCCAGTTCAACTGGGCCAGTTTGCTTTCCGGTTTCGATTTTTGCTATGTATGGAGTGCTGACATTCATCTTCTCTGCCAGTTGCTCCTGTGTGAGCCCACGCTTTTTTCGCAAGCTCCTGATCCTTGAACCATAGTCCTCTCTATTAAAGTACATGGTGATTTACTCCGTCTTCTGAAATTTGGATGCGAACCAAATTTCGGAGCGGTGGGTCGCGGCAATGGAGCGACCGGACATACCGGACGCTGAGCAGAGGTCGCCATTTTTCGACAAACAAAAAATGCACCCACCGTGCGGTGAGTGCATACGAAGAGAAATATTTGCCGAGCTTTAGCGGTATATAGTGAGTAAGGACAAATGGTGTCGAATAAAAAAGAACCGCAACCCCTTGGAGGATTGCGGTATGTAATGTTGCTCTTTTTTCCCTGACCCCCGGCGGGTGTTCGTTGCTCCCTATACGCTTTCCTGCCATATTCTCCCCTTGCGGGGATAACAGACAAAAAGTGCGTTTCCCCTCACCGTTTCGATGGGGGTATTATAATAGGGAATTTTTAGGGGTTTCTTAGGAATCGCTTAGGTTTTGGGCAGTTTTGCTGAAATTTGAAAATTATCCGCTTTTTATATTATTGTATATTCATACTGGCTAAAAAGCACCAGCCAAAACTGTGCATTCTATATGTGCAATTAGTCTGACAAGACTTTCTACATCTTATTTTTCTATTCTACCAAGGGTACACTAAACTTGTCAACATATTTCTTGTGGTCGGAGGGTTGGCAAGTGGAATATGGAACGATTCGGATTAAGCTGGACGAGCTGTTGAAGGCATCCGGTCTTAGCAAGAACATGCTGAGCCATCGGGCTGAGATGCAGCGGACGCAGATCAACAATTATTGTAAAAACCAAATTACTCGTTTAGATATAGATGTCCTCGCAAGGCTTTGTACGGTGTTGAATTGTGAGATCGGTGATCTATTAGAATTTATACCGCCAGAAAAGATAGAAAAATGAGGCTCACAGGAGGCATAGCAATACTTTGCCAGCATATTGGACGGTCGGCATTTCAAATGGGAACGGTAAATTAATTATAAACGCAGTTGCAAATTCTGAAGCTCATTTTCTATTGCTTATCACCGAGAGCTGTTGTAAAATGACCGAAATACAACAAAAAAGAACCGGTCGAGATCTCGTGCATGAAATCTCGACCGGTTTTCTGTTATTGGGGAATTAACTTAGTATTACTTCGACTCTTTGCGGAAGCACATGAACCAGTCCAGGCAATACTGATTCTCGCTCTGGTTGTCCATCCGCTCCTTGGCTACGCCGCAGCTGCCGGCGGTGGGTACGATGACATCATCGCCGGGCCGCCAGTCGGCCGGAGTGGCGCAGGCATCGGCGTCCGCTTTCTGGAGCGCCAGGATGATGCGCTTGATCTCCTCAAAGTTGCGGCCCGTGGACAACGGATAGTACAAGATGGTTCTCACCACGCCGTTGGGGTCGATGACAAACACCGCCCGTACCGCCTGGGTGTTGGACTGTCCCGGCTGGATCATACCGTACTTGTTGGCCACCTCCATGCGGATATCCTCGATGAGGGGGAAGGTCACATTGATGTGTTTCTTACCGTTCCACTCCAGCTCCTGGATCTTCCGCAGCCAGGCGATGTGGGAGTAGATGGAGTCCACCGAGAGCCCCACCAGCTCAGTATTGAGGGCCTTGAACTCGTCGATCATGGAGCCGAAGGTCATAAACTCCGTGGTGCAGACCGGGGTGAAATCCGCAGGATGGGAGAAGAGGATCACCCATTTGCCGGCGTAATCCTCCGGGAATTTGATAGGGCCCTGGGTGGTGACAGCCTCGAAGGACGGGGCCTTGTCCCCAATAAGAGGCATTCTGTTTTCCTGATCCATGGTAAGCGCTCCTTTCGTTAGTAGTCAAGTTCGATGAATATGATATATGAGTTCTTTGGAGAAAGGCCGTGATACTCTATCTGAACTATCTGAAACAGTATTAACCCAGCAGCTCGCTCTCCAGATCCTGCAGCATGAGATCCAGCGCGGTGATGCCGCCCTCGGCGGTGTACCACACGGCGGGATGAGCCAGATAGACGATGTTGCCGTTCTTGTAGGCATCGGTTCCCATCACCAGTTCATTCTCCATGATCTCCTGGGCCAGCTGTGCCCCATCGGTGCCGATGGCTGCGTCACGATCCATGACGAAGATGTAGTCAGGATCCTTTTCCACAATGAATTCAAAGGAAGCCTCATTGCCGTGGGTGGAGGTATCAATATCGGCGGCCGCGCCGATATTTTCAAAGCCGATCTCCCGTCCGATCATGGAGCAGCGTCCATCGTTGCCCAGCACGTTGAAGCTGCCGCTGGTGACAAGCCCTATGATCGCAGTCTTTCCGGCAGAAAATTCATCCAGGGCAGCAATGCGGGAATTGAAGCCAGCCATTAATTCATCTACTTTATCCTCAAGCCCAAACATGGATGCGATGGTCATGGCATTCCGTCGGACGCTTTCCACTACGCCAAGTTCAGTGTCCGTGGCCAGATAGACCACGGGAGCGATCTCGCTGAGAGCGTCATAGCTGGAAGCCAGGCGGCCTCCGATGAAGATAACATCCGGCTCGCAGGCCATGACTGCCTCCAGATCCGCCTCTTTGATGGTTCCCAGGCTGGAAATGTCGTCATTGATGTAATTCTGGAGATACTCCAGGCTGGTATCAGCAGTGCCAACGACCCGGTCCCCCACGCCCAGGGCATCCAGAATATCCAGGGAAGCCATATCCAGAATGGCGATGCGCTGGGGATCGTAGGGTACCTCCAGCTCCGTTTCCTCCTTGCTGGCGTTGAGGCTTATGATGGTCACGGACTCAGGCCTCTCCTTGTTCTGCGGTCCACTGGCGGTCTGGCTGCTGGCAGGCGGGATACTGTCCCCGGATGTGGTTTTTATGTTCTCCCCAGAGCAGGCTGCAAGGCCAAGGGACATCACGCCGGCCAGGGCAAAAAAGATCATTTTTTTCATGTTCATGTCTGATTGCTCCTTTTCTAAAAAAGTACTGAAAAACAGGGTCAATAGTAGATGGATAAGGGCTTTCCTGCAATGGTCAGGATCTCAAAATCCACCTGATAGATCTGAGACAGATTCTCTTTTGTCATCACCTCCTCCACAGTGCCGAATCTGGCGATTTTTCCGTCCTTGAAGGCACAGATATAATCGGAATAAAATGCCGCATAGTTGATCTCATGCAGCACCAGGATCACTGTTTTTCCCAGCTCGTCACAGAGACGGCGGACGATTTTCATCATATTGGTAGCATGGTAGATATCCAGGTTATTGGTAGGCTCGTCCAGAAGTACATACTCGGTGTCCTGGGCAATGACCATGGCGATCATGGCCCGCTGCCTCTGGCCTCCGGAAAGCTCGTCAATGAAGCGGTCCTGGAAGCCCTCCAGTTCCATGTAGGAAATGGCCCGGTCGATGATCTTCTGATCCTCCAGGGTGACCCGGTTCCCTGAATAGGGGAAGCGCCCGAAGGCCACCAGTTCCCGCACGGTCAGCTTCATCTGAATGCTGTTGGACTGGGTCAGGATGGCAAGCCGCCTGGAAAGCTCCCTGCTTTTCCACTTTCCAATATCCCTTCCCTCGAAGTCTACCACTCCGCTGTCGTGGGCGATAAGCCGTGAGATCATGCCCATGACTGTGGACTTTCCCGCACCGTTGGGACCGATGAGGGAAGTCACCTTCCCCTTGGGGATGGCAAAGCTCACGCCGTCCACCACAGTTTTTCCGTCATATTGTTTCTTCAATTCCTGCACATTCATAATCACACCTTCTTTCTTGTCAATAGGAGATAAAGGAAGTAAAGACCGCCGCCCACGGTAATGAATACACTCACCGGAACGGAATAGGAATATATGTGCTCCACAATGAGCTGCCCGCCCACCAGTACGATCATACCAAACAGAGCTGAGCCAAGCACCAGATGGGTATGCCGGTAGGTCTTGAGCAGCTGTCTGGACAGGTTCGCGATGATGAGTCCCAAAAAAGAGATGGGTCCCACCATGGCGGTGGCCACAGCAATGCAGAGGGCTACGCCCAGCAGCAGGCGGCGGATGCAGCGGTCATAATCCACGCCCAGATTGATGGCCTGCTCCTTTCCAAGGGTCAGTACGTCCAACAGGGCCAGCTCTTTTCGCAGGGCAAAGATTACGGCTGCCAGAAGGATCAGGGAAAAAACAATGATCTCAGAGTTTATATTGCTGAAGCTGGCCACCAGGGTGTTCATCAGACTGTCATACTCATTGGGATCCATTACACCAGGATGCTCAGCCATTTCGCCACCGATAAGAGCAGCGCCCGACATCTGGCAGCCATCAGCAATGCCGGAAACGATTTCGGCAACCGCTTCGCTCTTAAGTTTTCCGATGGCAATGTAATCGAGGAAGAACAGGGGCTCAGCGCCTGTTGCAAGAATGTCGTTCACGCACATGGCAACCAGGTCGATGCCCACAGTGTCATGCTTGCCAGCGAGCTTAGCCAGCTGAATCTTAGTGCCAACGCCGTCGGTACCGGAAACCAAAATCGGATCGGCCATGTTCTTCGCCACGTTGATGGAGAACAAGCCACCGAAACCGCCGATATCGCCGCGAACCTCATCGCGGTACGTGCGATGAACCGCATCCTTGATGGCGTCTACTGCACGGGCGCCCTCTGCCGTATCAACTCCCGCTTCGGCATAGGTGGTAGCACCCTGAGCCGTCCAGCTGGGCCACTTGGTTTCATCGTTATCCATCGCGTTGACCTTAATGCGATCAGTCATAGCATCTCCTGGAACTCAAATCCCCTGTTCGGGGGCTTACAAACAACGTATTGCCATAATTCGAGGCACTATGGCATGCCTTCGAGCTGGCCGCTAATCGAGCACTGCCTTCCCTTCGGGAAGGAAGCTCTTGGCCTTCATGGTATCAGGAATATCCACAGGGTATTCGCCGGTAAAGCAAGCGTCACAGAAACCAGGGTGTTCGCACTGAATTGCCTCGTGAAGGCCCTCAACCGAAATAAACGCAAGCGAATCACAGCCGATGAAATC
>ENA-OPCD01003140-OPCD01003140.1-human-gut-metagenome-genome-assembly--contig:-NODE-3140-length-10777-cov-2.742958_pt1 | contig 10777 bp, 8 predicted proteins | sample MGYA00241560_ERZ501471 | MGnify/ENA primary metagenome ERZ501471 (study PRJEB25962, sample SAMEA2042578) | human gut metagenome | biome: human gut; feature: human-associated habitat; material: faeces...
GCGCACAGCGGCAGGCGACCTGACCGCCGCCGCGCGGATGCACAAGGCCGTGACCATTATGATGCTCAAGCTGGAGGCGCAGGTTATTGCCCGCAACCCGGATTTTGATTTGCAGGGCCGCGACTTTTTGAACCACATTGACTTTGCCGCGGGCACGGTGGACTATTTCGGCACGACCTATCCCCTGCTGGACTGCGACTTTCCCACCGTTGACCCGGCCAACCCTGCCGCGCTGACTGCCGACGAGGAAAAGATCGCCGCCGAGCTGGTGCGCAGCTTTGCCGAGAGCGAGCGCCTGCAGCGCCATGTGGTGGAGCAGGGCCTGGATGTGGGCTTTGCCTATGACGGCGATGCCGATCGCTGCTTGGCCGTGGACGAGCGCGGTCGCGTGGTAGACGGCGACCAGATCCTGTACGTGTGCGGCGTGTATCTGAACAAGCACGGGCGACTCTCGGGCGGTACCGTGGTGCCGACGATTGCCAGCAACTTTGGCCTGGTCAAGTCGCTGGAGCTTGCCGGTCTGAGCGCCGTGACCAGCGGCGTGGGCGACCGTCACGTGTATGCCAAGATGCGCGAGGGCGGCTACAGCTTGGGCGGCGAGCAGACGGGCCATACGATCTTTGGCGATATCGAGCGCACGGGCGACGGCATTATGACCTCGCTGCGCGTGATGGAAGTGATTCGTGCCGAGCGCGAGACGCTCTCGCAGCTCACGGCTCCGTGCAAGCTGCTGCCGCAGGCGCAGGTGGCCGTGCACGTGGCGGACAAGGACGCCGCGCTCGAGAATATGGGCGTGCAGAACGCCATCGCCGAGGCCGAGGCTGCGCTGGCAGGCGAGGGCCGCGTGCTCGTGCGCAAGAGCGGAACCGAGTCGGTTATCCGCGTGCTGGCCGAGGCGCCCGACCAAGCATCCGCCGATGCCGCCATGAAGCGCATCGCCAACGCGCTCGAGGCTCTGTAAGGTAGTCATTGGGGACGTTCTTAAACGACTAGGCGGAAAGGGGGCGCCGCGGATTGGTTCCGCGGCGTCCCCTTTGCGTTGGCGTGTCGGTTATGCCTTACAGCTCGTAGAGCGTGGTGAACTTGTCCTGCAGGTAGCTGCAGTAGTAGCGGGCATCGAACGCCATGCCGCACGCGCCCTTGATGAGCTCCGGCGCGTCTTTGGCGCGGCCCCACTGCCAAATGTGCTCGCCCAGCCAGGCGCGGACGGGTGTCAGGTCGCCGCTCGCACAGGCGCCGTTGAGGTCGACACCGTCGCGGCACATGGCCGGCACAAACATGGCGTCGTAGGCGCTGCCCAGCGCATAGGTGGGGAAGTAGCCAAACGAGCCGCCGCTCCAGTGCGTATCCTGTAGGCAGCCGCGCGTGTCGTCGGGAACGGGAATGCCCAGGTACTCATCCATGAAGCGGTTCCAAAGCGCGGGGATGTCCTTGGCCGTGGCCTCGCCGGCAAACAGCATGCGCTCGATCTCGTAGCGCACCATAACGTGCAGCGGATAGGTGAGCTCGTCGGCCTCGGTGCGGATCAGCGAAGGCTGCGCGATGTTCACGGCGTGGTAGAGCGTGTCCTCGTCGACGTCGCCGTAGACCTCGGGTGCGTGGCGGCGCAGCACCTCGAGCAGCGGTCCCATAAAGGCGCGGCTGCGACCCACGGTGTTCTCGAAAAAGCGGCTCTGGCTCTCGTGGATGCCCATGGAGGTGCCGCCCTCAAGACAGGTGCGCGCATAGGCGGGATTGACGCCCAGCTCGTACATGGCGTGTCCCGCCTCGTGGATGATGCTGTAGACGTTGGAGATGCAATCGTTCTCGTAGATGTGTGTCGCGATGCGCGCGTCACCCACGGCAAAGCCCTCGCTAAACGGGTGCTCGGTAAAGGCAAGCGTGGTGTCGTTCAGGTTCAGGCCGACGAGCTTCATAAGGTCGAAGCTCATGGCGCGCTGGGCGGCCTCGGGCACGCGGGCGTGCAAAAAGTCGGCAGCGGGCTGCTGGCCGCGCTCGCCGATGGCGTGTACGAGCGGCACGACCGTGGCCTTGACCTCGTCGCAAAACGCGTCGAAGCTCTTGGCGGAAAGGCCGCGCTCGTACTGGTCGAGCCAAACGTCGTATGGGTCGCGCTTGGGGTCCATGAGTTCGGCCTGATGCTTAAGTTGGGCGACGATTCTATCTACATAGGGCTCAAAACTCGCCCAGTCGTTGGCCGTCTTGGCCTTGTGCCACACGGCGTCGGCCTCGCAGGTGAGCCTGGTCCAGGCCTCGGCCTCCTCGGTGGGAATGACGCTCGCTTCGCGCTGGTCACGGCCGAGCACGCGGATCTCGTCGAGCAGCTGCGGGTCGTCTACGTGTCCGCCTGCAACCGTCTCGCGTGCTAACGAGCGTACGAGCTCAACGGACTTCTCGCTGGTCAGCAGCTTGTGATGCTCGCCGGCAAGCGTGCCCATGGCGTCGGCACGGGCGGCAGCACCGTTGGCAGGAGCAATCGTCGCTCCATCGAACTCGGCAATCTTGAGCAGGTACTCGCGAATCCACAGCTTGCCCTCGAGTTTGCGGAACTTTTTGACGGCCTTGTCGACTTTAGCGGCCTTGACTCCCTTGTCGGCCTTTGCCACGGCGGCCTTGGCCGTCTTATCGAGTTTCTTTCCCATACCGTATCCTTAATCTCGCAGGCCGAGCGCCGCAGGCGGATGCACGGCCAGTTTGCACAACTACCTGCTTTGTACCCAGCACGAACAAAACGGAACGCGGCGATGCGCTCGCGAAATGTGTTATCCTATAGCCCAATGCGTTGACGGAGAGGGTTTTGCCCGCCGTGTCGCCGGCAAGAGAGGGAAGGTCATGGGCTGCAAGCCTTCCTGCGGTGGCAAGGGCCAAGCGTTCACTCCCGAGCAGCGACCTCAACGGGCTCGCGGCCAGTGGCAGCAAAGCCTCAGTAGGGAAGCCGTGAGCCTCGCGACAAGAGGCGCAGAGTGGGCGCGGCGGGCCAGACATCCGCCGGGTCAAACAAGGTGGTACCGCGGAATTTAACCGTCCTTGGGCAATGCACATGCCCGAGGGCGGTTTTTTGTTACCGAACCGGGCCGCACATCCGCAGCTATCGGGTGCTAGCCGCCCCGGCAAGCGGGATGCGCGAGAGACGAAAGGGAAGACATGAGTCTGATTGATGATCTGGTCAAACTCGAGGAAGAGGCCAAGGAGCTCGTCACTAGCGCCGACGACGCCGCCAAGCTCGAGGCTGCGCGCGTTGAGCTGCTCGGCCGCAAGGGCCGTATCACCGGCCTGATGCGCATGATGGGCAAGCTCGCCCCCGAGGATCGTCCCATGATGGGCAAACGCGCCAACGAGATGCGCCAGCTGATCGAGGGCATGCTCGACGAGCGCACCACCGAGATGAAGGCCGCCGCCCTCAAGCACACACTCGAGCACGAGGCCGTCGACATCACGCTGCCGGGCATCCGTCCGCAGATCGGTCACCAGCACCTGATCAAGCAGATCATCGAGGAGGCCGAGGATATCTTCTGCGGCATCGGCTACACAAAGTGGTGGAAGGCGAGGAGATCGAGACCGACTACTACAACTTCACGGCCCTGAACGCTCCGGCCGACCATCCGAGCCGTTCCATGCAGGACACCTTCTACGTGCACGACCTGTCCGGCGACACCTCGCGGGTGCGCGGCGAGTCCGACGTGCTGCTGCGCACCCAGACCTCGGGCGTGCAGATCCACACCATGGAGTCGCAAAAGCCGCCCATCTACATGATCTGCCCGGGCACCGTCTATCGTCCCGACACGGCCGACGCCTGCCACCTGCCGCAGTTCAACCAGATTGAGGGCCTGGTCGTCGACGAGGGTATCACCTTTGGCGATCTTAAGGGCACGCTCGACTACTTTGTTAAGTGCATGTTTGGTGAGGATCGCAAGACGCGCTATCGCCCGCACTTCTTCCCCTTCACCGAGCCTTCCTGCGAGGTGGACGTGAGCTGCCACGTGTGCGGCGGCAAGGGCTGCAACTTCTGCAAGCACAGCGGCTGGATCGAGATTCTGGGCTGCGGCATGGTCGACCCCAACGTCCTGATCAACTGCGGCATCGACCCCGAGAAGTACACCGGCTTCGCCTTTGGTATTGGCGCCGAGCGCGTCGCGGCACTGCGCTACGACCTGCCCGACCTGCGAACGTTGATGACGGGCGACATGAGGTTCTTGAACCAGTTCTAGAACGCTTTCTTCTTAGTTGCAGTTTCCGGCTCAAAGCCGCATTTATGAAAGGAGACCAGTTAGATGCGTGTTTCTTACGACTGGCTCAAGACCATGATCGATATTCCGGAGGATCCCAAGACCCTTTCGGACGAATATATCCGTACCGGCACCGAGGTCGAGGCGATCGACACCGTGGGCGAGTCCTTCGACCACGTGGTGACCGCCAAGGTGCTCACCAAGATCCCGCACCCCGATAGCGACCACATGTATGTGTGCTCGGTCGACGTGGGCGACAAGAATCTCGACGCCGACGGCAATCCCGCTCCGCTGCAGATCGTCTGCGGCGCGCAGAACTTCGAGGCCGGCGACCACATCGTCACGGCCATGATTGGCGCCGTGCTTCCCGGCGACGTCAAGATCAAGAAGAGCAAGCTTCGCGGCGTCGTGTCCATGGGCATGAACTGCTCCGCGCGCGAGCTCGGCCTGGGTGGCGACCACTCCGGCATCATGATCCTGCCCGAGGATACGCCCTGCGGCATGCCGTTTGCCGAGTACGTGGGCTCGAGTGATACCGTGCTCGACTGCGAGATCACGCCCAACCGCCCCGACTGCCTGTCCATGATCGGCATGGCCCGCGAGACCGGCGCCATTTTCGACCGCGATTTCCACGTTGAGCTGCCCGCCATCAAGGCCGAGACCGGCCGAGCGACCGACGACGAGCTTTCGGTCGAGATTGCCGACGAGGGCCTGTGCGACCGCTATGTCGCCCGCATCGTGCGCAACGTCAAGGTCGGCCCTTCGCCCGACTGGATGGTCAAGCGCCTCAACGCCCTGGGCGTGCGCCCGCACAACAACATCGTCGACATCACCAACTATGTGATGATGCTCACCGGTCAGCCGCTGCACGCCTTTGACCTGGATACCTTTGCCGAGCGCGATGGCCATCGTCGCGTGGTGGTTCGCGCCGCCCAACAGGACGAGAAGTTTACGACCCTCGACGGCGAGGAGCGCACGCTCGACGCCGGCATGGGCCTCATCACCGACGGCGAGCGTCCCGTGGCGCTGGCCGGCGTTATGGGCGGCATGGATTCCGAGATCGAGGACGACACCGTCGACGTGATGGTCGAGAGTGCCTGCTTCAACGCCGGCCGCACCTCGCACACCAGCCGCGACCTGTCGCTGATCTCCGACGCCTCCATTCGCTTTGAGCGCCAGGTCGACGAGACCGGCTGCGTGGATGTCGCCAACGTCACGTGCGCGCTCATCGAGGAGATCGCCGGCGGCGAGGTCGCTCCCGGCTACGTCGACGTTTTCCCCGCGCCCAAGACCATCGATAGCATCAAGCTGCGCCTGGCCCGCGTGCACGCCATCTGCGGCGCCGACATCGAGCCCGACTTTATCGAGCGCTCGCTCACCCGTCTGGGCTGCACCGTCGAGCGCGACGGCGAGGACTTTATGGTCACGCCGCCGAGCTTCCGTCCCGACCTGCCGCGCGAGATCGACCTGATCGAGGAGGTCCTGCGCCTGTGGGGCATGGGCCGCGTGACGGCGACCATCCCGGCTGCCAAGAACCATATCGGCGGCCTGACCCGCGAGCAGAAGCTTACCCGCAAGGTTGGCGAGATCCTGCGCGCCTGCGGCCTCAACGAGACCACGACCTTTGGCTTCGCCGCCCCGGGCGACCTGGAGAAGATTGGTATGTCCACCGAGGGCCGCGGCTGCCCCGTGGTTCTCATGAACCCGCTGGTGGCCGAGCAGACCGAGATGCGCCGCTCGCTGCTGCCGGGTCTGCTGCAGTCTGTGGCCTACAACGAGGCCCACGGCACGCCCAACGTGCACCTGTACGAGGTCGGCAGCCTGTTCCATGGCCGCGAGAACGCCAGCCTGCCCAAGGAGACCAAGTCCGTGGCGGGCGTGCTCTCGGGCCAGTGGAGCGAGCAGTCTTGGAACATGAAGTACCGCAAGCTGCGTTTCTTCTTTGGCAAGGGCATCGTTGAGGAGCTGCTTGCCCAGCTGCGCATTGAGAAGGTTCGCTTCCGTCCCGTCGAGGGCGAGAGCTATGCCTTCCTGCAACCGGGTCGTGCTGCCGAGGTGCTCTCGGGCGGTACCGTGCTGGGCTGGGTTGGCGAGATCCACCCCGAGGCGCGCGAGGCTATGGGCATCGACGAGGTCGTCGTTGCCTTTGAGCTTGACCTGGACAAGCTGATCAAGGGCGCCCGCAACCAGGATAACTACCGTGAGTTCTCGCAGTACCCGGCCGTTGAGCACGACCTTGCTATCGTGGTCGACAACACTGTGACCTGCGAGGATCTTGAGCGTCGTATTACGAGTGCCGGCGGCAAGCTGCTCGAGGGCGTGCGCCTGTTCGATGTCTACCGCGATCCGGTCCGCATCGGCAAGGGTAAGAAATCCATGGCCTTTGCGCTTACGTATCGCTCCGACGACCACACGCTCACCAGCGAAGAGGTCGAAAAGGCGCACCAGAAGATCGTCACCAAGGTGTGCAAGGGCGTAAACGGCGAGGTCCGCGGCTAGGTCCTGCGCCGGATATGGGCCAGCGTCGGCTGCCGCCGAGTCTTACGTGACTGCTGTTTTCGGTATAAGGCACCGTTGAGCCTGCATATATGACACGCGCATTACATAACGGCGTGCTGCTTTGTCGGCAGTGCGCCGTTTTGCTATGATAGCCCGCGGCGTGTTACGAATCTGACATTACGTAACACTGGAAAGGTGATTCAAGCGGCGTTGCAATTCCGTGCGCCGATAACCGGGAGGCGTACATGCACATTCCAGATAATTATCTGTCCCCGCAGACCGATGCCGTTATGGCGGTGGCGATGGTGCCCGTTTGGATCCACTGCATCAAAAAGGTGCGCGCCACGCTCGATCGCGAGCACATGGCGTTCCTGGGCATCTGCGCCGCGTTCTCCTTCCTGCTCATGATGTTCAACGTGCCGCTGCCTGGCGGCACCACAGGCCACGCCGTTGGTGGCGCACTCATCGCGCTGCTGCTGGGCCCCGAGGCCGCGGCTATCGCGGTTTCGGTCGCGCTGGCGCTGCAAGCGCTGCTGTTTGGCGACGGCGGCATCCTGTCCTTTGGCGCTAACTGCTTTAACATGGCCTTCGTGTTGCCGTTTGCCGCAGCCATCGTGTTCCGCGCGCTTAACAGCCGTTTGCACGACAAGAGCTGGGGTACCTCGGTTTCGGCCATCGTAAGCGGCTGGGTCGGCCTGTGCCTGGCGGCCCTGTGCGCAGCAATCGAGTTTGGTATTCAGCCGATGCTTTTCACGAATGCTTCGGGCGCTCCGCTGTACTGCCCCTTCCCGCTGTCCATTGCCATTCCGGCCATGATGATCCCGCATATGTTGGTAGCCGGCGTGGTCGAGGGCGTGGCGACTGCCGCGATCTACGGCTTTATCAAGAAGACGGCGCCGAGCGTTATCGTCGGCCCCGAAGCCGCCGATGGACAGCTTGCTGCCGAGGGCGCTGCTGCCAAGAAGACCTCGCTGGTCCCCACGCTCATCTTGGTTGCCGTGCTTGTCGTGGCCACGCCGCTGGGCCTGCTGGCCACGGGTGACGCCTGGGGTGAGTGGGACGCCGAGGGCGCCGCGACCGCCGTTCAGGAGGTTGGCGACGACAGCCTGCAGGCTTCGGTCGGTCTCGACACCCCGACCTTTGCCGATGCGCTGCCTACGGGTGATTACCTGCAGGCCTATTCCGAGGAGCAGGGTCTCGGCTTTGCCGGTCAGGCTGCCATGTATATCCTGTCCGGCGTGATTGGCGTGGCGGTGCTCACCATCGCATTCCGTCTGGTCTCGCTGACGGTCAAGGAAAGCGGTGCTCATGGCGATGGTCGAGCTGCCTAGCTGGCTTGCGGTCGAGCAGCGTTACGAGCCCACGGGCGCTCGTCATCGCGTGATGCAAAAGAACGTCCTGCACCTGGCGAGCCTGCTTGAGCGGGTTCGCCTGGGTGGAGGCGCGCACGAGGGCGGGTCGATGGTCGACCGCGCCCTTTCTTGCGTTTCGGCTCCGGTGCGCCTGGTGGGGATATTCGTTTGCGTCCTGTGCGTGTGCCTGACACAAAGCCCGCTGTACCTCATGTTGATGGCGGCCATTGCGCTGGTGCTCGTTGCCGTGCGTCCCGTACGCGGGCTGCGCGCGACCTTTGTGCCGGCGCTTGGCGCCGCGGGGATCGCAGTGGTTTTGGCGCTGCCTGCCCTGCTGCTGGGTGCTTCCGCTACGGGCGCCATGCTCAAGATTGCGCTCAAGACCTTCATTAATGTGTCGCTGGTGCTGGGCGTTTCGTGGACCCTCACGTGGAGCCGCATGTCGGCGGCGCTCAAGATGCTGCATCTACCCGACGAAGTTATCTTTACGTTTGATATGGCGCTCAAGCACATCGAGGTGCTGGGTCGTACGGCGCACGATCTGTGCGAATCGGTCATGCTGCGCAGCGTTGGCCGTGCGCCCGAGGGATTTTCGCGTACCGATTCGATCGCGGGTATCATGGGCATGACCTTTATCAAGGCGATGAAATGCAGCCGCGCGATGGACGAGGCTATGCTTTGCCGCGGCTTTGCCGGTGCGTATCCGGCTCCCGCGCGCGCCAGGTTTGGCTGGCGCGATGCGGCCTATGCGGCCGGCGTGGCGCTGCTGACAGTGTTGTGCGCCGTGCTGTAGGCGCTGCTGGTTCCGACTGGGGATGCAAATGGGGAAGGGCGACGTTTTGACGATCGATATGAATAGTGCGGCGGGCACGAACGGTGTGGGCGGCGCCGAGGTCGTTCCGCTCATCGAGCTGCGCGACGTGGTGTTCTCCTATGCGGGGCATACGGTTGTCGATGGCGTGTCGCTGCAGGTCGATCGTGGTGAACTCGTTGCCCTGCTCGGTCCCAACGGCTGCGGCAAGACGACGATTATGCGTCTTATTAACGGCCTTGAACTCGCGGACGCAGGGGCATACCTGTTTGACGGGCACGTGGTCGATGCGGCGTATCTGAAGGATTCTGCTGCTGCTCAGAAGTTCCACCAGCGCGTGGGCTTCGTATTCCAAAACGCCGATGCCCAGCTGTTCTGCGCCACGGTGGGCGAGGAAGTTGCTTTTGGTCCCGCGCAGATGGGTCTGCCGGCAGACGAGCTCGAGCGCCGCGTGCGCGATGCCATGGGGCTGTTCCAGGTTGCCGACCTTGCCGACGCCTCTCCCTATCAGCTCTCGGGCGGGCAAAAGAAGCGTGTTGCGCTGGCTGCGGTGGTGTCGATGAACCCGGATATCTTGGTCCTCGACGAGCCCACCAATGGGCTCGACGAGGATTCATGCGACATCGTGGTCAATTTCTTGCTGGCTTATGTCGCGGCGGGTAAGACGGTCTTGATGAGCACGCATCACCAGGATTTGGTGCGACGCCTGGGTGCCCGTGCAATCTATATCGATCGATATCACCATGTGGTCGAGGCGTCTTCGTCGTCGTATGGAACCGAAAGCGGTGCTACGGACTAGTTGCTGCGTAGAGCGTGCGTAGCCGTCCGCGCGGCTTTGCCGTGATGGTATAGTTATCCAGGTTTTTTATGGGGGTGGCTATGCCAAGCTGGAACATTCATATCGCTCAGACGGAGCGTTTGCTGGAGCGCACCGGTGCGCTTGCCAATAGCGTGCGCGACCGCAATGCCTTTTTGTTTGGCTGCGTGGTTCCGGATATCTTCGTGGGCTATATGGTCCCTGGCATCGCCGATCCCATCCCGTACCGCATTACGCACTTTGCAAAGCCCGAGCCTATCCCTAAGCCTCGTGAGCATGAGTTCTGGGATACCTATGTGGCACCGTTGCTTAAAAGTTCGCCCACCGGTGCGCCAGCCGCGGCGACCTCGATTATCGAGGAGCGCGAGCGACTGAATCGCGTGCACTATCCCCAGCGCTACAGGGATGCCGAGCCGGTTGTCGGTCCCGGCGCTCGTGAGTTCTCGCTTGCGTCCGAGGACGTGGCGCAGTCGTTGCTCGATTTGACGCTGGGTGTCTGGTCGCATCTGGTGGCCGATACCGTATGGAATACGCGCGTGAATCAGTACCTGGAGGCGCACGGCGGCAAGCCGTGCGAGGAGTTCCGCATTAAAAAGCAAGGCGACTTTGACTGGTTTGGCAAGACGCTGGGCATTGTTTCCATCCCGCGTGCGACCGATCGCCTGTATACTGCGGCGACGCGTTTTGGGCAGTATCCCATCCATAAGGAGTATGTGCTCAAGACCATCGGCGTTATGCACGAGATCGTGCGCGAAAACCCCGGCGAGCCCGACCATCCGCCATACCGCCTGCTGACCGAGGAATTCTTCGACGAAACGTTTACCGAGGTCATCGAGTTGACCGAGGCGGGTTTTGCGGCTCGCGTTGCCGCTTCTGACGTCCCCGCAGTCCCTCTGATCGCTAGCTGCTAGCCGGCCGGCTTGACGGTGAACAGTTCACCCCAATTGACCAACGGCTCCCCTCGCAGGGCGTCTTCGGTGGTGCGCTCGGTATCGGAGAGGCTTGCGACTGAACGCAAATCGATGAAGTGACATATGGAGAAGGTCTTAAAAAAGGGGCCCGGAAGGCAATG
>ENA-OPCD01003142-OPCD01003142.1-human-gut-metagenome-genome-assembly--contig:-NODE-3142-length-10776-cov-1.884619_pt1 | contig 10776 bp, 7 predicted proteins | sample MGYA00241560_ERZ501471 | MGnify/ENA primary metagenome ERZ501471 (study PRJEB25962, sample SAMEA2042578) | human gut metagenome | biome: human gut; feature: human-associated habitat; material: faeces...
CCCCAGCCGACCATGAAGGTGCTGCTCGGCAACGGCGTCTACGACCTGTGCACGCCGTTCTTCCAGACCGAATACGACATCGATCACCTGATGCTGCCGAAGCCGCTGCGCCGCAACGTGGCCTTCGCCTACTACCCGGCCGGGCACATGCTCTACAGCAGCGAGGCGAGCCTCGCCAAGTTCACCGCCGACCTCACGCGGTTCTACGCGTCCGATGTGAGCGGACTGTCCGCGATCGACGAGCGCCCGGCGGCCGTGGTCCCGTCGATATCCCTGTAGTCGCGGGTGCATCGTGACACCGGACGCATTCCGTCATCGGCGTTACAGCCGATCGGATATAGGTCGATGACTGTAGGATGTGTGATGGCACAGATTCATGCGGCGACGGTAAGGACGAACATGATTGACGAAGTGGTGTTTCTGCGGCACGGACGGACCGCCTTCAATGTGGCGAGGCGGTTGCAGGGGCAGATCGACGTGCCCCTCGACATCATCGGCCAGTGGCAGGCCGACCAGAGCGCGTCGGAGCTTGCGCGACGCTACTACTGGGCGAAGGTGGCCAACATCGCCCGGCATCCGGGTACGCTGGCCCAGCCGGGGCCGGGGGCGGCGAAATCCAGCGACATCGAGGAATACCGGCAGGTCCCCGCATCCTCGCGACGCATGGTCGTCGTCTCGTCCGACCTGTTCCGCGCGTTGCAGACCGCGCACGCGTTCGCCGATATGCTGGGGCTGGACGTGACCGCGGACGCGCGCCTGCGCGAACGCAGCTTCGGGCAGTGGGAGGGCATGACCCGCGACGAGATTCGAGCGGAGCATGCCGACGCCTATGATTCGTGGCGGGTCCACACCGGCGGCGAGCTCGCGTTCGGCGTGGAGAGCCGCACCGCCACAGGACTGCGCGGCGCCGATGCGGTGCTCGACCTGGTGCGCGGCATCAACGCGGAGCATGCCGATGAGCCGACCACCCTGATGCTCGTCGGGCACGGCTCATGGCATGTGGCCACGATCGAGACCCTGCTCGGCATGGACCCCGACAACCTGAGCAACCTGGATGGCATGCGCAACGCGTTCTGGTCGACGCTCAGACCGGTATACCGGCCTTCGGGCGGCGTCGAATGGATGATGACGGCGTTCAACCAGGGGCCGGCGGTCGCTGCTCTGTGCGATTGGGAGAACGGCCCGCAGTCCCTGCACGGCCCGCACATGGAAGCCGATCGAGGGGTGAGGCCGGCGGCGGGGCCGGCCGCGGCGGATTTGCAAGTCGTGGCATAGGGGCTATCCTTGTTGAGGCTTCCAGACGACGTGACATGCCGCCCGCGGTCCGGTCATGTTCGGTAGTGTTCGGTTATGAGAGGTGGGTGAGACTACATGTTGAGGATGTTCAGCACGATTAACGGCCAAGTGGAGCAGATCGAAAAACCTGAGAACGGCTCCTGGCTGTGTCTGTCCGAACCCACCGACGTGGAACTCGCCACGGTCTCCCAGCAGACCGGCGTCGACCTCGCCGACCTGCGCGCCCCGTTGGATGACGAGGAACGTTCGCGCATCGACGTCGAGGACGATTACACGATGATCATCGTGGACATCCCGACCGTCGAGGAGCGCGGAGGCCGTGACTGGTACGAGACCATCCCTCTGTCGATCATCGTCACCGAAGACCTCATCATCACCGTATGCATGCAGGACACGCCGGTGCTGCACCCGTTCATGGAGGGAACGATCCGAGGGTTCAACACGTTCATGCGTTCGCGCTTCATCCTCCAGATCCTCTACCGCAACGCCAGCACATACCTGAGGTACCTGCGCATCATCGACCGTGAAAGCGACAAGCTCGAATTCAAGCTGCGTCACGCCATGCAGAACCGCGAGATCATGATGCTGCTTGAGCTGAGCAAGACCTTGGTCTATTTCACCACGTCGCTCAAATCGAACGAGATCGTCATGGAGAAGCTGACCACGCTCGCGCGCATCCAGCAGTACCCGGACGACGAGGACCTGCTCGACGACGTCATCATCGAGAACAAGCAGGCCATCGAGATGGCGAACATCTACAGCGGCGTTCTCGCGAACATGACCGACGCCTTCGCCTCGATCGTCTCCAACAACCTGAACAACGTGATGCGCATCTTCACGATCATCTCCATCACGCTGTCGATCCCGACGCTGATCTTCTCCATGTACGGCATGAACTTCGTGCCGGGGCAGCTGGGCATGCCGTTCACCGGCAAGACATGGGGCTTCACGCTGATCATCGTGATATCCGTCGTGCTCTCCGCCGTCGTCGCGTGGTTCCTGACCCGTTCGCGCATGTTCAAATGACGGGAACGGCATGACAGGGCTGCAACACACGAAGGTGGGACGCCGGCGCATCATGCGTCGCTTTTCGGCGGCGCTGGCTGCGGTGCTGTGGACCGCGGGATCCCTGACCGCCTGCGGCTCCTCGAGTTCCCGGGATGATGCGAACGGCGTGTCGATACGGCAGCCGGAGGGGCCCACGGTGTCGATCGGCGTCGCCTCCGACCAGCCCGGTCTGGGCGTATGGCACAACGGCGGGTATTCGGGCTTCGACGTGGATGTGGCCCGTTACGTCGCCAAGGCGCTGGGATACGCGGACAAGCAGATCGTCTTCAAGCCGGTGACGCCCCGTTCCCGCGTCTCCATGCTGGAAAGCGCGCAGGTCGACATGGTGGTGTCCAGCTTCGGCATCACCGAACGGCATGAGTCGGCGGTGACGATGACCGGCCCGTATCTAATCGTCCGGCAGGATCTGCTGGTGAGGGCCGCCGACGCGGGCGACATCACCGGCATCAAGGACATGAACGGGCGCAAGGCGTGCGTGGTTGCCGGCAGCGACGTGACCGACGCCGTGCGCAGCCAGGCGCCCAAGGCATCCATAGAGGAGCGTGACGATTACGGGCAGTGCCTGACGTCACTGCTCATCGGTGACGTCGACGCCGTAGCCGCGGGCGACGCCATCCTCACCGGCCTCGCGACCGTGAAAGGCAACGGGTACGTGCAGGTGGTCGGGGCTCCGTTCGGCGAGGAGCGATACGGCATCGCGGTCAAGCACGGGAACACGCAGCTCGCCGACAGCATCGGTGACATACTGAGCGACATGATCGACGACGGCACGTGGCGGCAGGCCGTGCGGGGCATGCGCCGGCAGATCGGCTACACTGTCGACTCCAAGCTCAATCCGCCGGATCCCGCGGCATCGTCGGACACGGCGTCGTCGGACTCGGAGCAGGGCGACGAATGATGAAGGCCGGCGGGCTGCGCGCGGCTCGCCCCGTCGGCGTCGCACGTCGATTATCGACCGGATGCGCGGCATGCCATGACCTGCGTGAGGATGGTGTCCAGTTGCGTGGCGATAATCCTTGTCTATGAGTGACAACGAGAAGACCACGCAACCCGCGTCCACCGATTCCACCGAACCCGCATACCGTTACAACGCGGCACTCGCGCAGGACATCGAAGGCAAATGGCAGAAGATCTGGGATGACAAGGGCACGTTCTGGGCCGCCAACGTCAACGGCGACCTCAAGGACGGCAAGGGCCGCAACGCAGACGGCCGCCCGGCATACTTCGCGATGGACATGTTCCCATACCCGTCAGGCAAGGGCCTGCACGTGGGCCACCCGCTGGGCTACCTCGCCTCCGACGTGGTCTCCCGCTACCACCGCATGAAGGGCGAGAACGTGCTGCACGCCATGGGTTATGACGCCTTCGGCCTGCCCGCGGAACAGTACGCCGTGCAGACCGGGCAGCACCCGCGCGTCACCACGCTTGCCAACATCGCCAACATGTCCCGCCAGCTGCACCGCATGGGACTGAGTTTCGACGACCGTCGCTCCTTCGCGACGATTGACCCCGGCTATGTGCGCTGGACCCAGTGGATCTTCTCGCGCATCTACGATTCCTGGTACGACGAGGACGCCGTGAACCCCTCCGGCTCCAAGGGCTCCGCCCGCCCGGTCAGCGAGCTCGTCGCCAAGTTCGAATCCGGCGAGAAGGCCATCCCTGGCCATGAGTCCGACGGTAAGGCGTGGGCCGATCTCGACCAGGCCGAACAGCAGGACATCCTCAACGACTTCCGCCTCGCCTACATCTCCAAGTCCCCGGTCAACTGGTGCCCGGGGCTGGGCACCGTGCTCGCCAACGAGCAGGTCATCGAGGGCCGCTGCTGGCGATGCGACTCCGAGGTGGAGAAGCGCGACCTCACCCAGTGGTACTACAAGATCACCGACTACGCCCAGGAGCTGCTGGACGACCTCGATCAGCTGGAAGGCTGGCCCGAGCGCGTGAAGCAGCAGCAGGCCAACTGGATCGGCCGCTCCGAGGGCGCCAACGTGGACTTCATCCTGTGCGACCGCGACGGCAACGCGCCGGAGAATCCCACGGAAGACGACATCATCACCGTGTTCACCACGCGCGCCGACACGTTGTTCGGCTGCAGCTTCTTCCTGCTGGCGCCGGAAAGCAAGCTGCTCCGCGGCCTTGTGGAAGGCACCGAATACGAGGTGCCGGTCATGGAGCTGGTTGAGGCAGCCAAGAAGGTGACCGCCGTCCAGCGCGCCCAGGGCGACCACGAGAAGCACGGCGCGTTCACCGGGCGCTACATGGTGAACCCCGTCAACGGCGAGAAGGTCCCTGTGTGGGTTGCCGACTACGTCGTGGCCGACTACGGCACCGGCGCCGTCATGGCCGTTCCCTGTGGCGACCAGCGCGACTTTGAGTTTGCCCGTAAGTACGACCTGCCGATCGTGCCGATCATCCTGGACGATGACGATCGCGCTGCCGTCGAGGCCAGCGGCGAGACCATCGATACCTTCCATGCCGAGACCGTCGACTGGGATTGCGCCCACGCTGCCGAGGGCACGCTCGTCCAGTCCGGCAAGTACACCGGCATGCGCGGCGGTAAGCACTCCGAGGGCGAGGCTGCGATCGTGGCCGACCTCGAGGCCATGGGCTGCGGCCGTCGCAAGGTCGAGTTCCGCCTGCGCGACTGGCTCATTTCCCGTCAGCGCTATTGGGGTAATCCTATCCCGATTGTTTACTGTGATGACTGCGGCATCGTGCCCGTTCCCGAGGACCAGCTGCCTGTTACGCTGCCCAAGGACATCGATTTGGCTGCTGGCGAAACGCTTGCAACGCATGAGCAGTTCGCTCAGTGCACGTGCCCGAAGTGCGGTAAGCCTGCGCGTCGCGAAACCGACACCATGGACACCTTCACGTGCTCCAGCTGGTACTACATGCGCTATACCGACCCGCACAACACCGAGCTGCCTTTCTCTCCCGACCGCGTAAACCGCTGGATGCCAGTCGACCAGTATATTGGCGGTATTGAGCACGCTATCCTGCATCTGCTGTATAGCCGCTTCTTCACGAAGGTACTGCGCGATATGGGTATGCTCAACTTCGACGAGCCTTTCACGAACCTATTGTGCCAGGGCATGGTTCTCGATGAAAACGGCGAGGTGATGTCGAAGTCGAAGGGCAACGTTATCAGCCCCGAAGACATGATCGCTGGATACGGCGCCGATGCAGTGCGTGCTTATATCCTGTTCATGGCTCCGCCTGACAAGGAGCTGCAGTGGAACGAAGACGGCCTGGCTGGCATGTACAAGTTCCTGAATCGTGCTTGGCGTATGGTGAATGATCTTGCAGGGAAGGCCGGGGAGGAAACTTCCTTCCAAGCTGGCGCGAAGGCGGAAGAAGCAAAGAAGGCTCATGATGAGCTTCTGCGCGAGCGCCATCGCGTGGTTGGCAAGGTCATCGACGACTTCGCTCGCAACAATTTCAATACGGCTATTGCAGCCATCATGGAATTGGTAAATGCTACAGGCGATTACCTGCGCAAAACCTCCGCCGAAGATCGTGCCGCCAACGCCGAGCTTGCTGCCTTCGATAGGGAAATTGCTGAGGTTATCGTGAAGTTGCTGGCTCCGATGGCTCCCCATTGGGCCGAAGAGCTGTGGCAGGATGTTTTGGACAACGAAACTTCTGTGCACAAGGAAGCTTGGCCTGAGTTCGACCCGAATGCCGCTAAGGCTTCCGAGGTTGAGCTGGCGGTGCAGGTTAACGGCAAGGTGAAGGCCAAGATCATCGTTGCTTCCGATGCTGCGGAAGACGCCATTCGCGAAACGGCCTTGGAGGCCATCGCTGACGCAACCGCTGGTAAGGACATCAAGAAGGTTATTGTTATCCCGGGCCGCCTGGTCAATGTGGTAGCAAAATAGCCAGAATGTGCTTTTAGGGGCCAGATCTGCTTGTGAACTGCCTCCCATTTCTTGGAAGCGAGAAATGGGAGGCTTTCTTATGTGTGCGGATTTCAGAGTGAAGTGCGAGGTCGAGGTGAGAGGGCTGACAACCCTCTTTCTTTATGTCGCATACCGAAGGCACGCCGTATCTCCGGTTCCTCGCAGGGGGGGGGCATCTGCGAAAAGCCCCGGGCAACATTGCCGAGAGCGCTGTCTTGCCGTATCCCCTTTTTCCGTGCGGGGGCAAAGTATCACGGTATTCACCACGCGTCCCGACGACCCACGGCAGTCCCGATCCTTCGTGTGGGAAGAGAGGGGAGAAGAGCAGGCCGCGTACGAACAAAACGCGCGGACAACGTGGAGGTTCCGAAACTCTTACGTACGTTTGCTATGATCGAAACCTATGGGAACTAAACGAAAAAAAGGATGCCTCCGCCGCTTAATCGAAGCCGTTATCGGCTTCGTGCTGTTTGTTACGCTTGTTGTGGTGGGCGTTCCTCTGGGGATCAATGCTTGGGTTTGCGCAAGCACGCGCCCTGCCTTTGAATCTCAGGCTCAGGCAGCCGCTAATGCGGATGCGTTCGAAGCTGACGCCATTGTGGTGTTGGGCGCAGGCATCAACTGGGACGGCAGCCCCTCAGCTGTTCTGAAAGATCGTCTTGATGTTGCCGACGACCTATACAACGCTAGGGTTGCCCCGAAAATCATCATGAGCGGCGACAATAGCGACTCTTCATACAGCGAGGTCATGGCCATGGCGAAGTACGCAAAGGCCAACGGGATTCCCGCCGAAGATATTTTCTGTGATCATGCGGGCCTTTCCACATACGACAGCATGTACCGCTTGAAGAATGTATTCAACGTGCAGCGCTGCGTTATCGTTACGCAGGAGTACCATTTGTATCGTGCTGTGTACGATGCGTGCGGTTTCGGCATCGACGCACGTGGTGTTGCAAGCGATCTGAGCGACTACTCCAATAAGGATTCTTACGAGCAACGGGAATTCTTTGCGCGCATCAAAGATTTCCTCGGCATCATCACCAAGATGGAGCCGCAAACGAAGAGCGAGCCGGTTTCCCTCAACCAATCGGGGACCGTTACCCAATGGTGGTAGAAAGGGGCAGCAATGCCGAAAATCGTTATTGTTGACACCGACTTCGAAAACAACGACTTTGAAGTGCGTATGGCGAAGGATGCAGGCGTTGACATTGCCCTGTTCAACAAGCGTGAGCCCGAAGCTATCATCCGCAATGCTGCCGATGCCGATGGTGTGGTTACTTCCTATGGTAAGTTTCCGCCCAAGGTGTTTGAGGCGCTTCCAAATCTGCGCGTGGTAAGCCGAACGGGCATCGGATACGACGATATCGATGTGCCTGCGGCAACGAAGAACGGCACTGCGGTATGCGTAGTGCCTGGTTATGGTACTGAAGTGGTGTCCGACCATGCTATTACGTTGGCGCTTTGCGTGCTGCGTCGCTTGAACGAAACTGATGCCGATATGCGCGCCGGCATTTGGGACTACACGCGCCATCGTCCGTATGGTCAGGTGTTCGGCCGCGTATTTGGCGTGGTGGGAATGGGTGAAATCGGTCGTGCTACTGCCCGCAAGGCTGCTTGCCTGGGCTTCAAGGTGGTGTGTTGTTCGCGCTCTCTTACGCCGGGCCGCCGCACGCCCGAAGGCTACTGAAGTGCGCCGATGTGGTTAGCTTCCATACGGCTCTAACCCCCGACACCCATCACCTGCTTGATGCCCGCTGCATTTCGCTCATGAAGGATAGCGCGGTAGTGGTGAACACTTCACGCGGCGCGGTTATCGACACGCTTGCTTTGGCGGAAGCTCTCCAGGCGGATAAACTGTGGGGTGCTGGCATTGACGTGTTCGAAGGCGAGCCAGTCGACCCGGATCATCCGCTGATGAAAGCTCCTCATACGGTGCTCAGTCCGCATGTGGCGTATTGGTCTGAGGAATCGGGCATCGAGCTGCGTACGCGTGCCATGCAGGCCGCAATCGATGTGGTTACGGGTGTGCGTCCGAAGGACTGCCTGAATCCTGAGGCCCTGTAAAGGGCGGAGCCTCGCTCGCTTGTTTTGTCTTGCGCTTGCCGCGCTGTACCACATCTCGGACTTTGTCCTGAAGGTTGGCAACTGCAATCCCGTTCGCGGCGCGGCAATTGCGATCCTGCCTGCGACGCGGTCTTATGCGCTGGTAGCTGCATCGTGGTCGAGTTGTTTCTTGCCCCGTCTTCTTCTCATCCCGTCCAGGGCGGGTGCTTTCATTCTCGTCAAAACGAAGGAGCTGAATATGCTTGTTGGCGTGATTTCGGATATTCATGGCCATTTGAGCGAGCAGGCCTACGATGCCTTGCAGCCGTGTGACATGATTCTGTGCGCGGGTGACGTTGAGCGTCCGACTATTCTTATGGAGCTTGACGCCATCGCTCCAACGGTTGCGGTGCTGGGCAATTGCGATTCCAGTCTGCGGGGGATGGATATTCCCTTCACGGCGTCTCCCCGTATTGGTGGGGTGCGCTTTTTCATGACGCATCGCCCCGAAGATATTGGCACCGTTGCCGAAGATGTGCGTGTGGTGGTGCATGGCCACACTCACATTCCCCGTGAAGAGCACATAGAGGGAGTTCTGTACCTGAACCCGGGAAGTGCTAGTGAGCCGCGTGGTGGCAGTAAGCGGGGCATTGCTCGTCTTACCATCGATGCTGGTAAGGTTGCAGGCGTCGAATTTGTGACGTGGGAATAGGCGGGGCGGCCCGCCTGCGTGGTTGGGGAAGCGGCAAAAATAGGCGAAATAGCTAAAAGAGGCACGCTTGAAAAATGGCAAGTTGACCCAGAGGGACTTGCCCGTTAGAATACATACTTGCATTTTATGCATGTGCGCCGTTAGCTCAGCTGGTAGAGCAGGGGACTTTTAATCCCAAGGCCGCGGGTTCGATTCCCTCACGGCGCACCACTTCGCAACTAAGGCCCGCCGTAAGGCGGGCCTTTTGCATGCAATGGCGCCACTTTTGTTTTGGGCAATAGGGTAGCTCTTGCCTATACCCCCCTCTTGTCCATATCCCTCTTTTACGGGTTTTGGCCTGTTGTAGCCGCAGGGGCTCTGCGCGTTTTTTTGTGCGATCCGCCCTGTAGGGGTGATTCGCCCTTTGCTGGATCTGCCCTATTGCGGCAATCGATCCACCGAAAAACAAAAATCCCGCCATTTTTGCAACTTTTTTGCGGTTAGGGACTCTTTTCTGATCCTCTAAAGCGGAAATAGGCTGCCGCACAGCCGATTATCTGCGCTTTTGTATCGTGATCCGCGATCGGGGGAGCCCACAACAATTCCTAATCGCAAAAAAGTTGCAATTCGAGCCGTTTTTCTGTTTCCAGTCTTCTCGCAATGGGTTCAGGGTGGTATCAGAGGAGTGCGCGGCCCAAGTTCGGCGTTGCAGGATGATCCGGGTGCGGTGCAAGTTTGACGTTGCGGGGATGACTCGGCAATGGTCTGGGCACGATGCTGCGGGATGATGCCGAGGGAGACGATCCTTCGGGCGAATGCCTACCATAGCAACCGAAGGATCTCCCAATATCGTGGTGGTGATGAACGAATCGTTTTCCGACCTGACCACCTACTTGGAGGGCTACGAAACAAGCACCGATCCAATGCCCTACGTGCGTTCGCTCATGAAGCGCGGCGACGTGGTTTCGAGCACCTGCACCGTTTCCTCGGATATGGGTACAGGCACAGCCAATTCTGAGTTTGAGTTCTTTCGAAACGGTAGGCGAACCCACGGTTGTGCTTTTCTTCGGCGACCATGAGCCGCGCCTTTCCAATGAATTTTACTCAAGCTGGTTTACCGACGAGAACGAGCTCGACCTGGAAACCACGGCTCAACTTCATAAAACTCCCTTCTTCATATGGGGCAACTACAATTTGAACACCGAATCGATCCAGAAGGGTTCGGTGGTTTCGCTGAACTATCTGTCTACGGTTCTGTTCCAGACGGCAGGGGGTGCAGCTTTCGCCATACCAGGAATACTTGGCTGATCTTCGCATGGAGCACCCGGTAATTACGGCTCGATACTCCACTACCGCATTCGGCGACAAGGCTGGCACGGCGCCTTCGGCGTTCACTGATTCGATCCATGAGTATCAGTGGCTTCAATACAACTGCGTATTTGATCGAGCCCATCGCATTCCAGGGTTCTATTCATAGGAAAGCGGGCGTCAGTATATATGGTGGCCTTGTGATGGTGCCTTGCAAAGAGAATGGGTGTTTTGCTAAAATCTCCATTTGCGTTTGACTACCTATCTGCTTAAAGGAGCTACCTTGGCTAAAGAAGATGCAATTGAACTGGAGGCCACCGTACTCGAGGCTCTTCCAAACGCTATGTTTAAGGTAGAGCTTGAAAATGGTCACACCATCCTTGCCCATATTTCCGGCAAGATGCGTATGCACTACATCAAGATCCTCCCTGGCGACAAGGTTCAGGTTGAACTCTCTGTATACGATCTCGA
>ENA-OPCD01003143-OPCD01003143.1-human-gut-metagenome-genome-assembly--contig:-NODE-3143-length-10775-cov-2.515951_pt1 | contig 10775 bp, 10 predicted proteins | sample MGYA00241560_ERZ501471 | MGnify/ENA primary metagenome ERZ501471 (study PRJEB25962, sample SAMEA2042578) | human gut metagenome | biome: human gut; feature: human-associated habitat; material: faeces...
GCGAACGGCGGGCAGGCGCTGCCCGGCAAGGGGCGCGACCGCAGCGGTGTGTGCGGCAGCGCGATTCGCGGGGCAGGCCTTGACATGGTGTCGCGTCTTGCGGCGATTCGCGAGCGGCTGGGGCTTGACTATGCGATCATCGGCGTGGGCGGTGTCGTGGCGCCAGAGGATTACCGGGCGTACCGCGCGGCCGGCGCCGATGCGGTGATGAGCGCTACCGGCGCGATGTGGGATGCCGAGCTGGCCCGCAAGATCAAGGCGGATGACTGATCCGCTGTATCAGCGAATCGTTCTCAATAGCGTTTGTGCGAGTACTCCTCACATTTGCGAACAAAACGAACATCGGCTTACTCGTTGGAATATCGGCCATATGCATACAATCATGTTCGTTTTGCCGACGACGGGACTCGCACGTTTCTTATTGAGAACCATTCGCTGCGACATGGTAATCGGCTTCCGGCGCATTTCACGTGCCCGCCACATGCCGTATGGCAAACTAATGGATGTGATGTCCGGGGTGGCCCGGCGAATGAATAGGAGTGTTGAGGATGGCGGAATCGGAGAACGATGTTCTGCATGTGGTCGGCGGCAAACCGCTGAACGGCACGATCAAGGTGCGTGGCGCGAAGAACTTCGTGAGCAAGGCGATGGTCGCGGCGCTGCTCGCCCCCGGCAAGTCGGTGCTGAAGAACGTGCCCGAGATTCGCGATGTGCATGTGGTGTCCGATCTGCTGCGCCTGCATGGCGTGGATGTGGAGGTGGATGGCACCAACGGCATCGTCAACATCGACGCGACGCATGTGCAGCTCGCCGATGTGGCGGATGTCGACACGCTGTCCGGCTCTTCGCGCATTCCGATCCTGTTCTCCGGCCCGCTGGTGCATCGTCTCGGCGAGGCGTTCATCCCGGCGCTGGGAGGTTGCGCGATCGGCGGCCGTCCGATTGATTTCCATCTGGAAACGCTGCGCAAGCTGGGTGCCACGGTCGACAAGGAGCACAAGGACGGCATTCACATCACCGCTCCGAACGGCCTGCATGGCGCGAAGATCCATCTGCCGTACCCGTCCGTGGGCGCGACCGAGCAGACGCTGCTGGCCGCCGTGCTCGCCGAAGGCAAGACCGAGCTGTCGGGTGCCGCAATCGAGCCCGAGATCATGGATCTGGTGGCCGTGCTGCAGAAGATGGGCGCGATCATTTCGGTGGATGTGGATCGCACGTTCCGCATCGAGGGCGTCAAGGAGCTCAATGGCTTCACGCACACGTCGCTGACCGACCGCATCGAGGCCGCCAGCTGGGCGTCGGCGGCGCTCGCCACGCGCGGCGACATTTTCGTCAAGGGTGCTACGCAGCCGGAGATGATGACGTTCCTCAACGTGTTCCGCAAGGTCGGCGGCAAGTTCGAGGTGACCGACAGGGGCATCCGTTTCTGGCATCCGGGCGGCGACCTCAAGCCCGTGGCCATCGAGACGGATGTGCACCCCGGTTTCATGACCGACTGGCAGCAGCCGCTGGTCGTGGCGCTCACCCAGGCGAATGGCCTGTCGATTGTGCACGAGACCGTGTATGAGAACCGATTCGGCTTCACCAAGCCGCTTGTGCAGATGGGTGCGACGATTCAGCTGTATCGCGAGTGCCTCGGCTCGCTGCCGTGCCGTTTCCAGCAGCGTAACTACAAGCATTCCGCTGTGATTTTCGGACCGACCCCGTTGACCGGCCGCGATATCGACGTGCCGGATCTGCGTGGCGGTTTCAGCCATCTGATTGCGGCGCTTGCCGCGTCCGGCCCGTCCAATGTGCATGGCATTTCGCTGATTGACCGCGGCTACGCGGATTTCCGCGGCAAGCTCGCCGCGCTCGGTGCCGATTTCGAGTAACGGTACAGAGAGCCTGTAGGGCCCCGATTTCCGCTGAAGGAATCGGGGCCTTCTCTGTGACTGATTATGGTCGATGAAAAGGATGCCCCGCCGTCGTCAGTCGTCGAAGTGCGCGAACAGCGACGCGGACAGCAACGCCATAGCGATGAGCACTGCGCCTGACGCGATGAATATCGCGGCGGCGGGGAGATGATCGAACGCCCAGCCGTACGCCATCTGCCCGAGCGGCTGCATGCACATGGCCAGCGCAGACAGCAGCGCCATCACTTTACCGAGCATCGCATCGGGCGTGCGCATTTGGATTGCGGGCACGGCGATGATATTCGCGCATGAGCAGATGACATCGCCGATGCAGGCGAAGGCCACGAGCGCCATCAGCCGCGTCCAGTTGCCGCCAGACAGCATGCAGGCCACGCCTTGGGGGATGACGGTCAGTCCGAGCAATGTCAGGATCTTCGTCATATGGCCAATTTTCAGCCGTCCGGCCATCATCGTCACGATGAGCATGCCCATCAGGGCCGCGACGCTGATCAGTCCGTCGGCAATGCCGTAGACGGTCGCGTCGAACCCCCATTGCGTGCGGATGACGAACGCGTATCCGACGGCGCCATAGCCGAGTACGACGAAGTTCAGCGCGGAGGCGAGCAGGACCATTTTTAGCAGGTTCGGTTTTTCCCGGGTCAGGAACCGCAGAGCGGCCTTGAGGTCGTCGAGTGGCGTCGGCATCTCCTCGTCGCGTTCGGGCATACCAAGCCGGATGAAGCATTCGATGGCCGCCGCGCCGGCGAATGCCGCCACGGAGACGGCCATCATCGGCCGGATGCCGAAGAACGAGTACACGGCGCCTCCGAGGAAGCTGGGTATCAGTGCGCTGACCTGCTGCACCTGACTGACTATCGCGGCGCTGGTGTTCAGCGTCGCATCCCCGTATTGGCGCAGCATCTGCGGCAGCGCGGATTCGACGGTCGGCGTCTCGAAGATACCGAGCAGCGATAGCGCCACCTGCATTACGCCCACGGCGATGATGCTGAATCCGGCGGCGGAGAACCAGACGAGTGCGAGCGCGACCGTCACGGCGGACGCCGCGTCGAGGATGACCATGAGCGTGCGGCGGTTCATCCGGTCGGCCAACACGCCGCCGAACGGGGCGCCGAGGATCATCGGCACGAACGATATGGCGAGGATGGATGCGAATGCGGTGGCTGAGCCGGTCTCGTCCAGCACCCACATCGACATGGCGAAGCGCAGCATCATGTTGCCGAACAGCGAGATGCCTTGCCCGGCGACGAGCAGGATGAAATTGCGGGAGCGCAGCGGATGCGCGGCCTTTGGCTGCGCTTGCGGCTGCGGTTCGGGGGAAGTGTTGGGTTGCTCTGTTTCGTGCTGTGCCGCGGGAAGCTGTGTTTCGGAGGGTTGTGCCGGTGTGGTGGGCATGGTGGGTTCCTTTGCTGCTGGTGGCGAGTTGGTCTCGGTGTTTTGCGTTGGTGGATTTGGCGTGAGTTTGATGGATGGCACGGCAATGTATTGGGGCGGACGATTTTGACGCCGGAGTTGGTGGTTCATCGGCAATCATTCATACCGACTGACGGTATGTAAATCGGTGCTGGAGCAGGGGCGAAACATTCGTGCCGCGTCCTGCCCCGGAGTCAGCGTCGTCTAGTGTGCGTCGCTTACCGGACTGGTGCCGCCTCCGTCTTGTTGCTCGGCGGCGCTGCCGCTGCCGTCGCCGGCGAAGGCCATCATGCCGTCCGTGGCGAGATCGATGAGATGCTGGTCGAAGACCGGCGCGTGCAGCGCGTCGAGCATGGTGGCGAGGCATTGCAGACGATACCGCAGCTGCGTGCGCGTGGCGGGGAAGAAGCATGGCATCAGCCAATAGTTGCATAGCAGGGCCAGCAGCTGCGCCACTTCGCGCGGGTATTCGGTGGGGATGGAGCCGTCCAGCTGGCCTTCCTCGATCAATGGCTCGAAGTTTTTCGGCAGCTCGGTTGACCAGAATCGCATGTTGGCGGTGAATGTGGCGGGATCGTCGAAGAACGGCACGGTGGCCTTGACGAGCGCCAGGTGCGCGGCGTCTCCCAGCGAGTTGGCGAACAGCGAGCGGAGCTTTTCCATCGCGTTCATGTCGTCGCGTTTCGCGATCTCGTCGCACAGGGCCTGGCTGGCGTGCCAGTCGTCGGTGTTCAGTCGTTCGAGGATGGCCTCTTTGGACTTGAAGTGGTGGTAGATCGCGCCTCTCGACAGGTCTCCCAGCTTATCGATGATGTCCTGGATGGAGGTCTTGTCGTAGCCTTTCTCGGCGAACAGCTTTTTCGCGGCGGCGAGGATGCGGCGTTCCGTCACCTCGGGGTGCGGGTTGCGTGCCATGGTTCCTCCTTTCGATATGTCATCAGTATACATACCGACAGTCGGTATGTATACTGCGTGTCATGATTGCGGCCGTCTGTAGGGCCTTTTCGGGGTGGCGGCATCGCGCAAAATGGGCAAAACCGTATTAGATATCGGTTATATGCTATGTTGGTCAATGTTGGGCGTTGGCGCTTGACCGAACGAAAGAAGGCACATATGACAGATCCCAATGCCGGTTTCCCCACTGGAAACAACTCTTATGGAGCCCCGCAGCCCGCTCAGCCGGCTTCGGACGCAAACGCGGCCTATCAGCAGCCGCAGTACACCGCACCCGTGCCGCCTGCCCAGCCCGTGCCGCCTGCAGGGGCACCCTATCAGGCGCCGGCAACCCCCGATTACGCGGCGAACATCCAGAACTCCGTCGCCGGTTTCGCCCAGAACCTGGGTGGCAAGAACGTGACCGTCGGAGGCCAGTCATTCGACTTCATTTCCATCATCACCTACGTGGCCGGCGTGCTGGCGATCATCGCCTGCATCGTGCCGTTCGTGTCGGCGTTTGGATACAGCGCCAGCCTGTTCCAAGGCGGGGACGGATGGATTGTCCTCGTTGCGGTTCTTGCCATCGCGGCGCTCACGTTCTTCAAGAAGCACCTCCCCGCAATGATCATTTCCGCCTTGGTGCTGGTACTCAGCATCTTTGAGATGGTGTATTCCAAGATCAAGATCAACAGTAGCTTGGACGAGTTCGGCAGCAACTATGGCAGTCTGGGAAGTCTCGCGTCCGGCTACGCGAAGAATGCGGTGGCTTTCGGTATTGGTGCATACTTGCTCATCATCGCGGCGCTGGGCCTGATTGTCGGCACCGTGCTTGCGTTCGGCAATCAGAAGAAGGCCGCGAAGGTCGCGGTGCCGGGTGTTTCCGCCCAGCCGCAGTATGTGCCGACGGCATTCCCCGGTGCTCCGGTCCCGGCACCTGCCGCCCCTGTGTCCGATGCCGGCGTTCCTCAGGCTCCCACTGCACCGCAGGCCCCGACCGCACCGGTCGCCCCGACTGCGTATGAGCAGCCGGCGCCTGCCGCTCCGGTTTACCAGCAGCCCGATTCGGACGCTTCCTACCCGGGGCAGACCCCGCAGGCCTGATTTCTAGGTCTTCCGCGTTCCGCGCCTGATCGGCGTGAAGCGTGACCAATGAGCCGCTGTGCACATGCGTAGCGGCTCTTCACATATGCGACGGATCCGAGCCTAATGACCCTGCCGATAATCCGGGAAATATGAACGGCCGCACGCACCCGCGATGCCGCGATATTGTCCGCTCTCATAGGCATAATAGAAAAGTTGTGTCTGGAGGATACGTGTATGCGAATCCGCTAGCACAGCACAGCAATATACGTTGCGGGAGGAATCCGCCGCGGGCGACCGCCACGGGTGCCGACATCACCGCTTCATAGAAAGAAGAACCATACAATGGCTCCCAAGAAGAAAGTCTCGGCGCTGATCAAGCTCCAGATCCAGGCTGGCAAGGCCAATCCTGCCCCGCCGCTGGGTCCGGCTCTGGGTTCGCATGGCGTGAACATCATGGACTTCTGCAAGCAGTACAATGCGCAGACGCAGGACAAGATGGGTCAGGTCATCCCTGTTGAGATCACCGTTTACGAGGATCGCTCCTTCACCTTCATTCTGAAGACCCCGCCTGCAGCGGCTCTGCTGCTCAAGGCCGCCGGTATCCAGAAGGGCACCGAAAACCCGCTGACCCACAAGGTCGGCTCCGTCACCAAGGCGCAGCTGCGCGAGATCGCCGAGATCAAGATGGCTGATCTGTCCGCCCGCGACGTCGAGGCTGGCATGAAGATCATCGCGGGCACCGCTCGCTCGATGGGCATCACGGTTATCGACTGAGAGGAGAAGGACACATGGTTAAGCGTTCCAAGAAGTACCGCGAAGCGGCTGAGAAGGTCGATCGCAACAACCTTTACACCGCCAACGAGGCTATCGCTCTGCTCAAGTCCATGCCGGCCTACAACTTCGACCAGACCGTCGAAGCCGTGTACCGTCTGAGCGTGGATCCGCGCAAGGCCGACCAGCTGGTCCGTGGCACCGTCAACCTGCCTCACGGCACTGGTAAGACCGCCAAGGTCGCCGTGTTCGCCCGTGGCCCGAAGGCCACCGAGGCTGTCGAGGCCGGCGCCGACATCGTCGGTGACGACGACCTGATCGAGAAGGTTCAGAACGGCTTCCTCGACTTCGACGCCGTCGTGGCCACCCCGGACATGATGGGCAAGGTCGGTCGTCTGGGCCGCGTGCTCGGCCCCCGTGGCCTGATGCCGAACCCGAAGACCGGCACCGTGACCATGGACGTCACCAAGGCCGTCAAGGACATCAAGGGCGGCAAGATCGAGTTCCGCGTGGACAAGAACGGCAACCTGAGCTTCCTCATCGGCAAGCTCTCCTTCGACGAGACCGCTCTGGACGAGAACTTCAAGGCCGTTGCCGACGAAGTCAAGCGTCTGAAGCCGGCCACCGTCAAGGGCCGTTACATCACGAAGGTGACCATCACCTCCACGATGAACCCCGGCGTCCCGGTCGATCCGGTGGCTCTCGCCTGATCAACGCCAATCGGCTCAACCTTCATAGGGGGCTTCCCGCACGCGCGGGAAGCCCCCTTGCCGTATTTCGATTCCCTACTAGACTCCCCAGTTTCGCTGCGCTTGACAGCCAGCGGGGGCAAAGTAAACCGCCCGCCGCTGGCGGGGGCTGTCAGTCTTTGACTGACTGGGGGTGGTTCTTGCCGTCGCATATACAAAAGCCGCCCGGCACACACATGCGCCGGGCGGCTTTCAGCTACTGTCGCGGTCGCCTGTCAGTAGGCGGCCAGAATATCGACCACGAAGATCAGCGTGGAGTTCGCGGGGATGGAGCCCTGGGCGGTGTCGCCGTAACCCAAGTTCGGCGGAATCACCATTAGCACCTGCGAGCCGACCGTCTGGCCGACCATGGCCTGCTGCCAGCCCTCAATCACCTGATGGTTGCCGCCGCTGTACGTGTCGGCCTCAAGCGTGGTGTTCTTGTCCCATGACGAGTCGAACTGGGTGCCGTCCAACAGCCATCCGGTGTACTTCACCTTGACGGTGTTGTTGTTCGTGACCTTTTTGCCCTTGCCCTTGATCAGCGCCTGCGAGACCAGCTTGCTGCTTCCCTTGTACCCGTTCATGTTGATGGACGGCTTGCCGTTCTTCGCTCGCGTGACCTTCGGCAGATCGGACGGGATGTCGGTGACCTCGTCGCCTGTGGCCTTGGTGAGATCCTTCGACTTGGAAACGTAGGTCAGCGCCATGATGTACGACGTGCCGTTGGAGTTGGAGTCATTGACGCCGTACGCGATCGTCGTGTTGAGCTTGCGGCCCTTCAGCAGCTCATAGTAGGCGTCGCTCACCGTGCCCTTTTCCAGCACCAGGGAGCAATCGGGTGTGTTCTTCTCCCAGCTGCTCGCAAGCTCGGTGCCGTCCTTGACGCTGATGGCGATGCCCTGCGAGCACAGACGGTCGCCATCAGCGATGGTGGCGCCGTTGCCTTCCTGCAGCACGGCATAGCTGTTGTTGTCGACGGTCTTCGGTGCCTTGAAGGAGACCTTCGGTTTCTCGCCCAGCGTACCCGTGGCGGTGATGCCGGCGATCTTCTTCATGTTCTTCAATGCGCTGGAGTCGGAGGACTGCGAGGAGTCGTCGCCGGATTTCTTTGACGACGAGCCGGAATCGCCGGAGCCGCACGCGGCGAGTGTGACGCACAGGCCGACCGTGCACACGGCCGCGAGTACGCGCTTGAACGTGGATGTCTGTGTCAACTTACGCATGGTCACCACACTAGCGGAAAACCCTGATTTTTCTTTGGAAACGTCTTTTTCGCCGGGGCTTTATGCCCTGCATTGTAGAATGGGTGAGTTATGAAGAAACAGACATCAAAAGAGCGCAAGCGTGACGAGCGAAAGTCCAAGTCGGCCGCCCGTCCGACGCGCCATGCCCGCATCATGCGGGGCGTGGTGACGCCCATCCTTGGTCTTCTGGCTGTGGCATGCATTGGTCTGGGCATTATGAACGCCACATATTGGAAGCCCAGCTCTCAGATCGCGGCCAGTGCCGCGGTGAAGGGGACGCAATATATCGTTACCGATCCCGGCGTGCTGCCGCTGGTGGACAATCAGGTGACGGTTTCCGCCGATGCCGGTTCGTCCGACAGGGAAGTATGCCTTGCTCTGGGGTCGAACAAAGATGTGATCGGTTGGCTCGCCAGGCAGCCATATGTGCGCGTCACCGGCTTGAACGAATGGACGACGCTCGCGACGACGAAGGTCTCCGCGCAGGGGTCTGCGGCCGATGCGGGCGATGACGCAGTGGCGTTCAAGGACTCCGATATGTGGACTTCCGTGACGTGCGGGACTGGCACCGTGAAAGCGGAGACCAAGGTCGCGTCCGACAGCGGTACCGTAGCCATCATCGACTTGGGCAAGTCCTCGAACGCGACGGTGCACATGAACTGGGTGCGTCAGACTCTACCTGATTTCGCCATGCCGTTCTATTTCGCCGGAGGACTGCTGGCGCTGCTGGCCGTACTGGCCGCATCCCTGTTCGCCATGCCGCCGCACAAGCGTCGCAAGCGCGTGGTGAGTGGTTCCGCAGCCGAAAAGCAGGCAGAGGAGGTCGCCGTTTCGCAGGCGGTGGCGGGCAGTGTCGCGAGTCTCAAGGCGGCGGTCAGTTTCAAGCCGAAATCCAAGCGCCGCCGTCATGCCGCGCATCGTGGGAAACCCGGTGCGGGCACGCCGGCAAAGCCGGAAATCTCCCAGCCGAAGGTCGTCGATCCCGGCAGCCGCAACCTTGTCGCCGACCAGCAGAACGCGCAGGCCATGGACCAGCCCGACGATTCGGCGACGTCGGTAATCACCGCCAGCGAGCTGCAGACGTATTTCGCGCGGCTTTCGCAGGAATCCGATGATGACACGAAGGGGAGCTCCAATGAATAAACGCATAACCACCGCCCTGGCGGCGACGATGGTCTGCGCTCTGACGCTCGGCCTTGCAGGCTGCGAGGGGCAGGTGCCACAGACCGTGGCGCCGTCGGTGAAGGACAACGAGATCATCGATGTGACCGTCGCACAGGAGAAGCAGATCCGCGGGAAGATCCTTGACGTGCTGAACCAGGCGAACGAGGCGAAAAGCGCCGACGGGCTCGCCGCGCGCGTGTCCGGCTCGCAACTGGAGATCCGCACCGCCCAATTGAACATTGCGCAATACACGCAGCAGGATGTCACGCCGTTGGCGACTATCCCCAGTGATGTGACGCAGGTGGTCATCCCGACCGACAACGCATGGCCGAGGTATATTTTCACCGTCACCACCACCACCGAGGACCAGCAGGCGAAGCGTCTGCTGGTGATGCGGCAGGAGTCCGCCCGGCAGAACTACAAGCTGTGGGCTGTCGCCCGACTGCTTGAGGACGTGTCACTGCCGGGCTTCGCGCCCGCTAAGCAGGGCAATGTCATGGGCGATGCCAACGACTCCAATCTGGTCATGACCCCCAAACAGGCGGTGCAGCGATACGCCGATGTGCTGCAGAACAACACGAACAGCAAATACGCGGGAAGCTTCGAGGATGACCAATTCCGCCAGTCGCTAGTCAAGCAGCAGGAAGAAAGCCAGAAGGGTGTGACCCAGAACAAGGGCACGCAGCAGGAGGTGTTCGCGCCGGTCGTCGATCAGATCGCCGTGATGCGCTCGCCTCGCGGCGGTGACCTGGTCGTCGCGCAGATCAACTCGGAGTGGACACGGTCCATGAGCGAGGGCCGTGAGTCGTTGCCGGGGTCCCCGAACGAGGATGCGCTGTTCAAGATGACGAATCAGAAGGCCACCAGTTCGCTGAAAGCCACTTATGTGAACGTCGTGGCGATATTCGTGCCGCTGGCCGGGTCGGATCAGAAGGTGACCGTGGTGGCGGGTGATCGTCAGGCGGTCAAGGTCGAGGCGCAGTAGACGCCGGACTCGGGCCGGCGTGCGGGCCGGCGCGCGGACTTGCCAAGCACCGGAATCGGGCGCTTGCAGCGTAACCGGAGGCGGTGAGACGCCGTGGCCTATATAGTGGTATGCGTCAACGATGTTCGCGACGGAATCGACGGTGGTCGCAGGTATGCGGCCGCGCCGATTTTCGCGCGGAATGGATGTGACGGAACGGCGTGCGGCGCAGACCGCGGGCCGGTATGAGTCGTGAAAACGGAGGCATGATGGCACAGCAGCAGGAGTTTCATCCGGGATTGTCACTCGCGGGCGCGGTGGATCTCGAGCGAGCCCGTGCGTTCGGGGAAGTCGCCGCCGCGGTCGAGCAGGCCGGCGAGGAGCGCGGGGATGAGCTCGAAGGCGTTCTGGGCCTTCAGCACCACCACGTCGAACACGCCGTCGCGCGGCTCGTTCTCATGCGTGACCGTGATGTCGAACTGGATCTTCGAGAAGTTCACCAAAAGGATGCCCAGGCCCTCGCTCTCAACGTGCTAGCCGTCGAGGTCCAGCTTGA
>ENA-OPCD01003156-OPCD01003156.1-human-gut-metagenome-genome-assembly--contig:-NODE-3156-length-10753-cov-2.847729_pt1 | contig 10753 bp, 8 predicted proteins | sample MGYA00241560_ERZ501471 | MGnify/ENA primary metagenome ERZ501471 (study PRJEB25962, sample SAMEA2042578) | human gut metagenome | biome: human gut; feature: human-associated habitat; material: faeces...
CCTGTCCTTTTTTCCCACCATGGAGATCATTCTGAACATCGAGGCGGACCATCTGGATTTCTTTAAGGATATCGACGATATCCGGAACTCCTTCAGGCGGTTTGCAGGGCTTCTGCCGGAGGATGGCATCCTGATCATAAACAGCGATATCCGGGAATATGAGGAGATCTGTAAAGGACTTCCGTGCCGGGTGATCACTGTGGGAAGCGATCCGGTAAGGAGCAGGTACAGCGCGGCCCATGTGGTCTTTGACGAAAGCGCCTGCGCGTCCTATGAGCTTCTGGAGAACGGGAAGAAGATCTGCACGGTCGTCTTAGGCGTGCCGGGAATGCACAATGTGTATAACTCCCTGGCAGCCTTTGCCGCAGCCCGGGAGCTGGGCGTGGACGATGGGGATATCTGCGCCGGCCTTCTGGCTTACCGGGGCACCCACCGCCGGTTTGAGAAAAAGGGCGTATTGAACGGCGTTACTATCATCGACGATTACGCCCATCATCCCCAGGAGATCGCGGCCACCCTTTCCACGGCGGAGAATTATCCCCACCGGGAGCTGTGGTGCGTGTTCCAGCCCCATACGTATACCAGGACCAGGGCGCTGATGGATGATTTTGCCGAAGCCCTTTCTGCTGCGGATCATGTGGTCCTGGCAGACATTTATGCGGCCAGAGAGACCGATACCCTGGGGATCAGCTCCTCCATGCTGGCGGAAAAGATCGCCGGTCTTGGAACAGATGCCTGGTATTTCCCCAGCTTTTCAGAAATTGAAGAATTTCTTCTGGAAAAATGTGGATCCGGCGACCTGTTGATAACTATGGGGGCCGGAGATATAGTAAAAGTGGGGGAAAATCTCCTTAAGAAGTAAGTTATCCACAATATCCACAGAGTTTTCAACAGTTAGCCGAAGAAAACCCTGTGGATTTTTTTATTTACATAACTGGTAAGAGACAAATGTGGAAAAGTTAGGAAATACAAGGGATACGACAATTTTCGTGGAAATTCCCCAGGATTATGCCGCAGGCTTATCCACGTTATCCACAATATCCACAATCCGGATTGTGGATGATTCCGCCTATTTCCTTTTGGGTGGAGCTGTGTTATGATGGAAACAGGAAAGTTGTGAGGGTGAAGGATCATGAATTTAGGGTTGAAAAACAAAATGGCATTCCAGGGGACTGTGGTATCCAATGCATTTATCGACACATATATGACGGCGGCCAATGGGGAATATGTGAAGGTATTCCTTTACCTGCTGCGCCATGAGGGGGAGGAGGTCACCGTGTCTGCCATTGCCGACGCCCTGGACCATACAGAGGCGGACGTGAAGCGGGCTCTGGCCTATTGGGAGGAAGCCGGCCTTTTGGAGCGGGAGGGAGACGGAGGCCGTCCGGAGCTCCGCCAGAGCGCGGAAAAGGAAGCGGCGGCGGCCAGGGATGTGGAGATCCCCGAGGAGGGAAACAGCTGCGACCGTATGGAGCGCCTTTCCGGGGATGAGGAGTTTACAGCCCTTTTATACGCGGTCCAGCAGTATCTGGGCAAGACCTTTACCCAGATCGAATGTGAAAAATTCGCATTTTTTTACGACGGCCTTAAGATGTCCGGGGATCTTCTGGAGTATCTGGCGGAGTACTGCGCCGGAGGCGGCCATTCCAGCATCCGGTATATTGAGAAGGTGGCCTTAAACTGGTATCAGATGGGGATCCATACCAGGGAGGAGGCCAGAGATTACACCATGCGGTATTCCCGGGACACATCGGCAGTAATGAAGGCCTTCGGGATCACAGGGCGGAGCCCGGCCACGGCGGAGACAGAATTTATGAAGCGGTGGTTTAAGGAGTTTGGCTTTGACTGTATGCTGGTGACAGAGGCCTGCGGAAGGACCATAAAGGCCACAGGAACGGCCAGCTTTCCCTATGCCGACAAGATCCTTACTGGCTGGAAGGAAGCCGGGGTAAAGACCCTGGGGGACGTGGAAGAGCTGGACCGGAGGCGGCAGGCGTCGAAACGACAGGACCGGCGGGAGCCGGGCAACGGCAGAGGCCAGGAGACGGGAAGAAAGCCCGCCGGTTCCAACCGGTTTAAGAACTTTGAGGAACGGACCTATAATTATGAGGATTATGTATGGGAAGATATGAGAAGGAGACAGCAGAAGGGAGGAAGAATGGATGGCACTGAGTAATTCCCAGTTTGACGCCATCATGCGGGTGTACAACCAGCGCCAGTTTTTAAATAAGCGCCGTCAGGATGAGCGGATCCGGGAGGTGTATGAAAGGATCCCCCAGGTGGAGGCGCTGACGGATGAGATCGCCGCCGCCATGGCCCAGGCGGCCAGGAGAAAGCTTCAGGGGGACGAGGACGGGGCCAGGGCCTTCAAAGAGGAAGCCTCTCTTTTGAAGGAGCAGAAGAGAAAATACCTGCAGCGGGCGGGCTATCCGGACGACTATATGGAAATGCAGTACCACTGCCCCTGCTGCCGGGACACAGGCTTTGCAGACGGAAAAAAATGCCGCTGCTTCCGCCAGATGGAGATCCAGGTCCTTTATGACCAGTCCAATATCCGGGAAGTGCTGGAACGGGAGAATTTCGATACCCTTTCCATGGAATACTATGACAGGGAGCGGATCGACGGCCGGGTGGGAATGACGGTGTACGATTACATGTCTATGGTCATCGGCGAGTGCAGAGCCTATGTGGAAAACTTTGGCCGGGAAAAGGGAAGTATCCTGTTCACCGGGAGCACTGGCTGCGGAAAGACGTTCCTCAGCAACTGCATTGCCAGGGAGCTTTTAAGGCAGTGCTATTCGGTGGTGTATCTGACGGCCACAGACATGTTCGATATCCTGTCGGAAAGCCGCTTCGGCGGCCGGGACGGGGAGGAGGTAAGGGACCGGGCGGCCTATATCCTGGACTGTGACCTTCTGATCATCGATGATCTGGGAACGGAGCTGATCAATACCTTTACGGCGTCGCAGATGTTCTACTGTGTGAATGAGCTCCCAGCTTTTTTACTGCATCAACGAGCGGCTTACGAAAAAGCTGGGCACCATTATCTCCACCAACCTGGCCTTAAGCCGGATGCAGGACGAATTTACGGAACGGGTCACCTCCCGGATCATGAGCCAGTACAAGGTCCTGCCCCTTCTGGGCGAGGATCTCAGGCTTCTGCGGCGCGGTTATGGGAAACAAGGTTGACGAAACGGCGGATTTTGTTATAAAATGTAGTTCAGCGCAGAAAAATGGAGGAAAAATATGCTTTACGAAGAAAAACAGATAGAGACGATCCCGGTGGGCCCTCTGGGGCTGATCCCCTTAAAGAGCTGTGAGACCCTGGGAAAAAAGGTAGACGCCTGGCTGACCGGGTGGAGGAACGAGCGGGAAAGCGAGCATAAGTCCACCATCGCGTTTGCAGGCTACCAGAGGGATTCCTATATTGTCGGGGCCAGGACTCCCAGATTCGGATCCGGCGAGGGCAAGGGCGAGATCCTGGAATCCGTCCGCGGCGACGATCTTTATATCCTGGTGGACGTGTGTAATTACAGCCTGACGTATTCCTTAAGCGGGATCCAGAACCATATGTCCCCGGATGATCATTATCAGGACCTGAAGCGTGTGATTGCCTCCGTGGGCGGAAAGGCGAGACGGATCAACGTGATCATGCCGTTCCTTTATGAGAGCCGCCAGCACCGGAGGACGGGCCGCGAATCATTAGACTGTGCCCTGGCGCTCCAGGAGCTGACCAGCATGGGCGTGGAGAATATCATTACCTTTGATGCCCACGATCCCCGGGTGCAGAATGCGATCCCCTTAAAGGGCTTTGAGACGGTGCAGCCCATTTATCAGTTCATCAAGCATCTGTTAAAGCATGAAAAGGACCTGCAGATCGACAGCGGCCACATGATGGTCATCAGCCCCGACGAGGGAGGAATGGGACGGGCTGTGTTCTTTGCCAACGTGCTGGGACTGGATCTGGGCATGTTCTATAAGCGCCGCGATTACACAAAGATCATCAACGGCCGCAATCCCATCGTGGCCCATGAATTTTTAGGGGCCAGCGTGGAAGGAAAAGATGTGATCATCATTGACGATATGATCTCTTCCGGCGAGAGCATGCTGGACACAGCCAAGGAGCTGAAGCGGAGAAAGGCCAGAAAGGTTTTTATCTGCACCACCTTCGGACTTTTTACCAACGGCCTTAAGAAATTCGACGAATATTATGAAAACGGCGTCATCGACCGGGTGCTGACCACCAATCTGATCTATCAGACGCCGGAGCTTTTATCGAAGCCATATTATATTGATGTGGATATGAGCAAATATATCGCTCTCATCATTGACAACTTAAACCATGACTCCTCTTTGAGCGAGCTTTTAAATCCCACAAAGAGGATCAACCGGCTTCTGGAACGGTACCGGGCCGGGGAAAGATAAGACAGGAGAGAGGGTTACATTGGAGATCAAAACAGATATATCTTTGCAGACGAAACAGGTTTTATCCCAGGTACAGATGCAGTCCTTAAATATTCTCAGCATGTCCATGACGGAGCTGGAGGAATTTTTACAGAATGAGGAGATCGAAAATCCTCTGGTGGAATATTCCTCCGGCCGCCAGGAGGGGGAGCTGCCGGTGGCTTACCGGGAGTACGACCGGTTTTATAACGGCGCGTCCAGGGAAGGAGATTCCCGTGGGGAGATCTATGAGGCCGACGATACGGAGCAGTCGGTGGAGCATATGATCATGATGCAGCTCCCCTGGAAGACGCTCACGGAGGAGCAGCACAGGATCGTGAAGTTCTGCATCCATTCCCTGGACCAGAACGGGTATCTCACGGTCCCGCCGTCAGAGATCGCAGAGGCTCTTAAAGCGGAGGTTTCTGAGGTGGAGTACATCGTTTCCAGGCTGAAGGAGCTGGAGCCGGTGGGGATCTTTGCCTCAAGTCTGGAAGAGTGTCTGGTCCTCCAGGTGCTGGGAATGGAGCAGGAGGCCGCTCTCTGCACCATTATCCGGAACCATCTGCAGGATGTGGCCGACGGAAAGGTCAGTACCATTTCCAGAAGACTGAAGCTTTCCTCTGTGGAGGTGCGGAAGCTGATCCATGTGATCCGGAACCTGAATCCCAGGCCTTTAAACGGCTACGGGGGCGACCGGGCCCAGTATGTGTTCCCGGATATCATTTTGAGCTATCAGGACGGCCAGTGGACCGTGAGCCTCAATGATAAGTGGGCCGGGAATATCAGCATCAATGAGTTCTATGTACATATGATGGAGACGGCCCAGGGCGAGGAGTTAAAGAATTACTTTGAGGAGAAGCTGAAGCGGGCCAGGTTCATTATGAACGCCGTGGAGCAGCGCAGAAGGACCCTGGAGGGGATCACAGAAGGGATCCTAAAGCGCCAGGCTGGGTATTTCCTGGGAAAGGAGCCCTTAAAGCCCATGACCTTAGAGGAGATCGCCGCTGAGCGGGAGATCCACAAATCCACCGTCAGCCGGGCGATCCGGGATAAATATATCCTGACCCCCGCAGGCTGTCTGCTGATCCGGGATCTTTTTACCACCGGGATCTCCGGCGGAGGGAAGACCGGGGAGGATGTGAGCCGCAATACGGTGAAGTCCCGTCTGAAGGCCCTGGTGGACCAGGAGGACAAGAAGCACCCGTGCAGCGACGAACAGCTGGCAAAGCTCCTGGAAGCCGAGGGAATGGCCATTTCCAGGCGTACTGTGGCCAAATACAGGATGGAGCTGGGGATCGGAGGCGCGTTTTCACGCCGGGAAGAATAAAGAAACGGGAGGCAATGGCCATCATGGCATTTACGTTTAAAAGCCTGCTCCCTACACCGGAGCTGATCAAGGCAGAATTTCCCCTGTCTGACGAGGCAGTGGAGTTAAAAGAGAAAAGAGATAAAGAGATTGCGGCAGTATTTACTGGGGAAAGCGATAAATTCCTGGTGATCATCGGGCCGTGCTCGGCGGACCGGGAGGACTCTGTATGCGAATACATGGAGCGGCTGGCCCGGGTCAGCGAGAAGGTGGGCGACAAGCTGATCCTTATTCCCCGGGTCTATACCAACAAGCCCAGGACCACCGGAGGCGGCTATAAGGGGATGCTCCATCAGCCTAACCCCGAGAAAAAGCCCAATATGTACGAGGGCCTGGTGGCCATCCGGAAGCTCCACATGCGGGCGATCCAGGATTACGGCTTTTCCACGGCGGACGAGATGCTGTATCCGGAAAATTACAGCTATTTATCGGATGTGCTGTCCTATATCGCCATCGGCGCCCGGTCGGTGGAAAACCAGCAGCACCGGCTCACCTCCAGCGGCGTGGACGTGCCTGTGGGCATGAAGAACCCCACCGGAGGGGATCTGGGCGTTATGTTAAACGCCGTTTATGCGGCCCAGCACGGCCATGATTTCATCTACCGCACCATGGAGGTGACCACCGACGGGAATCCCCTGGCCCATACGATCCTCCGGGGAGCGGTCAGCAAGCACGGCCAGTGCATCCCCAACTACCACTACGAGGATCTGGAGCTGCTTTTACAGCTTTACGGAGAGCGGGAGCTGGTGAACCCGGCCTGTATCGTGGACGCCAACCACTCCAACTCCAATAAGCGCTACGAGGAGCAGGTGCGGATCGTGAAGGAGGTCCTTCACAGCCGCCGCTATTCCCCGGATATCCATAAATTCGTAAAGGGCGTGATGATCGAAAGCTATCTGGAGCCGGGAAGCCAGAAGATCGGCGAGCACATTTACGGAAAATCTATCACCGACCCGTGCCTGGGCTGGGAGGAGTCCGAGCGGCTGCTTTACGACATTGCAGAAGAGATCTAGAAACGGCAGAGCGCCGTCCAGCCCCGCGTCTGATGCGCGATGGGCCGGGCGGCGCTTTTTTGTCCCGGGTACCAGAGCCGCTGTCTGCGGCTATTTCATTATGAGCTTATAGATGCGGATGATCTGGAAAATCACGCAGAAGCCGGCCACGCCAGCCATGGCCCACTGGGACCTGGCACAGTTCTGCCAGAGGAGGAGCAGTCCGGCGGCCATGCCCAGGAGATTCCAGTGGATGATGATCGTGAGCGTTCTGTCTTCGCGGGACAGATAATAAAGACCGAGGACCGCCAGCGTATACAGAAGGAGAAACGCATGGTCCTCCAGGCCCTTGACAAAGAAGACGAAAACTGTGAACATTACGATCCATGGCGGCAGCATGGGATTGGAAAATTTCTTCATATAAACACCTCCGGTCCAGATCACAGATTCACAGCCCGCGGCAGGGTGAAGATGAATTCCGAGCCCACGCCGGCGGTGCTGATCACGTCGATGTTTTCCCCGTGGGCCTGGATGATCTCCTTTACGATGGAGAGGCCCAGCCCCGTGCCCTTTTTGTCCTTTCCTCTGGAAAGGTCGGATTTGTAGAAACGGTCCCAGATCTTTTTCAGGGAATCCTTTGGTATCCCCACGCCGGTGTCCTTGACGGAGACGAAGACCTTTTCGTACCGGGGCGCAGTCTGGATATAGATCACGGAGCCGTTGTGGCTGAACTTGATGGCATTGTCCAGGAGGTTATAAAGGACCTGCTGGATCTTTCCCAGATCCGCGTAGACCATCAGTACGTCGTCGGTAAAGGTCAGGTCCAGGACGATGTCCCTGGCGCTGCAGGTGCCCTCAAAGGAGGCCGCTGTGTCCTTGATGACCCGGTTGATGTCGAAATTGCTGCGGGACAGAAAGCCCTTGCTGTCTAAGGAGTTTAAGGTGAGCATTCCTTCGGTCAGCTTATTGAGGCGCTTCGTCTCAGAGATCACGATCCCCAGATATTTTTCCTCCAGCTCCGGCGGGATGGTGCCGTCTAAAATGGCTTCCAGATAGCCCTTGATGGAGGTCAGGGGGGAGCGGAAATCGTGGGATACGTTGGCGATGAAGGATTTCTGGTATTCCTCCATCTTTCCCAGCTCGCTGGACATATAGTTTAAGGTGTCGGCCAGATAGCCCATTTCATCATTGGTCTTTACTTTTATGGTGTGGTCCAGATTGCCGCCGGCGTATTCCATGGCTCCAGCGGTGATCTTTTTCAAAGGAAAATACACAGTTCTGGTGAATACTAAAAGGATGATCAGGGACAGGAAGAAGATAATGGCCGCAGTGATGTATACAATATTCAGGATCTGGTTCTGGCTGTCCAGGATCCGCTCCATGGGCATGTGGAGCACTACATAGCCGTATGTATTGAAATTTCCGGTGATGGGGGCCAGTACCGATAAGGTCTCGCCGGGGAACATGCCGAAGAAGTCCCCGATGATATAGGACTTGTTTCCTGTGACCGTGGGATCGAAGCCCTCGATGGTCTTTCCCGAATGGGAGGCGGGAGAGGTCTCGGCCACCACAGCGCCTTTATGGTCCAGGACCCAGGCAGAGGCCCCCAGATAGGTGGATACGGCCTCCAGCTGCGGGTTGGCCGTATCCAGGGAGATGGTCTTTCCCTGGTAAATATCGCTGTATGTGGAGGCCAGGAGGTTGGCTTCATCGTACATGGCATCGGACCGCTCCCGGACCAGATATTCATGGGTCATGTGGGAGGAAAAGGTGGCGATGAGGACAAAGCCCAGAAGGCCGAACAGGAGATAGCCCAGGACAAACTTGGTGTACAGGGAATGTGTCATCGTTTTACCTCGAATTTATAGCCGATCCCCCATACAGTGGAGAGGGACCAGTATTCGTTGTCCTTGATCTTCTCCCGGAGACGCTTGATGTGTACGTCCACCGTGCGGGTGTCCCCAATATATTCATACCCCCAGATATGGTCCAGGAGCTGCTCCCTGGTAAAGACCTGGTTGGGAGAGGACGCAAGGAAGTAAAGAAGCTCCAGCTCCTTGGGCGGCATGTCCACGGAACGGCCCTTATAGAGCACGGAATAATTGGTCAGGTTTACGACGAGATCCGGATATTCCACAAACTCTCCCTGCTGCTTCGGCACAGAGGAGACGGCGGAGGAACCGGCCTGGTAGCGGCGCAGGACGGCCTTTACCCGGGCCACCAGCTCCTTGGAGTCGAAGGGCTTTATCATATAGTCGTCGGCCCCCAGCTCCAGCCCCAGGACCTTGTCGAAGATCTCTCCCTTGGCCGAAAGCATGATGATGGGGACCTGGGAGACGGTGCGCAGCTCCCGGCATACCTGGTAGCCGTCGATCCCCGGGAGCATCAGATCCAGCAGCACCAGGTTTGGCTTAAAGGAAGGAAATTCCCGGAGCGCCGATTCCCCATCCCCCACGATCTTTGTTTCATAGCATTCCTTCATCAGGTACAGTGAGATCAGCTCCGCGATATTGGCATCGTCGTCAACGATCAGGATCCTCTGTTTATCAACCATTCCATGTTCCTCCCTGTCAGTTTTACTTAAATGTCACAATGGTAACTCCGGTATCGCCTTCTCCAAAATCGCCCAGCCGGAACTCCTTCACGTATTTCAATTTTTTCAGATGCTTATGGACCCCGGCCTTTAAGGCGCCGGTCCCCCGTCCGTGGACCACACGCACCTTGGGAAGGTGGGCCAGGTAGGCATCGTCCAGGTACTTATCCAGTACGGGAATGGCCTCGTCCACGGTCATGCCGATCAGGTTCACCTCCGGGGAAACGGAGAAGGACTTGGACATCTTGATCTTTCCGCTGCCGGTATTGTTCTTTTTCATCAGATCCATACCGGGACCGGAAATGGCCGGCTCGTTTAAAAGCTCCAGGTCCTTGATGTTCACCAGAGACCGCAGGATCCCCATTTGTACGTACAGATCGCCCTTGGCGTTGGGCAGGGAGCTGACGGTGCCGTTTAAGTTCATGGTTAGCACCTTGACCCCGTCCCCGATCTTTAATTTCTTTGGAGAAATGGTCTTTTTCGGGCCTTTTTCATTTTTAAGGCTCAGGTTTTTATCGACCTTGTCCAGCTTTTCCCGAAGCTTTGTGCGCTCTGCCTCCAGCTCCTTTCCCACGCCGGAGGACTGGGCCAGCTTATTGATCTGGCGGATGGTCTGGTCGGCAGTCTCTTTTGCTTCACGAAGGATGCGCTGTGCCTCTTCTGTTGCATTGCGGATCACCTTGTCCTTCCGCTCGTCAAACCGCTCCTCCTTCTGCTCCAGACGGCTCTTTAACCGGGAGATCTCCGATTTATAGGAGGCGATCTCCTCCCGTTCCTTTTCGATGGTGACGCGGCTTTCCTCCAGGCTGGCCAGCAGGTCCTCAAAGGCCTCGTCGCCTTCCTCCAGACGGGACTTTGCATCCTGGATAATGAAATCGGGAAGCCCCAGCTTCTGGGAGATGGCAAAGGCGTTGCTCTTTCCCGGAATGCCGATGAGCAGGCGGTAGGTGGGCCTTAAGGTCTCCACATCAAATTCACAGCAGGCGTTCTCCACGCCGGGAGTGGTCAGGGCATAGACCTTTAACTCACTGTAATGGGTGGTGGCCATGGTGCGGCATTTCATATTGTGTAGGAAGGACAGCACGGCGATGGCCAGGGCTGCGCCCTCGGTGGGGTCTGTTCCGGCCCCCAGCTCATCAAAGAGGCATAAGGAATGGCTGTCGGCCTTTTCCAGGATCCTCACGATATTGGTCATATGGGCGGAGAAGGTACTTAAGCTCTGCTCGATGCTCTGCTCATCACCGATATCCGCGAATACCTCGTCAAAAACGGAAAGCTCGGATCCGTCAAACGCCGGGATCTGCAGACCGGATTGTCCCATCAGGGTAAATAAACCGACCGTCTTTAAGGATACGG
>ENA-OPCD01003170-OPCD01003170.1-human-gut-metagenome-genome-assembly--contig:-NODE-3170-length-10717-cov-2.722660_pt1 | contig 10717 bp, 9 predicted proteins | sample MGYA00241560_ERZ501471 | MGnify/ENA primary metagenome ERZ501471 (study PRJEB25962, sample SAMEA2042578) | human gut metagenome | biome: human gut; feature: human-associated habitat; material: faeces...
TTACCACGGCAATCTCCTATGCAACATGCAGCGTTGCTTCCGATCTGAATGCAGCAGCTATTATTACGGTAACCATGTCCGGATTTACTGCGAATATGATCGCGCGTTATAAGCCCGGATGCCAGATCATCGGCTGTACATTGGATGAGAAGGTATACCGCCAGTTAAATCTGCTGTGGGGTGTAAAACCTGTCATGATCCAGAAGGAGCAGACCACGGATGCTCTGTTCGAGGAAGCGGTGTTCAAGGCAAAGCAGGCCGGTCTGGTAAAGACTGGTGATACAGTTGTCATTACCGCAGGTGTACCCCTAGGTGTGGTAGGTAAGACCGATATGATCCACGTGGTAGAAGTGGAATAAAGGATCGTGTTATCAATCTATCATAAAAAGGTATGCAAATGCCATGAGAATAAAACAACGGAAATGAGAGAGTATGGGAAAAATAGTATATCTCATGGGGAAAAGTTCCTCCGGAAAAGACACCATATTTAAAGAACTGATGAAAGAGGGCACGATGGATCTTCGGACCATCGTGCCTTATACGACAAGACCGATCCGGGCCGGGGAAGAGAACGGTGTGGAATATTTTTTCACAGATGAGACCGGTTTTCAGACCCTGAGGGAACAGGGAAAGGTCATAGAGGACAGAGCTTATAATACGGTCTATGGCATCTGGCGGTATTTTACAGTGGATGACGGACAGATAGATTTGACCACGAAGAATTATCTCATGATCGGAACACTGGAAGCCTATGAGAAAATGATTGCTTATTTCGGAACAGAAGCTATTTTGCCGGTCTATATTGAGCTGGATGACGGTGTACGCCTGCAGCGGGCACTGGACAGGGAACTGCGACAGGAGAAGCCGAAGTACGAAGAGATGTGTCGCAGATTTCTGGCGGACAGCGCAGATTTCTCCGAAGAAAAGCTGGCGGCAGCAGGGATCCGGGACAGATTCGAGAATACAGATCTGACAAAATGTCTGAAAGATATTACAAAGTACTTAAAAGAAGCCGGAATATAGCCGAAATACTGATAAGAGAGAAGAAAAATGCCGGAATATAGCCGGTAAACAGAGGAAAAGAGGTGGGCGTATGGAAATGAGAGTAAATCAGATACAGCAGCCGGCTCCCGTGGAGCAGGTACAGAACACAGCGCCCACGGACGGCAGTTTCAAATTCATGCTGGCGAGCCATGTGGAGGAAGCAGAACTTCAGGAGCGACTGACGAACCTGATGGCGGAGATCACCACAGAGGGCGAAAAGCTGGCCAAGAAACGGGATGTGAAGGATATGCGACATTACCGTGGGCTGGTCAAGGAATTTCTCAATGAAGTGGTGACCAGATCCCATTCTTTTTCCAGAGAGAACTTCCTGGATCGGAGAGGCCGGCACCGTGTGTATGGCATTATCCGGCTGGTGGATGAGAATCTGGATCAGCTGGCACAGGAACTGATGAAGGATGAAAAAGACAATCTGGCGATCCTGAACAAGATCGGGGAGATCCGGGGACTGTTATTGGATATCTTTACCTGATGAAAATACAGGAAACGCTTGCGTGATTCGCAAGAAGGCAGTACGATAAAAGCAGAACCAAAAAGACAATAAGATACGGACAGGGGGAATACCAATGGCAACATTTCATGACATAATAGGTCAGGAACAGATTAAAGAGCATTTACAGAACGCCATTTCGGCGAAGAAGATTTCCCATGCTTATATCATCAACGGTGAAAAATCCTCCGGCAAAGAATTTATTGCCAGAGTATTTGCCATGACCCTGCAGTGTGAAAAAGGCGGCACGGAGCCCTGTCAGGAATGTCATTCCTGTAAGCAGGCGTTGTCGGACAATCAACCGGATATTATCTATGTCAGCCATGAGAAGCCCAATACCATCAGCGTAGACGATATTCGTGCGCAGATCAACAACGATATCGCCATCAAGCCTTACAGCAGTCCGTATAAGATCTATATTATGAACGAGGCAGAGAAGATGACGCCCCAGGCGCAGAATGCAATCCTGAAAACGCTGGAGGAGCCGCCCGAGTATGCAGTGATCATGCTGTTGACCTCCAACGTGAACGGTTTGCTGCCCACGATCCTCAGCCGTTGTGTGGTACTGAATATGAAGCCGGTGGCGGATGATTTGGTGCGCAATTTCCTGATGCAGCAGTTGCAGGTGCCGGACTATAAGGCAGAAGTGGCATTTGCCCGCGGCAATATCGGCAAGGCCAAATCACTGGCGTCCAGTGAGGATTTTGATAATATTAAGAATGAAGCGTTGTCGCTATTGAAATATATTCAGGATATGGATCTGAGTGAAATCACCGCAGCGATCAAAAAGATTACGGAATATAAGCTGCAGATCAATGATTATCTGGATCTCATCGCCATCTGGTACCGGGATGTGCTCCTGTTCAAGGCAACCAGTGATGTGAACCATCTCGTATTCCGTGAAGAGATCAGTGCCATCCGCCGCGTGGCCCAGCGCAGCAGCTATGAGGGAATCGAGGAAGTCATCGAAGCTCTGGATAAGGCCAAGAGACGTCTGGATGCTAATGTAAACTTTGATCTGACCATGGAACTTTTGATGCTGGAGATCAAGGAGAACGGATAATATAGAGATTTGAGTGAATAGAAAGTGGAATTCGTATTTCGCTTTCTATTTTTATGTGCATGATATGTGCGTACTTTAACTATATTCCAGTTGTTACCGGCTCAAATTTACACGAGCAAACCAATCAGAACATATCGGTTATTGCGACGACTGAAAAGGATTAGTGTAAAGGAAATATTACAGAGTCTTCAAAAATTACCAGTTAATAAAAATATTAACTATTAAAATGTACCAAACTTTCCCGGAATAGAGATTAGATGATTGACAACTTTGCTTATAGATGATATTTTCTAATTAAGTTAATCGATTAATTAAGGAGAAATTCTTATGAATATGAAAGAAATTGCGCAATTGGCAGGCGTAACTGCAGCAACAGTTTCGAACGCGATCAACGGAACTGGAAATGTCAGTGAGAAAAAAAGAAAGGAAATAATGGAAATTATAGAAAGGGAGGGGTACAGTCCCAATCGTTTTGCCAAAAGTCTCAGGACAAAGGAGAGCAATACGATTGGAATCATGGTAGAAGATATTACAGCTTTTCAGACACCACGAATTATTAACGGTATCAATAATTACGTTGAAAAACAGGGGTATGCAGTGATTCTGAATAATATGAGTCTTCTTGAGAAAACGGGAAACCATTATTCTGAATTATCCAGTTATCAGTCAGCAATAAGTAAAAGTATAAAACTGTTTAACAAAACACAGATTGACGGACTTGTCTATGTTGCGATGCATGACAGGGATGTAATGGAACTGATTCCAAAATTGAGTATACCGATTGTCCTGGTTTACTGTTATGACACATCAAAAAATAATTATTACGTAACTTACGACAATGTAGATGTTATTGTGGATGTTGCAGAATGCCTGATGAAACGCGGAAATGAGAAAATCGGGGTAATCAAGGGAGCGGAAGATTCCTTGCCTTCACAGAAGCGTTTAAAAAGCTTTATCACACAACTAAAAAAAGAGGGGAAGGAACTGAAGGAGGAATATATCTTTCCGGGAGCATGGGAATTTGATGATGGAGTAAAGGCATATGAAAGATATAAACAGTTAGAAGAAAAACCAACGGCAATTTTTGCCATGAATGATCTGATGGCAGTAGGCTTTATGGATGCAGCCTTGAATGACGGTGTACGGATTCCGGAAGATGTTTCTGTGATTGGATTTGATAACAGACAGGAGTGCAGATTTACCAGACCAAGGTTAACAACCGTTGATATTCCATTGGAAAAGATGGGAGAGAAAGCAGGACAGATATTATTAGACCTGATCAGTGGAAAAACACCTGAGGACAGGAAAGTTATATTGCCCTGTGAATTTCTGGAGAAAAATTCAGTTATTTAAATCAGCAGGAGGAAAATTATGCAAAAGAAAATTTTAAAAGTGATGATGTGTGCGATAACAACAATGACTTTGCTGGCCGGATGTGGGAACAGTAATACGGAAAGCACAATCGGCTCCAGGTGGGACTGTGGCAGACAGCACAGAGGATAAAGCAGAGACGGCAAATTTTACAGGAACCAAGCTTGTAATCGGGGTGGAATCCGGTTCACCTAATATTGAGTTTTTTAAAAATAACGTAAGCGAATTTGAAACCGCAACAGGAATTACGATTGAATGGGTAGAAATACCGCATGATAATATGCATGAGAGGTTTGTGCAGGAGGCAATTTCACAGAGTGGAGCAATTGATATTTACGATACGGACCAGCCGTGGATTTCTGAATTTGCTTCTAAAGGATATCTGGAGCCGTTGGGAGATAAACTTTCAGAGGAAGATAAAAGTGATTTCTATGAAGCTGCATTAGATGCATCTTCTTATAATGGAGAAGTATATTCTATTCCTTTCTTTGTGCACACACCGGTTGTATTTTACAGAACAGACCTGTTTGAAGAAGCAGGCATTACGGAATTTCCAAAAACTTGGGAAGAATATGAGGAAGCAGCTAAGAAGTTAACCAAAGACGATGTATATGGAACAATCATAGAGGCAAAGCAGGCAGGAGAGCCGGTGACACATCTTGTTGACTGGTTCTACCAGGCAGGTGGTTCCATTATTGACGCTGATAACAACGTAACAGTGAATTCGCCTGAAAATGCAAAGGCATTTAACTTTATGCTGAAGCTGATGTATGAGGATGAAAGTGTTATGCCGGGATCTATCGGATATGACAATGCAGATGTCCATAATATGTTTATGCAGGGTAAGGTTGCCATGGTTAAAAACTGGCCTTATATGTTTGCCATGGCCAAGGATCCTGAACAGTCAAAGGTAAGTGACAAGTTTGCAGTAGCAATTCAACCAGCAGGTGAAGAACAGTCTACGGCAGCCTGGACATGGGGATTTGGTATTTCCAGCAGCTCTAAGAATAAGGATGCAGCTTGGGAGTTTATAAAGTGGGCAACATCTTCTGAGAAACTGGCACAGCTTGGAATTGCCAATTCCAATCCGGTGCCGCGAACTTCATCTCTGGAAATCGTTAGTAATGACAATACCTTAACAGAGTTTGATAAGGAAAGCATCCAGGTTATGAGTGATGCACTCCAGTACGCACACAACGCAACAGAGAACCCTAATTTCCCAACTATTCAAAATGAATTATCCTATACATTATCAGGCATTATGACAAAGCAGGTGAGTGTGGAAGATGGACTGGCTGAAGCTGAAAAAGCAATTAAAGAAGCAATCCAGTAGGTAGACAGATCCCCATACGATTTTCTGTATGGGGATTTTTTAACCCCAAATAGTGGCTTTATTGTAAGGAGTAGTGAAAAATAATGAGTAGAAAAGCAGGAAGTATTTCTATCAGAGAGAAAAAAAGACGAAGGGCAGGATATTCACTGATAGCACCAGCATGTCTGGTATTGCTTGTTATATTTTTTGTCCCGTTGATTTACGCTTTTGCCATCAGCATATCGGATTCAGATGCAATCATTAATAATAGCTTCCGTTTTGTAGGATTAAAAAACTACTTTTCCGTCATGACAAACTCTAAATTCCTGGCAGCATTGGGACATACCTGTTTCTTTGTAATCACAACGATTACTTTAGAATTTATTATTGGATTTGTCGTAGCACTGCTGCTGTATCGGGAGGTTGCAGGATCAAGGGTATTTCGTCTGATTTTTGCTGTGCCGCTGATGGTAGCTCCTGTTGTTTCCGGACTTCAGTGGAGATGGCTGTTTGCGGATCAGTACGGTATCATTAATGCCTTGCTGAATAAGCTGGGATTTGAAGCACCCTTGTGGTTTACTCAGGTTTCCACATCCTGGGTAACTATTATTGTGGCAAATCTTTGGCTGGCTACGCCATTTGTTATCCTTGTACTGCTGGCAGGCCTTGGAGGATTGTCAGAAGAACTGAACGAAGCGTCATCTATTGATGGTGCAAACCGTACGCAGACTTTTTTTCATATTATTCTTCCCCAGCTTAAGCCTACGATACTGATTATTCTTGTAATACGCCTGACCGATGCGTTTCGAATATACGATCTTGTTTATATCCTGACAGGCGGTGGTCCCGGCGGGGGAACGGAGGTACTAAGTACATTTATCTATAAGAGGATTTTTTCGGATTGGAAATTTGGTCAGGGATCAGCGGCAGCTTTTCTGGTTATGTTGATTATCTGCATTCTGAGTTTTCTATGCAATAAATGGATGAGCGAGGAGGAATAGTCTTGAACAGAAGAAAAGTAATAAATAGTTTGATTTTTCTGCTATTGGCAATATTTTCCATAGTTACCCTGTTTCCTATTATATGGACAGCAATTACATCATTAAAAACGGATGTGCAGATGTTTGCAATCCCACCGGATCTGCTTCCACATCCGGCAACCTTATCGCATTATAAAGAAGTGCTTATGGGAAATTTCCCGGCTTATATCAGAAACAGTATTCTGGTTACATTTTTTAGCTGCGCGATATCACTTGCGCTTGGCGTTCCGGCAGCTTATGGCTTTGCAAAATATGTGACTGAAAAGACAAAACCGGTCTTTGCAGCTGTGACTGCAGTCAGAATGGTTCCGCCGGTTGCTATGGTAATTCCCTTTTTCCTAGTCATCCGTAATATTCATCTGAGTGATACATTACTTGGATTGATCATTACCTACATTCCGTTTGAGATGACACTGATCATATGGATGTTGAAAAATTTTTTTGGACAGATTCCAAGGGAAGTGGAAGAGGCAGCAGAGCTGGATGGACTTTCTGCATGGGGAATTCTGCTAAAGGTAGTCCTTCCAATGTCCAGATCATCAGTAGGTGTTGCAGGACTCATGGCATTTCTGTTTTCGTGGAATGAATTTATGTTTGCTCTGTCCCTTACTTCAACAAAGAACGCACAAACGCTTACAGTCGGCATCGCCGGATATGTAACATCCTTCCAGACTTTTTGGGGAAGTATGTCAGCAACAGGAATCCTGTTTATGATTCCGGCATTTATTTTAACGTTTATTTTTCAAAAAGATTTAGTGAAAGGGTTAACAGCTGGAGCTGTGAAAGGATAAAGTATGAAGATTAATGTATTGGATGAACAAATGCAACTGGAAAATCCGGAATTGGCTATTGGAAGGATTACGAAACCAGTTATTCTCGAGATTTGGAATGGAAGACAGAAAGATTCTGTAATTCGCAGGGAATATCCTTACACAAGGATTACACAGACAGAGAATGGATTAAAGGCATGTGCGGAAATAGAAGATGAATGGGTAGGAAAGACGGAAGTTACAGATGTTTACTGCGTAGAAGAGGGATCGGTTGTTCTCAGCAGACAGGTGCGTATTCTTAAGGAAAGTGAATATCCTGGAATACGTCTCAGAACGGAGATATCACTGTTCCCGGAAAGAAAGAATAATTTTGAAGAACTGCGATATTTTGCTCCACCGGCCATCTATGACAAGAATGATCTGGATGAGGATGGATATGAGGATTATTTTCATACAAAAAAAATCATATTTAGGGATGATCGCTTTAATTATCCAATGTTTACCTGCTATTCAGAGGAAACAAAGGAAGCTGTCAGCATAGAAAGAGATCCGCTGCCGGCATTTGATTCCAATCCGGTCCGCAAAATTTCTGAAGAAACCGGGGAAAAAGAAGCGTTTTTTCTTCAGAAAACGGATATCGGAAGCATGGGAGCGGATGGCAGTGACGGAAGCACCAGACTGACCTGCTGTTATCCTTTTTACGAGGGAGATGCAACGATTGCATTATATATTGTAAAGATGGTACCTTTTGGTGCTTTCTGGCCTCTGAGGTCTGGAGAAGAATTTACGGTGACTTATCGTATTTCAAACCACAAATATGAGAATTATCATGATGCGTGCTGGTATGGAATCAGAGATATTATCAGGAAAACACATCCACAAGCGGAGCCATTAAGTGTACCGCCGGAGGAACTCATCAGGCTGAGGTTGGATGCACTGGATCATTATTATGTAGACAAAACCGCAGAAGAAGATCCAAACCTTCCGGCAGGTTATGTGTTAAACTGTCATCCGCAGGATGGAGTGCAACTTGAAAATATTATACAGTATGGATTTACAGGACAGAACATTCTGAATGCCTATAATGTCTTGAGATATGGATATGAGCATAACAATGAAGAATACAGAAGAAAAGCAGTGAAAACAGCAGACTTCTTTGTGAATACAATCCACATAAAGGAATCAGGTATGTTTTATAACCTGTATAATGTGGACACCAAATCCGTGAACTTCTGGTGGACGGGACTTTTATTGCCATTAGCATATGCACAGGGAGAAGAACTGGAGAAATTGATGGGACCGCTGTATGAGTACCGGAAGGATGTCATTCAGAAGCTGGTAAGCATGAAAGGGGCATATCTGCGCTGTATGAATGAAGATGTCACGGCACTGCTCCGGCTGTACTGCTATGAAAAAGCAAAAGGAACAGAGCATCCTGGATGGCTGGAAGCAATAGAAAATTATGCAGAATTTCTTTTAAGAACGCAGGAGCAAGACGGAGGCTGGTACAGGGCATATGACCTTAAGGGAAAGCCATTACTTGAGCCTACCAAATGGTTTGGAAATACTGTTTACGAACAGAAATCTTCAACGGGAACATCTATTACATTTTTGACAGAGTTATATGAACTGACTAAAGATGAGGCATACCTAAAGGCCGCTAGCAGGGCTGGTATGTTTGTAAAAGAATATATTATTGACAGGGTACGGTTTAATGGTGGCGTCCATGACAGTATTTATGCAAAAGGACAGCTGATTGATAATGAAAGCATCCTGTATCCAATGCTTGGCATGTTGTCGCTGTATGAAACGACTAAGAAAAAGGAATTTCTGGATGCAGCTGTAAGGGCTGCACATTACTTCGCATCCTGGGTATGCTTGTGGGATGTACCACTTCCAGAGGACAGTACTCTGCATAAATATGGCTTCCATAGTACGGGAATGGGAGCATGTGATACCTGTGGCTGTGGTTATGTCCATCCGTTCCAATTGATGGGGGTTGCTGAAACAGCACAGATAGCTGTTTATGCAAAGGATAGGGAACTTTTTGACATCGCCAGATTATACTGGCTTGGTTGTAACCAGACAGTAGAAACAGAAGAGCGTCAGTGGGGCTATGCAATGCCGGGATTACAGGAGGAAGGATATCTGATCAGCTGGTGGGCAGTGGATGACCCGATGTTTGCAGCAGATACCGGATTTGGTTACCGGCTGAAGGGAGAAGGAAATAAGACCTGCTTTCCATGGATCAATGCAGTTGGTGTGAAAGCATATTGGGCGATGTTGGATCGATTTGGAAGCGTCGATTTTGATAAAATAGAGAGCAAATTTTTTTAGGATACCATAGGGAGATGTGAAGTATGAGATTAAACACTGTTCAGCTTTCAAAAATAAATATTACAGATGCATTCTGGAAACGGTATACGGATCTTGTTGAAGACGTAATCATTCCCTACCAGTGGGACATTATGAATGACAATATCCCAGGGGTAGAATCCAGTCATTGCCTTGAAAATTTTAAGATTGCGGCAGGACTAAAAAAGGGTCAGTTTTATGGAGCAGTATTTCAAGATACAGATGTGGCCAAGTGGCTGGAGGCAGTTGGATATTCACTGGCAGAAAAAAAGAATGAGAAGTTGGAAAAGCTCGCAGATGACGCAATTGATGTGATTGTACAGGCACAACAGAAAGACGGATATCTGGATACCTACTTTATTATAAAGGAACCGGAACAAAGATGGAGAAATCTTTGTGAGGGACATGAGCTGTATTCAGCAGGACATATGATAGAAGCAGCGATTGCCTATTATGAAGGAACAGGAAAAAGAAAACTTCTTGACAGTATGATCAGACTGGCTGATTTGATCTGCAGAACCTTTGGACCAGAGGAGGGACAGAATCATGGATATCCAGGACACCAGGAGATAGAGCTGGCATTAGTCCGACTTTACCGGGTAACACAGGATAAAAAATACCTGAAACAGGCGAAGTATTTTTTGGACATCCGAGGGGTAGGGGAAAACTATTTTCTGGTAGAGCGGAAGCAGAAAAATTTTAAAAGAATTTTTCCTGAACTTGAGGATTATGATCCTGCGTATTCCCAGTCTCATGAACCGGTAAGAAAACAGAAAACAGCTGAAGGACATGCAGTCAGGGCGGTTTATATGTATTCAGCGATGGCGGATGTGGCAGAGGAATATCAGGATAAGGAACTGATGGAAGCTTGCGATACTTGGATTCCGCTGCCTCCGCGTGAAGTTGACAAGCCTTTCTTGATGCCTATCGAAGACGTATTCTCTATTACTGGTCGTGGTACAGTTGCTACTGGTCGTATCGAAACTGGTATTGTAAAAGTTGGTGATGAAGTTCAGATCATCGGTTTGGGTGCTGACGGAAAGAAATCTGTTGTTACAGGTGTTGAAATGTTCCGTAAGTTACTGGATCAGGGTGAAGCTGGTGACAACGTTGGTTTGTTGCTTCGCGGTATCGACAAGAACGAAATCAAACGTGGTATGGTAATCTGCCACCCGGGTCAGGTAAAAGAACATTCTCGTTTCAAAGCTGAGGTTTATATCTTGAAGAAAGAAGAAGGTGGTCGTCACACTCCGT
>ENA-OPCD01003176-OPCD01003176.1-human-gut-metagenome-genome-assembly--contig:-NODE-3176-length-10704-cov-3.368297_pt1 | contig 10704 bp, 9 predicted proteins | sample MGYA00241560_ERZ501471 | MGnify/ENA primary metagenome ERZ501471 (study PRJEB25962, sample SAMEA2042578) | human gut metagenome | biome: human gut; feature: human-associated habitat; material: faeces...
CTTTCGCATTCGACAAACAGTTGAAAAGTGTCGACTTACCCACGTTCGGTAGTCCTACAATACCACATTGCAATGCCATATTAATCTATTATTTCTTTTATTATCAATGATTTATACAAATGAACAACGATTTGGCAACAATGTCCGGATAAATAAAGAGTATTTGTTGCCGGGCTGCTCATTGTAGTTTGCAAAGATAATACTTACTAATCGAAATTACCCCAATTTCGTAGAACAAAATAAGTTTGTCCATTAAAAATCAATTTTTAAGCTAACGAAGAAAACGTGGTATGCTTTCTGTCTTTAAAAAACAGATAAAAACGATATCAATGTCTCTTTCAATGTAGACTTCATCTGTTTTTTTAGTAATGAGCCAGCTAAATGTTGTTTTAAAAAGATGCAAAGGCTCATTTGTTTTGTCTTTATCATTTACTTATGATATTTATTCTCTTTATATAATTAATTATATTAGAAAAAGCGCGTAATTGAGGTGGTCCCCCTCCACCTCAATTACACGCTTTTTTCATATAAAAAGAATATTCTTTCGCGTCTGCGCACGTGTACACTATTAAAAAGAAAACTCACAGCCAGTTTATCTTCCTATGCTATGTATAGCACGGAATCCCACTATAGCTGCTTTTATTTTCATTATAGCTAATCTCAATTTCATTATAGCTAATCCCGATTTCATTATAGCTAATTTTATTTTCATTATAGCTAATCAGAACTTGTCATCAAGAGACTCATGGCTCATTGAGATACTTATCGTATCCCAAATATACGATAAATCGTCCGGTGCATAAGTAAAATCATTCTAGATGAAAGTAAATACATTTTAGATGAAAGTAAGACAAAGTAAGCTAATCTGGGACAAAGTACGTCATTTCAATCCCTTGTGATATAATACCTTTGCGGTATCGAAAGAAAAAGAAATAGGGCTGGTTCATTTCTTCCGATATCTATTGCGTCAACTGTTTTGCTTTGTTATAAGCCGGCTGAAAATAAATTTATATTAGGGTGATTCTTTTATGTGATAAAGAATCGAATGCCCGCTTTCGATTTTTGGGCTTAGTGAAAAGTTTCAATCGTTTTCAATTATATCATCCTCTGTAATTCTGGCTTGGTATTTCTTATAAAAAATCAGGAATAAAGTAAATCCGATCAGGGCGAATGGTACACCCGCCAGAGCCGGATAACGGTATCCACCACTAACAGCCAGTCCGCCTGCATAAGCACCGATGGCATTTCCGAGATTGAATGCAACCTGCACGCAGGCTGCTCCCAGCATTTCTCCTCCCTTTGATACGCGGATAATTAATATCTGCTCCGGACTGGATACAGCGAACAGTCCTGCTGTACAAAGGCACATCAACAGGGCTGCTGCCCATTTATAGGGAGAAAGGAAGAAAATGAGCAATAACATAATACAGATAAGTGCTTGTGCGGCAGTTCCTACTTTTCCGGGGGTGTAGCGGTCGGAGAGACGTCCGCTAATCAGGTTTCCCACTACCATACCGAAGCCGGCAAGGATCATTAAAGGCGTAATGCTTTCTGCGGAGAAGCCGGACACATTGGTAAGCATCGGATTGATGTAGCCATACCAGCAGAATACACCGCCATTACCTAGTGCCGTAGCACCGAGAATCAGCCACGGAGCCGGAGTTTTAAGAAAGCGGAATTGTCCTTTAAAGCCGGTATCCTTCAGACCCTCTACATGCGGAACCCATCGCCAGATATAATATAGGATAACAATTCCCCAGATACCAACCAGCAGGAAAGTGGCACGCCAGGAAAGCATGGTACTTAAGGAAGTACCCAAAGGTACACCAAACAGATTGGCAATGGTCATTCCTGCAATCATGATGGAGACAGCTTCCGAACCTTTACCTTTGTCGGCTAGTTTCTCGGCAACAATAGAGCCTACTCCGAAGTAGGCACCATGAGGTAAACCGGAAATAAAGCGGGCAGCGAGCAACACCCAGTAATTGGGAGCCATAGCTGCACAGATATTACCTATCATAATTAAGGTAACTAATACTAGCAGAATATGTTTTAGTGGATATTTGCGAGCCAATGTCAATACAGGTGCACCCACACAGACGCCTAATGCATAGGCAGAAATGAAATGTCCTGCCGTAGGAATGCTAATACCCAAATCTTTTGCCACATCGGGCAAAATTCCCATCATCACAAATTCGGCAATACCTAATCCTAGTGTGCCGAACGCCAATGCAATAAGACTCTTTTTCATACAAAACTTAACCTTAATACCTGTTACCTTTTTACCTTACTATTATTTGCCGCTTATTTATTTCGGCTGCAAAGGTAAAACAAAATCTTCCAGGGTGAGTTCGATGAGATAGATTTTGATTTAAATCAATTTAGACAATGCCGGTATAAACTTGTGATGAAGGGTTTATGTAGTATATGCAAATTGTAGCCATTTACTTTCTTTCCAATTCTTGCAAATTCTTCAAATATTTGCAAGAATTGGAAAGATTATGTGATAGACTTAACTGTTTTATCAAAAAGTTCTCCTTTTACATATCCTTTCTTTACTTTATTAAGTGATATTTCATCAACCAGTTTTCTTTCCACAAGACCGTCAATATCATTTTTGGCGGTAGTATGAGTAATAGAGAACCTGTTTTGTAGCTCTTTCACGGTGAATAATATTTTAGGATTATCATTAATAAGCCTAAGAATATCTGCTTGCCGTTCGTTAATATTATCTAATTTATAGAATACAGAAGCCTGATGTTTTTGATCTAATTTACGTTTGATATAAGTTTGTAGTTCTTTAAAAGCAAGCTCTAGCACTCTTAGGTTGTAAGCTATAAAGTATCCCATGTCTTTTTCATCAGCTTCTGTGTATAAATAAGCATTTTCATAGGACTTTTTTGATTTGGCGATTACCCTTGAGATAGATAAATATTCAGTTAACCAATAACCACTTTTTAGCATATACCAATAGAATAGAGCTCTTGCTGTACGTCCGTTTCCATCTACAAACGGGTGCATATAAGCAATCATAAAATGGATGATAATGCCTCTGATTATTGGGTGAATAAATACTTTAGAATCACTTTCATTGAAGAATATGCATAAATCTTCAATAAATGAAGGGATATCTTTGTATGAGGGGGGAGTGTGTACTACTTCATGCGTAATAGCATCTTCCACTACTACTTCGTCATTCGTTCTGTATGCTCCTGCATCTGCTGGATTTTCTAATGTTTTTTCAGTCATTAAGACATGAATCTGCTGTAATAGTTCGGATGATAGTGGGGTATGTATATTTTGGGTTATAAAACGTATTGTTTGATAATTATTGAAAATCATTTGTTGCGATTTGTCCTGTGGAGAAAGGCTTTTTCTTAACATCTCCTTAGCTACTTTTCTAGTAGTTGCCGCTCCCTCCATTTGGCTGGAGGATATTGCTTCTTCCATTAATGAGCTAATTAGATACTGTTCTTTGTTTTCTGCCGGAATGATTGAATTACTTCCCCAAGAGCCGCCAAAGTTCATATCAAACTCGTGACACATCCGCTGCATGGCGTTGGTTATACTGATGGATATGCCATATTTTTTCCATACAATGATTCGTTTTGCTCTCCGTGATGCTTTTATGTAGCACCATAATTCTTTACTCGATATGCCTTCAGGAGCCTTTTGGTATTTTACATCAGACCAATAACTATATTTATCATTGTTTTTTTCTATGATTGCCTTGAGTTTTTCAAGCGGATCAGTGAGAAGAACTTTTAAATATTCTTCCTGACTTATTTGAGGAGGGAATTCAATCATAATACCATCTGTTTATATTATATTGGGTCTACAAATATAATTCTTTTCTTGCTAATTCTTGCAAATTCTTCAAATATTTGCAAGAATTGGAAAGAAAAGAATGTGATATAGAGAAATGTGCACTTGCAAAGTATATAATTAATAGGCTTATTGTTTTCTTATCCATTCAATGATATCTTTCAGGACTTCCGGATTGATTGTTTCTTCCAGTTGCCCGTATTCGGTCAATGTCCCTTTTTCACAAGTCTGAAACAGATGATTTAAGTTCGGATAGGCTTTGACTGTTACATTTTTGTTTCCATTTCCGGTGATTCTTTTCTGGATAGCGGTCAAATTCATAACGGCATCCACTTGAATATCCTTTTTCCCGTTCAGAGCCAGAACCGGACATTTTAGTTTCTTCAAATCCTGGCCTGGGTCATATCTCATAAAATGAAGATACCATGGAGAAGTCATCGAACTGATTTGTGCGGATAGTTGCTGGATGGTATTCAGGTCTTTCAATTGTTCGGGAGACATTGTTTTTGTAACGTCTGCATACAGTTCTTTCTGCAACTCTTCGGGAGTTTTGTCTGTTTGTTGCAGTATGGCATATCTGTTCCGTATCGAAGGCTTCATCCCTTGCCAGACGGCATCCGGCATTCCCTGGGATTTAGAGATTAACTCTACCTGCTTCAGCATCAGACTGTCGCCTCTCACGCCGGCCCCTGCCAATGAAACGACAAATGCAATGGATGGGTCCTTTTTGGCAACGATGAATGCAATGATTCCGCCTGCACTATGTCCGATAATTCCGATTTTCTTTGCATTTATTTCTTTTCTGCTGCGCAGATAATTCACCATTGCTTCCGTATCTGTGGCAAAATCCTCATTGGTAGCTGTTGCGTGAGTACCTTGTGAAGCGGCAGTACCCCTGTCATCACATCTAAGCACAGCAATTCCGTTTCGGGTCAGATAATCGGCGATGACAAAGAAAGGTTTGTGTCCCATGATTTCCTCATCCCTGTTCTGCGCACCGCTTCCCGTCACCATTACCACTGCCGGAAATTTAGTTCCTTTTTCGGGAAGAGTCAATGTTCCGGCAAGGTTAATTCCATCCCGTTCATTCCTCACGGTGACTTCTTCACTTCTGTAAGGGAAAGGCGGTTGAGGCTCCTGCGGACGTTTGGGGCGGCTGGCTTCTCCCTTTTTCAAATTCAACGGAAGGGGCATCCCTTGCGTAAATGTTCCGTTGATTGTGTTATCACTGTTCAGTTTTCCTTTGTACGAAGCATGAATCACAGGTATCTGGATAATTAAAGTAGAATCATTGAAAGAAGTAGTCTGTGTCTTGATACCGTTGGCTCCCTGGTCGGGACTGTCCAGTGTGGTCACATAAGCGCCTTGTTCCGTTTGACTGATGTGGAATACAATAGTCAATGAACCGGTGGGAATGGAAAGTTTTCCGTGCCAGGTTCCCGAAATATCTTGGGCGGAAACAGAGGATGAGAAGAACACTCCGGCTAATAGTCCGGTAATGAATATAACGATGCAGCTAGCCTTAACTATTTTCATAAGCGAAAAATTAGGTTTAATCTTAATTGTAAATATAAGATATATACAAAGGTAACAATTTTCCCCATTATAAAAATAAGACATTACCTAATCTTGTCAGAATCCGGTAATATCTTATTTGGCTGTTCCTGTATACTATTACAGTTTTTATTGTTAAGCACAACCTCTATTCCAAACTATATAGCCTCCCTTAAAAAACGATGATTCTTAAAAAAGGAATATTTAATCATCGGAGAAGGACATAAATCGCAGTTTGGTAAAGAAAAGCCGGAAAATGCCATGCATTTGTAATTACGTGATTCTCTATTTTCGCTGTTTTGAGAATATACTAATGTAAATAATAACCCAAAAGTAGTCCACCATAATAATTGAAAAGTATACCACTAGGTTAGTAAATGGAGTCTGTTTTTTACTATTTCCCTATCGTAATTACATGCTCTATATTAAGATTTATTAATATAACCACTTCCTTTGTGGTTCAACCAATAAGGAAGTATAAACATGATAACCATGGTGGATAAACAAACCATAATTCATTTGTATAGAAGTCGTGGGCTCAGCAAACGTGCCATTGCCCGCGAACTGGACATCAGCCGTAAAACGGTACATAAGGTAATCCAGGAGTATGAGAGTACATTGTCTTCTGATACTCCTTCAGTAAGTTTAGAGACAATTTTGACTACTGCGCCCCGGTATGATAGCTCTAAACGTAGCCGTAGAGTAATCACAGGACAGGTACAATCCATTATAGATGATTGCTTAGCTAAAAATGCCAGCAAACGTGCCAGTGGTCTAAAGAAGCAATGTATGTTAAAGAAGGATATTCACAATCTTCTTCTTTCACGAGGATTCTCAGTCAGCTATCCGAGCGTATGCAAGTATATCACGGGGATTGATACTCAAAAGTCCCGTAAACGGGAAGAGGCTTTTATCCGGCAGTACTATATCCCGGGAGAGAACTGCGAGTTCGACTGGGGAGAGGTAAAACTCCGCATACATGGTAAGCTTCAGCGTTTCTTTCTGGCTGTGTTTACTTTTAGTCACAGCAATGGGCGTTATGCCTATCTGTTCCGTCATCAGAATACGCTGGCCTTTATGGAATCACACCGTAATTTCTTCCGCCAGGTCAAGGGAGTTCCCTATGTCATGGTATATGACAATATGCGTGTGGCGGTCAAGGACTTCGTAGGGACAGATAAGACTCCCACGGAGGCTTTGAGCCGTATGTGCGCCTTTTACCGGTTTGATTTCCGCTTTTGCAACGCACGTGCCGGATGGGAAAAAGGACATGTGGAACGTAGCGTGGAGTATGTCAGGCGCAAGGCGTTCTGTATGAAGATGGATTTCGACTCGGTAGAAGAAGCCGGCAAACACCTGCAAGAGGTATGTGAAGGACTTAACACACAAGCCGGAAGTATCTCCACCTTGGACAAGGTAGAGTCGCTCGCGGCTGATCTGGCAGCCTTGCAGCCACATATAAACGAGATGGGATGCTTTTAAATGGAGGATTATAAAGTTGATAAGTGGTCTACTATCTGTATGAAGAACATCCATTACTCCGTTCCCGACACATTAGTGGGGAAAACGGTTTCTGTCAAGATATACAGCGAGAAGGTTGTTATCTTCCATGGGCAGGTGAAGGTGGCAGCGCATGAACGTGTGTATGGCGTGGCAGACTGGAAAATACAGTTGGAGCATTACGCTCGCACCCTGCTGCGCAAGCCGGGGGCGGTACAAGGATCGTTGGCACTCATGCAGATGCCCGCTAAGATACAGGAACTCTTCCAGATACATTTCCAGGATAATGGAAGGGACTTTGTTCTGTTAATACAGTATGCCGCAGAGAATGGATTTACAGACAAGGATATCATACGTTCCTATGAGGCTTTGAGACTGCGTGGAGTACACAAGGTATCGGCAGACCAGATTAAAGCCTTTATGCACGCTAATAATGAGCCGCAGGATGGAAATGGGGAAAATGTGCCTGCTCCGGAGCACCGACAGCAATCACGGCAGATAGAGGATGCGGCAATGGGGATCCTTGTGGACCTGACCAGGATGATGGACAGCACACAGGCTTTAACTCAAATAGATTCTTTAAACTAAAAAAATATTGTTATGGACTACTTGTCAGAAAAAGAAATGATTACAGACTATGCCAGAGAACTTAAAATAAATGTTCTACAGAACGAACTGGAGGACTTTATCACATTGGCAACGCAGGAGAACTGGGGATGCAGGACATTGATTGCACGCATACTGGAAAAGGAAATGGAAATAAGGGTAGAGAAACGAAGAAAACAACGGGTAAGGATAGCCGGATTCCCGCAGATGAAGTATTTGCAGGAGCTCATAAGAGAGGATTTGCCTAAAGACGCACAGATGGTCATACCTGAACTGGAAACACTTGAATTTGTTAAAGAAGGAAGAAACGTGGTGTTATATGGAAATCCGGGAACAGGAAAGACACATATAGCCACCGCATTGGGGATCAAGGCGTGCATGGAAGGATATACGGTCTTTTTTACATCTGTACCGCATCTGCTAACACAAATAAGGGAATGTAGGTCACAGAAGAGTCTAAGACAACTCGAACTCAGGTTTGAAAAGTATGATATGGTCATTTGTGATGAATTTGGATATGTAAGTTGTGATAAGGAAGGAGGAGAACTATTGTTTAACCACCTATCACTCAGAGCCGGGAAAAAAGCGACAATCATTACCACAAATCTATCTTTTGACAGATGGGGAGAAATTGTAAAAGATAAAGTTCTAGTCGCTGCAATGGTAGACAGACTAACCCATAAAGCACATCTGGTGAACATGAGCGGACAATCATATAGAGTTAAAGAAACACAAAACATGAGGAGATATGTATCACAAAAATAAAAGAATTATATCCTTTGCATAACGAAACTAGTGGACTACTTTTCAATTATTATCTGGTATACTTTTCGATTATTATATACACTTGTTATAGGGTAGAGAGTTCGGATTATCGGGGTTTCGGGTGTACTGTTTCCATTTGTCTTGTGGCAGGTCGTAGCAGAACACGCCGTCGAAATAGGTAGCCAGCCACAGTTTGCCGTGGCAGTCTTCCAGTATATTGTACACAAAGATTTTGTTCATTTCGGGGATGCGTGTGAAGTCATCCGTCTTTCGGTTGTAACGCATCAGCCCCGAGGTCGTGCCTATCCATAATTCGCCGGTGCTACTTTTATAGATTGAGAATATGTTGTCGGCATTGAGGGTATTGGATGCTTCGCCCTTTTCGTAGTGCCGTACTTCCCGGGTGCGAAGATGGATACGGTTCAGTCCGCCGGCAAAAGTACCTGCCCACAGGTAATCACCGTCGATACATAATCCGTGAATGTTGTGGTACAGGGCAGGGTGGTGGAAAGGCGTGACTGTACCGTCGGCGGGATTGAAATGGAAAAGTCCCTTGTCTTCTGTGCCGAACCATATCGTCCCGTCATTGCTTCCGCAGAATTCACGGATGCGGTGTCCCAAGTATCGCATGTCGTCCCGGGGATAATACTTTTCGAAGTAAGTATATTGGTGAGGATAATAGTTGACGCCACCGAAGTATGAGCCTATCCACATTCCGCCTTCACGGTCTTTGAAGATGGTGTAGATGGCGTTGTCGGATAATGCGTAGCGGTCGTCGGACTCCGAGGTGGTGAGGTGGATATATTTGTCGGTTTCCAAGTTGTAGATGTAGATGCCTTGTTCCGTACCTACCCATAGCTCCGTATCCGAACGCAGGCAGATGTTGCGTACGTAGTCGTTTAACAGGCGGCGCACCTTGCGGGTGGTCAGGTTGATTTCTGCCAGGCCGTTGGACGAACCTATATAGATGCAATTGTGCAGTCCTTTGACACAGGTGGTGATGATAGCTCCTTTGAAAGGCTCTTCGCCTTCGGCATCCCGGAAAACGGTGAAGCGGGCGGCGTCTTCCGAATGATACAGGTTGTCCTCGTAGCGGTTCACCCACAATTCGTTGTCTCCGAACCAGAAGCGGGTGATGTTAAGCGCTCCTTTTCCTATTTTTGCGGAATACTCCTTCAAGCTGTTCTTCTTTATGTCGTAGTGGAAAAGCCCTTGGGAATCGGACGAAATCCATACGTCTTTTTGCGGGTCGGAATCTATCCACGTTATGGTACGGCTGATGGTCTCACCGGTACCTTCGATGGGAATGTCGAACGGGGTGAATTTCTCTAATCGGGGGTTATAGATGTAGACGCCCGTATCAGTCCCTACCCATATATTTCCTTCGGCATCCTCGTGTAGGGCAGTGATAAAGTTGTTGCCCAAAGAAGAGTTCTCTTTCTGAAAAGTACGGAATACGAGACCGTCATATTGGTTCAGCCCGTCTTTCGTGCCAAACCACATGAATCCTTGCCGGTCTTGCAGGATGGTGTTCACCGTATTATGTGAAAGTCCGTCCTTGATGTCCAGCGTACGGAAATAGTAATAAGGGTTTTTGGCGGCACTCTCTGCCCAAAAGGTTGACAGGAGAAGGCTCATGATGGCGTATAAAATGCTTTTTGTTTTCATAGCGGACAAAGATGCAATAGCTATTTCGGACAAATATAAACATTATATATACGATAACTGTAATTTGGAGATTATTTTCTTTCTATAATCAATAAAGTTCCGCCTACTTGCTTTTCTCTAATTATTTTTGTATCTTTAAAGATTTTCCGTCCGTAACAGGGCAGACGCATTAAAAATTATTGTTCTGTAAAAGTTGTGACAAATATTTTTCATCCCATCCGGCTTTTAGTCTTTTCAGATTCATACTTCCTTTTGTTGTTTTATCCTTCTTTAGTATGGTAAGTGCCATCTTTGTTGCCACCGAAAAGTTTCTGGCTGCATTTTTCACCTTTTTACTGTAGTCTTCTCGAAAGGTAACATCCAGTTGCCAATGAAGATTATTCTCAATAGACCAATGCTGCCTGATGGCAGACGCAATCTCCTCCGGTTTGGTATTATCAAGTGAAGTTACATAGTATCTGACCTCTTGAGTATATTCTCCTGTTGCTACTATTGTCCTCTCCGACTTTATCCCTACAATAGACTTCAACCCCACAAGTTTCTTCTTAAACATTTTCTCCATAATAGATCCATAACTGACTACAGTACAGGTTCTTGTCTCAATCCTTCCATGTCCGGTGTTTTCCGACACATGCCTGGTGACTCTATTGATTATTTCATCTTTATCCTGATAATCGTCAATGATTTGTTTAGCCAGTTGATAATTTTTTTTCTTATTCTCCTTTATAGCTATAATATAATTTGCATCATGCTCAATAATGGTCTGGGTTATATCTTTCTGGCACC
>ENA-OPCD01003178-OPCD01003178.1-human-gut-metagenome-genome-assembly--contig:-NODE-3178-length-10696-cov-2.426182_pt1 | contig 10696 bp, 10 predicted proteins | sample MGYA00241560_ERZ501471 | MGnify/ENA primary metagenome ERZ501471 (study PRJEB25962, sample SAMEA2042578) | human gut metagenome | biome: human gut; feature: human-associated habitat; material: faeces...
GCCTTCCGTCAGTCCACACGGCTGTCCCAGCACATCAGTTTTCTGCGGGACTTTTTCCGCTCCTACAAGAGCTTCACCGACCGCCAGATCGATGTTATCGAAATCATGGTGGGCAGGCTTTACGAAAGATGGCGCATCAGCGACAGCACCGATTTCAGCCGCCTGACCCCGGAGGATTATCCCATCCTCTCTGACCTGTACGCGCTCATCGAGCAGGAGTACAGGAATTTTGATGAGGGAAAGTATCAACTCTACACCGCCGCCATTCTGCAGGAAATTTTGTTGGGTCTTCACTCCATGTGCAAGGGGGCGGAGAGCAAGTTTTTCAACGGCCACACCAATGTGACCTCCTCCCGCTTTGTGGTATTCGGTGTCAAAGGACTCCTGCAGGCCAGTAAGAATGTTCGAAGCGCCATGCTCTTCAATGTCCTGTCCTATCTCAGCGACAAGCTGCTGACTGAGGGCAATACAGTGGCGGCACTGGACGAGCTGTATATCTGGCTGTCGGACAATGTAGCTGTGGGCACTACGATTATTGAGTATATCCGCAACTGCCTCAAGCGCGTCCGCAAAAAGGAATCTGCCATGCTGCTGGCTTCGCAGAATCTGGAGGACTTCAACCAGGAGGGAATCCGGGAGCTGACCAAACCTCTCTTCGCGATCCCACCCCATCAGTTCCTGTTCAATGCCGGCGCTGTGGATAAAAAGTTCTACATGGAGGCCCTGCAGCTGGAGGAGTCGGAGTACAACCTCATCCGTTTCCCCCAGCGGGGCGTCTGTCTCTACCGCTGCGGAAATGAACGGTATCTGCTGGAGGTCCACGCCCCTGCATATAAGGAGGCGCTGTTCGGGAAGGCAGGCGGACGATGAATGTGGTGGGATATGGCGGAGGGACAGACAGCACCGCCATGTTGATTGGCCTGTGGAAAAACCATATCCCGGTAGACCTCATTTTATTTGCGGATCCCGGCGGCGAGCAGCCGCACACCTATGCGTATCTGGAAATCATGGATCGCTGGCTGAAAGAGCACGATATGCCACCCATTACCCGCGTCTGGTATCAGGAGAAAAGTGGGCAAAGGCTCACTCTGGAACAGGAGTGCCTCCGCTCCGGGACGCTTCCGTCCATTGCCTATGGCCGGAAAAGCTGCTCTCTCAAACACAAGGTGGCCCCACAGGAGCGGTTTTGCAACCAATACCAGCCCTGCCTGGATACATGGACAAGAGGAGAAAAGGTGGTCAAATTTATTGGGTATGATGCCGGAGAGGAACGCCGCAGACAGGGGGCGGTAGCCCATGATCTGCTGGATAAAAAATATCAGAAGCAATATCCCCTGATGGATTGGGGCTGGCGGCGCACAGACTGTATTCAGGCAATTCAAAGCGCAGGGCTGCCTCTCCCCGGAAAATCATCGTGCTTTTTCTGCCCCTCCATGAAGCGGCGGGAGATCCGGACGCTGTATCACAGATATCCGGATCTGCTGGCCAGAGCTTTGGCTATCGAGGAGACGGCAATGCCGAATCTTATCTCTGTAAAAGGATTGGGGCGAGACTGGGCATGGCGGGATTTTATCACTGCGGACGAAAACCAAATGGTGATCCCCGGCGCGTTTTCCGATGAGGACCTGCCCTGTGCCTGCCGGCTTGAATCTGAGAAACCTGAACTGCCATAGAAAAGAGGATGCCATGAAAATCATTGAAACAGAACGCTGGGTACCCAGCAAAGAGGACCCCAGCAGAAGTGAATACATTGGTCAGCGCACCGGCCAGGAGGTCTTTGAGGAGCTGCGGCAACAGCTCGAGAACATGGGTTGCCTACCTGACGAATATTTCCTGCTGGATCAGCGGTGGGAGAACGGACGGGAGATTCCCGAGGGCGCAGATATCTTCTGCACCACCGATTATGGTGCGAGTGAGGGTATTTATTTGGATGTGTACCTGAAATGGTATGAGGATGGGAATCCTGTTACCAAGGGCTTTATCACCGGAAAGACTTTGGGCGAGAGCGGTGATGATCTGGACAGGATGTTCCTTATCTCCTCCGCTATTACAAAGGCTTTCCATGGAGATGGGGCAAGCCATGCCAGATATATTCGTCTTGGGGAAAGCCAGATTCCAGCCAGTGGGGTCTTCCACCTTAGTTTGGAGGAGCAGAAAACTATCATTGACGCCCTCATCACACAACATGAAAAGTATCTGGGGCTGATTGCAAACACAGAAAGTCTCCTGCGCCGTATGACCGGAGGCATCACCCAGTACATTGACCAGATGGGGCGCCTCCCCCTCCAGATCAACAACTATGACCAGATAACGCTGGCAGTGCGGGACGGAAATCTCGATGCCTTCAAGAGCTTGCTTACGCAAGTGCTGGAGTATAGTGACGACCTTCTCACCCAAACTGCTGGTCGGTCCGGTGAGGTTGGCAGCAAGATGATGATCCTCCTCATGGCTGCCTGTGACCACTTCGGCAGCGAATCCTATCTACTGGCTTCAAAGCTTGCGGTGAAAACCGGAGATGTGGAGCGCCTGCGTTTTCTGATGGATCAGGCAGAAACCTACACTCTGGAGATGGAGCCGGGTTTCGTGGGCAGGATGATCCGGGATGCATATTCCTTGAATCCTTATATCGGCAGAGAAATGATGGATCACGCCACCAATGAGCAGATCGCCGCCGCACCTGCGGAACTGATGCTGGCTGCGGCCTATAATCGGGATAGCCGCGCCGCATTTACTCTGGCCAGGAAGGGCATTGACATCACAGGCCGGGCCAGCGAGGTCATCCGGCAATATGCCCAGCGTGGTGACGCATGGGAACTGGAACAGCTAATCAAAGATGGAATGAAAATTCAGCCCACCAATCTGTCTGCCCTCAAAGCCTGCGTTCAGTCTGATCTGCTGGGATCCGCCAAGCTCCTGTTGGAAAAAGGCACTGACTATGAGAAGTTCCTGTCCTGGGCGAAAACTATCGGGTATGAGCTCCCCGCTGTAGCAGCGGCGGAATTGTCTGAGTACTGGGAGCAGCTGGATCCCGGACGGACACAAGGCCAGGATCCAGGGATGGGAGGAATGAGCCTTGGCTGATCCTGCAACTCTGGCGATGTTGGCAAAAGCAGCGGCGGCAGTTCTGAGCAGTGAAAAGGCCCGGAAAACTATCGGTTGGGTCATAGTGGCTATTTTTTCCCCTATCATCGTACTGCTGGTGCTTCTCTGTTCTCTGCTCTCCGGTACTGCTGAACACAATACTACGGCACTGGAACTCTGTTTCCACGGCGGGGTGATCTCCGCCTCTGTACCCGAGGATTACCGAGGGCATATCGAGAATATGCGGGATAGTTTTTTCGTTCTGGATGGCGGTGCCGCAGAGTTGGATGGACAGATGGAGAATGGCGACAGCCTTGACCGGACCAGGGTCAAGGCCATTTTTTATGCTCTTTACTTCGGCGAGGAGCAGCCCAGCCAGCGAGCGCACAAGCAGTATCTGGACTGTTTCGTAACCTATGAGGAGCGCACCCGCACCGTCACTGAGGCGGATGACGCCGGCAACGAGGTCGAGGTGGAGGAAACCTACACAGTGGCGGTACCCATCCGCGACCTCTCTGTTGTCTATGAAAACATCCGCTCCAAGATGGGAACGGAGATCACCGCAGAGGATCAGGCCAACGCCACCGAAATCTATTACCGTATCCTTTGCGGTGGGCCAGCCCCCACCTATGGTTCTGAGTTTGACATCTGGAGCGATGGCCTGCCTCTTTCCGACGCACCGTTCATCGGCGCGGATGGCTTCTGCTCTCCCATCGGAGCAGGCTGGGAGTCCGTGGTCACCTCGGAGTTCGGGTATCGCAGCGACCCCTTCACTGGCGAGACACGGGGACCCATTTACCGGGAAGGGTGCCGGACACACCGGCATCGATCTGGGAATGCCCAAGGGGACACCTATCCGGGCCGCCCTCACTGGAACTGTCTACCTGGTGCGCTACTCCACCACCGGCTATGGGTACCATGTGATGATCGACCACGGCGGCGGTTTCGTCACACTCTACGCGCACTGCTCCAAACTGTTGGTAGCTGAGGGGCAGCAGGTACAGGCTGGGGATATCATCGCTGAGGTGGGTTCGACCGGGCGCTCTACCGGTAACCATCTGCATTTCGAGGTGCGGATTAACGGCGAAAAACAAAATCCGAGAAGCTATCTGCCATAATTCCATCAACCTGATATATCCAAAGTAAGGAGGGATCCCTATGGAAAGAAATCTGATATCCACCTGTCAGGTCTGCGACTGCACCCGCTGTGCCCGACAAAACAACTGCCCCAATGAGGAGGCTGCCTGTGGTGAGTGTACCCCCACCAACCCGGCATGGCATTGCGCTGATTACCTGCCAATGGTAGAAAGGAGCCAGAAATGTTGAAGCTCCATGCGTTTCTAAACCGCAAACCATCTTCGCTTTTGCCGCCGCCGTGTCAGGTAGAAGCTGTAGTAGAGCTGGATGCCGTTTCGTTTGAAAACCTTCTCCAGAGGCCAATGGATGACCAGCCGCAGATAACGGCACATAAATCTCTGATGCGCTGTGAGGAGGGCGTGGAGCATTGCGTGCTGTTTTTAGGGGAAGGAAGTCAAGATGGCGTCTTGGTCAATTCAGAGGGATATGACTGGGCAAGATACGCTGCTTTCATTCCAGGCGCCCGCATGATTGCCAATTCCCATTTGGAGCAAGGCATCAGCCTACGGGATTTGGTGACCCTGGGGTTGCCCGATCACGATGTGTATCTGGTTCACCAGACAGCGGATGTCGGCTTTATCCCTGCCGCAGATCTCGCCAGCTTGACAGACCAGGGCAAAGCACAGTTTGCCCCTCTTCTGGATGCGCGTGTAGCCTCCATCAAACAGGGAGCTTATGGTGTAGAGGTGGCGCTGACTGGAATCGAGCCTGAACTGTTGACCTGTTATGACCAGGCGGTTGCCGACTCTCAGAGGTCAACTCACGCTCTGGAATACTTTATGTAAGGGGGACAACCAATGAAAAGAATGACCATCACCGTCAGTTATGAACAGGAGAAGCTCAAGGCCCTCCAGTTCTATGCGGGAAAGAACGGCACTTCTTTGGAATCGGATCTGGATGCATTCATGGAAAAACTCTACAAGAAATATGTACCATCCCAGACCAGAGAGTACATTGAAAGCATGGCGGAACCGGAGGAACAGCCCCGTCCGCGCTCTGCCCGGTCCCCTCGAAGCGCCACATCAGACACCTTGGACACCGGGAAGGAGACTGAGTAATGGCAGGTTCTGTATCCGCCGAGGTATGGCTGAATCAGCGGCGCTGGGATGCGTTGGAGGAATCGCTGAAAGCTCAAGGCAGCAACATTGAACGGCATTTGCAGGACTATCTGATCAAACTATACAATGAGACGGTTCCATTTGATCAGTGGCTGCAGATTGAAAATGCCATTACAAAGGAGGAACTGGAGTCGGCGCAGGCAGCGGAAGACCAGAAAGTCTATGCGGCCTTTCATATTCGGGAGCATGGCCATGACAGCATCTTTTCAACGGGCAACGGCGAGGAATTTCTGGATGTGGCCATACGGCTGCGCCATTATGTACGAGGAGGCGCTTCGGCAGTGAGGGGGGATTTCTCCCACCACTTTTATAAGACTCAGTCCATTACGCGGGAGCGGTTTGATGAATTGGCCGCCCTGCGCCTTGAAAATACCGGCAAGGTAACAGGAGCGTTTGAGATCGATCTGGATGCTGGCTGGTGTTCCGCACTGAATCTCGCAGACGGTTGGCAGACCTTCAAAATCAAAGATGTATCTACAGCTGCCTACCACGCTGACCGACCTCGTAGCATCCAAAGAGGTGAGCAATGGCGCAAGTTGGTAGACTATCTATATGGGCGGGACATTGAACCGCAGACCTTTGGCCCGGTTGAAACCAGAGGGATCCGACCACTGATGGAAGGCGACCTCAGCTTTTCGGATGAGATTGTTCTGTCAGGCCATGAACTGAATTTCAAGTATGACTTCATCAACGATGAGGCCAGACGGGAGGTTCTTGGGACGATGGTGGACTGCCCAGAACCGGGGGATGGGCTGGATATCCTCTGTCATTACGATGCCGCACGGCAGGACACTGGCAGCGGTCTTTCCCTTACGCTATACCGCCATGATGGATTGGAACAGAGATCTTTCAGCTATCCCTTGGGGAAAGAAGAACGGGCGCTTTTGCGAAAACAGATGGAAGCGGACTGCCTCGGCAGGACCGGGCAAACGCTGAATGGTTACTATGCACAGCTGGATTTGGAGCGAGGAGAATCTCCCCCGGAGCTCAAGGGGGGTACCAAAAGGCTGCCGGTAGATGCGGTGTCCTTCACCGATGAGATTACAGAGTGTGATGGGAAACTGAACTTTTATATCCCCACCTATTTTGACCCGGACGCTGTGTTTGGAACCCATGTATGCACTGATGCCAACGATGACTGGGTGGATGTGTACGCCGGTTTTGACTGGAAAACCGGGCGGATGGACAGCGCACTGACCGTGCGCCTCTGCTGTACTGATGGACATGAGTTTGAGTTTTCCTATCGTCTTTCTCCCACGGAACAGGTCCAGCTGTGGGAAAAGATGGACGCTTACTGCCGCCAGCAGAATGGTCAAAGCTTGGAGGAAGCAAGGGCCGCTTTGCTGCAAACGCAGGCAGAAGAAGGAATGGAGATCCGGATGTAGGCAGCACCATTCGGCAGCCTTTGCCGCTTCCCACAGTTTTTCGGCCTGTATTTTATTGGTAGTGGTGAATAGCTTTTCAAACCAGAGCGTGGCATTGTGTTGTCGGGCAAACCGCCAAAACATCAAATGAATAGGAGGCAACAAAATGGATCAAACAAGAGCCAGAGAGCTGCAGGAGAAGCTGGCGCTGGAGGCCGCTGCTATGCTGTCGCTGGCCGGAAGCGGAGCAGAAACTGCGCCCTATGAGCAGGCAGTCAGCCTAATCGGGAAAGCATGGCGACTGACTGCGGAGGAAACCTCAGAACAGCTTGCTCTCATTGAGCAGGAAAAGGCAGTCATGGGCCGCATCGAAAATGGGGAGTCAGCCGAGCATATCAGGCAGGAACTGCTCCTGAACTGGTCTGGGCTGGAGAGTATCGAGGTGCTGGAGGGTCTCTTCGAAACCTCTACCTTACTGGAAACCGCACCTGAACGCAGATCCCTGTTCGATATGGCCATGCTCCTGATTGAAACTCAAAACCTGCTGGATTGGATTGAGAAAACAGATGCAGAAAAAGAGAAGCTGATACAGAACTTCACCTAAGTCTCGACAGGAGAGGAAAGCCGTGCTTTCGCACGGCTTTCCTCTATGTGGGGAGATTCCCCGCTGTTGGCCGCTGTGCCGCCCTGTGTGCCCTTTTCCGGGGCTGGGTGGCATCCGTACACTACGGCCCTCTTCGGACGATTTGTGGAGGCTTTGTGCAGGCCGTTCCCGAAATAGGCGGTTATCGTCCTGCATTGACGGGTTCTCGCTTTCGCCTTTGGCACAGGTGAACCGAGGGGTCGAAAACAGTGCGGGATAAAGCGCGGGGGTCGCAGAGCGCCCCCCCACACAGCTCACACCGCCCCGCAATGCGGGTCGGGGAACGGTTTTGCGGGGGTCACTTTCTGGGGCCTGGGGTCATGCCGGGGATTATGATGGGCGGAATTGCCCGTCATTTCAGCATTTATCTGGAATCAAAGCAGGGATAAGCCAGAAAAAAGAGGATTGCCTCAGTCATTGTACAGTATGGCTGTGGCTTATTTGATTGGAGGAAAGCATGGCAAGAGAAAAGATCAAGTTCGCTCTGCGCATTACGCCTGAAACCCAGCAGCTGGTCAAGGACCTTTGTGCAAGGGACAACTGCCAGAGCCAAAACGAGTTTATTGAAAAGGCCATTCGTTTTTACGCCGGATATGTTTCCAGCGGCGAGGCCATTGACTATCTGCCGCCCGCATTGGTGGCCGCCCTGCGGGGAACGGTGGAGGACAGCGAACACCGCATTGCGCGGCTGCTCTTCAAGCTGGCCGTGGAAACCAGCATGATGATGAATGTGCTGGCGGCAGGTATGGAGATCAGCGAGGAGGATCTCCGGCAGCTTCGCGCCAGATGTGTCCGGGAGGTCAAGCAGACCAACGGCAATATCTCCCTCAAGGACGCGGTGAAATACCAAAAGGGGCAGGAATAGGCGGTGACTGAAAATGCCCCGCATTATTTTCAAGTGCCCCTACCTGAAAGGCGGATCCCCCGCTGTGATGGCTCACCTAAAAAATCTTGTAGGATACATCGCTACCAGGGATGGCGCTGAGAAAATCGATCCCGGTAATACACGGCTGGCAGCAACCAACAAGCAGAAAGAGCTGGTGGCTCAGCTCGTCCAGAGTTTCCCGGAGAGTACGGAACTGTTTGAATATGAGGACTATCTCTCCGCACCCAACAGAGGGAACGCCTCTGCTTTTATCACTATGGTCATTGAACAGAATCTGAGCCAGCTCATCCACCGGGAGAAATATCTGGAATACATCGCCAAGCGACCTCGCGCCCAGCGGTTCGGTACCCACGGCCTGTTTACTGGGGACAGGGACTCGCTGGTACTCTCTCAGGTAGCGGAGGCAGTGGCGGAACATCCCGGCAATGTTTGGCTGCCTATCATTTCCCTGCGGCGGGAGGACGCATCACGCCTGGGCTATGACAGCGCTGAGAACTGGCGCTCCTTCCTCTCCTCCTATGCCATACAGATGGCCGAGGCCATGAAGATACCATGGGAGCAGTTTCGATGGTATGCAGCCTTCCACAATGAGTCACACCATCCGCATATCCACATGGTCTGTTACAGTGCAGACCCTTCCAAGGGTTTCCTCACGAAAACTGGAATCGCCCAAATTAAATCCGGTTTGGCGAAGCACATCTTCCGGCAGGAACTGACGGCGCTATACGCACAGCAGACCCGGAGCCGTGACGCACTTGTTCAGAATACTTGCGAGGTAATGGCCCAACTCATCACTCAGATGCAAACTGGGGTTTTAGAAAACAGCCGTATCGAGCATCTGGTGACAGTTCTCGCTCAGCGCCTGCGTTTCCTTTCTGGAAAGAAGCAGTACGGCTATCTCAAAGCACCGCTGAAGTCTCTGGTGGATGAGATCGTGGACGAGCTGGCCAGGGACATCCGGGTGGCCAAAGCCTACGCCCTGTGGTATGAGCAGCGGGAGGAAGTTCTCCGCACCTATCAGGAGGATCTCCCGGCTCGGCTGCCTCTTTCCCAGCAGAAAGAGTTCAAGAAGATTAAGAACATTGTCATTCAGGAGGCACTCCGGCTGGGGGAACTTAGTCAAGTATTTTTGCCCGATGAGGACACTGTTGCCCCGGAGGATCTCCCTGAGCTGCTCTGTGAACGCAATGGACAGGCCACCGAAGCTCCACCCGCCGCGGCATGGAGCAAGCGGTACAAAGAAGCCCGTCAGTTTCTCTATGGGAGCGATGGTCATCCGCAGGATCAGGGGAAGGCTCTCGCTCTCTTTCGGACGGAAGCCCTCGCCGGCAATGATCTGGCCATGTACGCACTGGCCAAGCTACTTCTGGTCAAAGGTGAAGTATCGCAGGATCTCAGTGAGGCTCTGCGGTGGCTGCGCCGGAGCGCAGAACTGAACAATCAGTTTGCCCAGTACCGGCTGGGTAAGCTCCTTTTTCAAGGAGAGCTGCTCCCCCAAAATGTGGAGGAGGCGCTCCAATGGCTGATGGCATCTGCCCAGCAGGGAAACCAATTCGCTCAGTACGCATTGGGCAAGCTCTATCTGCTTGGCAAGGAGGTGCCGCAGGATCGGGATGCCGCTGGCCGCTGGTTGTCTCTGGCAGCAGCTCAGGGCAATGAGTATGCCCAGTATTTTCTCGACCACATGGATGACCGGTCTGCCGCTCCTCTGCTCCTCTCCGCCACCCGACTTCTGCACCACTTGGGAAATATCTTCCGGGAGCAGGAACCGCCTCCGCGATCCGGCGGGATGCGGATTGCTGTTGACCGTAAACTGCTGCAAAAAATCAGAGAAAAGAAAACGGCTCGGGGTCACAAGTGGGATGACCATGAGCCGTCCATGAGTTTATAACCGGGAGGTCTTGTTGTGAAAAAGAAGGTACCTTTTGACAGGAACAATCACTCTACCCCTAAGAATACTCAGTCCCAGCAGCTGAAAGCGCACCGATCCGCCCAGAAACAGCCGGTGCTTTTTCACCGTAAGATTGGCGGCAAGAATCGGTAGGAGGAACGGCCATGCCCTATATCTACTTCACCGACGAACAGAAGCTGAGAGCCAACAGTGTAGATCTGGAGCGGTATCTGCTGCAGAATGGCGAGGAACTCATCCGTTCAGGACCGGAAAAACGGCTCAAATCCGATAAGAGTATCACAATACGGGGCAGCGAGTGGTTCGACCACGCCCAGGCGGTCAAAACAGGCGGTGGTCCGGTGGCCTTTGTCATGTACCACTATGGTCTGAGTTACCCAGAGGCCATGATCCGGCTTCTGGGCGGTGAGCAGGGTGTGGTTTATGAAGCATCACCCAGAAAGAAAGAACCGGAACCCAAGGAATTTGCCCTGCCGCCAGCTGGAGAGTCCATGAGGCGGGTGTATGCCTATCTCCTCAAACAGCGGTTCATCAGCCGTGAGGTGCTGAATACCTTTG
>ENA-OPCD01003179-OPCD01003179.1-human-gut-metagenome-genome-assembly--contig:-NODE-3179-length-10694-cov-2.344487_pt1 | contig 10694 bp, 7 predicted proteins | sample MGYA00241560_ERZ501471 | MGnify/ENA primary metagenome ERZ501471 (study PRJEB25962, sample SAMEA2042578) | human gut metagenome | biome: human gut; feature: human-associated habitat; material: faeces...
CCACTATGGCCGTATGTGCCCCATCGAGACGCCTGAAGGCCCGAACATCGGTCTGATCTCCTATCTGGCCACCTACGCCAAGATCAACAAGTACGGCTTCGTTGAGGCCCCGTACCGCAAGGTCGACAAGGCCACCGGCAAGGTGACTGTGGTGGATTACGCTGCGGCTGTGGACTGCGGCACCGTGATCAACGAGGCGCTCGCGCGCGTCCAGGCCGAGGGCGGCATTGCCCAAGGCATCGGTCACGCGCTCTACGAGATCGTCGAGCACGACGACCGCGGCCGCCTGCGCACCGGCAACTTTATGAGCTACAAGCTGCCCACGCGCCTGGATATCGGCAGCATTCGCGTGGCCTTTGAGCCGAGCTACGAGCCGACGGGCCCGTTTGGCGCCAAGTCGATCGGTGAGGTCGTCATCAACACACCGCTCGCCGCTGTGGCCTCGGCCGTGGCACACGCCACCGGCCACCAGGTCCGCTCGCTGCCCATCACGCCGGAGAAAGCGCTGCTGGGGGAGTAGGCGAGCTACCTCTACCGGCGTTTACCTGACTCCGTTCGGAAACTGCATCCCACTTTTCAGCCGAAATTTGGGATGCAGTTTCCTTTTGAAGCCCTTCGCGGAAAGCGCGACCCATTTTGAGGCGTCAAACTGGGATGCATTTTCCGGTTGATGCCTCAAGTGGAAAGTGCATCCCATAATTCTGGCTCAGAATGGGACACGCTTTCCGGTTGAGCCTTCTTGCGGAAACTCCATCCCATTCCGAGACGCCAAACCGGGACACGCATTCCGGCGCATGGCCAGCACCGCCAGACTGCCGGGTCCCACCGAAGTTGCGGTGGAATAGTTCCTGTTTTGGAGGACTGGAGCCCCAAACAGGAACTATTCCACCGCAACTTATGAGATGGGGTGGCGTGCGCTCTGTTGGCTTGGACTCGTGGTGAGGTCGTGAGCCTGTAAAAGGTGTGCGTGCGCTTGCCGTTCGTATCTGCTATCATTCCTAATCTGTGCGCTCATGCGGGCGTGGCGGAATTGGTAGACGCGCCAGATTTAGGTTCTGGTGGGATTCCCGTGAAGGTTCGAGTCCTTTCGCCCGCACCAACGCACCCGCGTCGGCTTATGCCCTCGCGACGCTTGTTGCATAAAGGTACCAGCACCTCAGATAAGCTGGGCAGTATGAGGAGGAACGTGTTGAACATCACCGCTTCTGACGTCAAGGACGCCAAGCTCACCGCTACGGTCACCATCCCGGCCGCCGACGTCGACGCCGCGATCAAGAAGGCCTACAAGGACACCGCCAAGAAGTACCGCTTCCCGGGCTTCCGCGCCGGCAAGGCCCCCCGTCCGGTCATCGACTCTGCTCTTGGCGCCGAGGCTACCCTCGCTCAGGCCACCAACGACCTGATCGCCGCCAACGAGCCCGTCGTCCTCAACGAGCTGGACATCGTCCCCACCAAGAGCGGTGACTACAAGGAGCTCGACCTCGCCAAGGATCACGAGGACTACACCTACACCGTCGAGTTCTCCCTGCGTCCTGCCGCTGAGCTCTCCTCCTTCGACGCCGTTGAGATCGAGATGCCGCCCGCGGAGGTCACCGAGTCCGAGATCAACAACCAGGTCGAGATGCTCCTCAACTACCGTGCTACCTTCGAGGACGTCGAGGGTCGCGCCGTCGAGGCCGAGGACTACGTTACCGTCGACCTCAAGGCCGTCGAGAACGCCGACAACTTTGCCGCCGAGGGCCGCATGCTCATCGCCGGTAGCGACAGCAACCCCAAGGAGTTCAACGAGGCCCTGATCGGTGCCAACGTTGACGACGTCAAGACCGTCACCTGGACCGACGAGGTCGAGGAGGGCGAGGAGGCCGAGACCCACACCGTCGAGGTCACCGTCAAGGGCATCAAGGTCCGCAACACCCCCGAGCTCACCGACGAGCTCGTCAAGTCCGACTTTGGCTTCGACAGCATCGACGCTATGCGTGACGCTATCAAGATTGAGATCGAGCAGGACAAGGCTTCCCGTCTCCCGGCCGAGAAGGAGAACCGTTGCGTCTCCGCTCTCGCCGAGCGTCTGCAGCTCGACGAGATGGACGCCGACTACGAGCAGTCCGTCTTTGAGGAGCTTGGCCAGAACTTCCTGTCCAACCTTGCTGCCCGCGGCATGACCCTGGACACCTGGCTTCCCGCTTCCGGTCTGACCATGGAGCAGTTCATCGGCGACCTGCACAAGCAGGCCAACGACGTTGCCCGTGAGTCCCTGGCTCTCGACGCCCTCGCCCGTGAGCTCAAGATCGAGGTCACCGAGGACGACATCAACGCCGAGTTCGAGAAGGCCGGCGTCAAGGACGTCGAGGCTTCCAAGGCCGAGTTCATCGCCGATGGCCGCATGCCTGCCGTCCGCGAGTCCATCCGTCGCTCCAAGGCCGTCGACCACCTGGTCGAGAACGCCAAGGTGACCGAGGTCGACGAGACCGCCAAGGACGCCGAGTAATTCTCGCCACCTTGCCCGCGAGCGCATGCGTGCGCCCGTGATGGGGTAAAGTTATACACCGGTTATCCGGTTGCTTCGTACGGTGCCAGCCAATGCATAGCATGCGGGCGCCGTACGTTTATCTAGAACCAATTTGGTCCGCAAGAGAGAAATGGAGATGCGTATGATCGCTAAGTTCGATTCCGCCCTCGTGCCATACGTTATCGAGCAGACGCCGCGCGGCGAGCGCAGCTACGATATCTATTCGCGCCTGCTCAACGACCGCATCATCTTCTTGGGCGAGGAGATCAACTCCGTCAGCGCCAACCTGGTCGTTGCCCAGCTGCTGCATCTTGAGAGCCAGGATGCCGAGAAGGATATCTCGCTCTACATCAATTCGCCCGGTGGCGAGGTCTACTCCGGCCTGGCGATTCTTGACACTATGAACTTCATCAAGCCGCAGGTCTCCACCATTTGCGTCGGTATGGCTGCATCCATGGCCGCTGTGCTGCTTTCGGCCGGCGCCAAGGGCAAGCGCCTGATGCTGCCGAACGCACGCGTGCTCATCCACCAGCCGGCCATCGACCAGGGCTTCGGCAAGGCCACGGAGATCGAGATCCAGGCCAAGGAGATGCTGCGCATGCGCGAATGGCTGGAGAACACGCTCGCCAAGCACACCGGACAGGATGTCGAGAAGATCCGCAAGGACATCGAGGTCGATACGTTCCTGACCGCCCAGGAAGCCAAGGATTACGGCATCGTGGACGAAGTGCTCGAACACCGTTCGTGAGGTTCATGAATCTTCACAAGTGGATACCCCCGTCGCCGTCAGGCCGGGGGTATCCTCGTAACAGTGCGCATAACGGGACGCATAGTCGAAGGAGAGCTGCATGGGGCGCGTGGTGAGTTACAACGAGGACGTGCCTCGGTGCACGTTCTGCGGCAAGACCGAGCATCAGGTACGCAAGCTGGTTGCAGGCCCAAGCGCGGCCATCTGCGACGAATGCATCGAGCTGTGCGTCGACATCGTCTCGGAGGAACGCCAGCACAGCGCCGATGTCAACGCCCTGACACTGCCCAAGCCCGCCGAGATCAGCGCCTATCTCGACCGGTACGTCATCGGGCAGAGCGCGGCGAAACGCACGCTGTCGGTCGCCGTCTACAACCATTACAAGCGCGTCAACATGGAACTGCGCGAATCGGCCGGGCAGTTCGACGGCAAGAAGCAGGCGCTCGGGCGTCGCCGCCGCACGGATCCGCTCGCCGACGTCGAGGTCGCCAAATCCAATATACTGCTGCTCGGCCCTACCGGCGTCGGCAAGACGTATCTCGCGCAGTCCCTCGCCAAGGTCATGAACGTGCCGTTCGTCATCACCGACGCCACGACGCTCACCGAGGCCGGGTATGTGGGAGATGACGCGGAGACCGTGCTGCAGCGGCTCATCTCGGCCGCCGACGGGGACGTCGAGAGGGCTCAGCACGGCATCATCTACATCGACGAGATCGACAAGATCGCCAGAAAATCCGGCGAGAACACGTCTATCACCCGTGACGTCTCCGGCGAGGGCGTGCAGCAGGCGCTGCTGAAGATACTCGAAGGCACGATCGCCTCGGTGCCGGTCGAGGGCACACGCAAGCACCGCGACCAGGACACGGTGACCATCGACACGCGCGGCATCCTGTTCATCTGCGGCGGTGCGTTCGTGGGGCTGAGCGATATCGTCGCCGGTAGGCTCGGACGCCACGAGAGCGGCTTCGGGGCCTCCTGGCATGACCATGAGGTCAAGCCCGAGGAACTGCTCGAACAGGTCAGCGCCGACGACCTCGCCGAATTCGGTCTGCTGCCCGAGTTCATCGGGCGTCTGCCCGTGGTCAGCGTGCTCGACGAGCTGACCGAGGCCGATCTGGCGCGCATCCTCACCGAGCCCAAGAACGCCCTGGTCAAGCAGTATCGCAAGATGTTCGCCGTCGACGGGGTGGATCTGGTCTTCACGGAGCAGGCGGTGAACGCCATCGCGACGACCGCCATAACGCGCGGGACGGGTGCGCGAGGGCTGCGGTCGATCATCGAGAAGACCCTTGAGGAGACGATGTTCGAGCTTCCAGGCATGGATGACGTGCAGCAGGTGATCGTCGACGCGGCCTCGGTCAGGGGTGAGGGTCTGCCCAAACTGGTCCGTGGGGAACGGCGCCTCGTGGCATGACGGGGACGCGCGCGGCACGTTCGCGACACGCGCGCGACACGCCAAGTTGCTAAAGTCATTACATTGATGTAATTTATTTGAGTTGCCGCAAACAAGACAACATGCGCCAGTAGCCCAGCGGATTAGAGCAGCTGACTACGGATCAGCAGGTCGCAGGTTCGAATCCTGTTCGGCGCACAAAAAGCCCTTGAAAGCGAATGCTTCCGAGGGCTTTTCCAATGGATGGGCGCACAGCAGACAGGCGCAACGAGGAGCATCCGCCCACGACCGTGTTCCGGCGCCATCGAATACATACGAGGAGCAGACGTGTACGATTTCCAGTCCGTGGTCGAACGGCGCGGCACCACATCCATCAAATGGCACATGATCGAGGATGACATGGGTGTGGGAAGCGAGGACGTGATCGCCATGTCCGTTGCCGACATGGAATTCAAGCCGGCTCCGGAAATCGTAGAAGCGCTGGTCGAAGCCGCCCAACATGACATCTTCGGATACGATTACGCGACCGACGGGTATTTCCGCGCGCTGACGGCATGGATGAGTCGTCGGCACAACTGGGACATCGACCCGGCCTGGGTGAGCCTGTCGGACGGGGTCATGCCCGCGGTCAACACCGCACTGCGTGCGGTCACCCATCCCGGCGACAAGGTGATCCTGCAAGGACCCGTCTACTATCCTTTCACCGCCGCCGCGGAGCACAACGGCCTGACCATACTCGACAACCGCCTCATCCTAGGTGACGACGGACGTTACGTCATGGATTTCGATGATCTGGAGGCCAAGGCGTCCGACCCGCGGTGCACGGCGCTGATGCTGTGCAACCCGCACAACCCGGTCGGCCGCGTGTGGAGCGCCGACGAGCTGCGTCGTCTGGGCGACATCTGCATCGCCCACGGCGTGACCATTCTGGCCGATGAGATCCATGCGGACTTCGCCTACCCCGGACACGACGTGACGATGTTCGGCACGCTGGGGGAGCGCTACGCCGGCCACTGCTATGAGTTCACCGCCCCGACCAAGACCTTCAACATCGCCGGCCTGCTGTGCTCCAACGTCATCACCGTCAACCCCGAACTCAAGCGGGCGTTCGACGTGGCGGCGGAGAACATCGCCGGCCTGACCGTCAGCCATTTCGGACTCGTCGCGTGCCAAGTGGCATATGAGCGGGCCGAACCGTGGCTGGATGCGCTCATGGGCGTGCTCGCCGACAACCTTTCGCTGCTGCGCGAGTTCGCGGAACGCACGCCTGGACTTCGGCTCATCGAGCCGGAAGGCACGTATCTGGCATGGCTGGACTGCCGCGGTCTTGGCTTCGGTTCGGCGGACGAGCTGCGCGATTTCATGCGCGACCGCGCTCGAGTGTATTTCGACGAGGGCGTGCTGTTCGGCGAGAACGGAGCTGGATTCGAGCGCGTCAACCTCGCCTGCCCGAAGGCGCTGCTTAAGCAGGTGCTGGACAACATCGCCGTGGCCCTGTCACAGCGCGCCTGATTTCGGCAACCGGGATTGCCTCTCGGCCCGCCGGCGGGGCGAGTCGTGAGGCAAACAGCGGGCGCCCGACATTATCGTCCCCGCTGGCGGAGGGCTGGCATGCGCGGCATGACTGGGGGTGGTTCTCAGTCTGGCGGGACAGTCCATACTCAGTCCCTATCCATCCGTCCGGCTGATTCGCTCCCATCCCGTGTGCCACACCAGGCGAAAAACACCCCAAAATCGCATGGTGTGGCACAGCAGAGAGCCACACCATGCGATGTGAGCCTTCACATCACGTGGTGTGGCAAAGCACGGGTCGCGGAAACCGCCATTTTTCAATGACCGGTGAATGGGCCCGGAATCGCCCTTGGCCACACCAGCCCCAAAACCGTCAAAAATCGCATGGTGTGGTACAGGCGATAGCCGGATGGCGGTCGGCAGGGAATCATCCTCACGCCTTCCCCGCGAAAGTCCCATCCGGCGACGAATAAATGGGACTTCCGCCGGATTGGATTGTCCGTCGCCTCCCTTTCCCCGCTCCTCGCCTACAAGCAGCTCTGCTGTTTCTTCACGGCTCGCCTTTGGCCCCTGTGATTGTGGTCTCGCTTCGTTAGGCTCAGCCCGGGGCGTAGAGTGGGATGGGGGTCTGTAAAATGAGGAGTCGGTCTGATGGCACCGAATCCTGACATGTCAGGCATACGTCCGCGTCAGGCTGTTCACCTGGTATGGAATTGAGGGTTCATGAATAGCACGGGTAGGGTTTGGGCCAGGATCCGGCGAATCGCCGCGTCCGATCGTATTTCCGGCCTGATTATGCTCGCGTTCGCGTTTGCTGGTCTGGTTCTGGCTAATCTGCCATGGACGTCGCACATGTTCGAGGCGGTGGCGGAGACGCAGCTGGGCATTCCCGGCACCAACATCATCCTGCCGATCGGGCATTGGGCGCAGGATGGTCTGCTGACGATATTCTTCCTCACGGTCGGATTGGATCTCAAACAGGAGCTGACCACCGGTTCGCTCGCCAATCCGAAAGCCGCCGCCGTGCCCATGCTGTGCGCCGTGGGCGGTATGCTGATGCCGCCGGTGCTGTTCATCACGGTCATCTCCCTGTTCTCCCGGTTCGCGCCGCCTGCGCCGGGAATCGTCACCATCCCGACCGGCGCGGATGTCCCGTTCGCCGAAGCGGCGCAGGGGTGGGCGATTCCCACAGCAACGGACATCGCCTTCTCGCTGGCGGTGCTTGCGTTGTTCGCCAAGGCGATGCCCGGTTCGATCCGAGCGTTCCTGATGACGCTCGCCACGGTCGATGACCTGCTGGCGATCATCCTGATCGCGGTGTTCTTCTCGTCGCTCAACGCATGGTACTGGTTCATCGGCATCGCCATATGCGCGGCCATCTGGGCGTTCCTGGTGAGATTGCGCCGCGTCCCATGGCTGCTGGTCGCCGTGATAGGCGTACTGGCATGGGTGATGATGTTCGAGGCCGGCGTGCACCCCACGCTGGCGGGCGTGCTGGTCGGCCTGCTGACGCCGTCGCGTGAAATGCACAGTGAGAAGTCGCCGCGCGCGCAACGCTATGCGAGCAAGCTGCAGCCGTTCTCTTCGCTGCTCGCACTGCCGATATTCGCGCTGTTCGCCACCGGCGTGCACTTCGCCGAGCTGTCCCCGGCGCTGATGCTGTCGCCCGTGGTCATCGGCATCATCGTGGCGCTGGTGATCGGCAAGCCGCTCGGCATCATGATCACGGCATGGCTGTCCACGCACGTGGCTGGGCTGACGATGGCGAAGGGACTGCGCGTGCGCGACATGTTCCCCGCAGCCTGCGCGTGCGGCATCGGCTTCACGGTATCGTTCCTGATCGCCTCTCTGGCCTACACGAACACGGAGCTGTCTGCGGAAGGACGGTTCGGCGTGCTGATGGCATCCCTGATCGCGGCGCTCATCAGCGGCATCCTCCTGAGCCGTCAGTCCAAACGGTTCGAGAAGGAGGAGCTGGAGTCGGCGTCGTAACGGAGCTTCTGCTGGTATGTTGGAGACGTCCAAGACAAGGAGTGCGTGATCATGTCGAAAACGGATGCGTCGAAGAAAAGCGGCAAGAAGAAGCTGCGTAAACTGGCCGCGCAGAAGCTCGCCCACGCGGCGGCGAACAACGCGCTGAACGACATCATCGCCGCGGCAGGTGCCGAACGAGGGAAATCATCGGCCGCCGGGCGGCAGACGGGTGACGCGGCGGTACGCGCCGCCGTCTCCGGCGTTCAGCAGGATGCATCGCCGTTGGGCGACACCTATCACCGGGGCCCGGTGATTCTGCGCGGCCCGATGATTCCGAACGACAACACTACGGCCAACCTGCTCAAACCCAATCAGGAGACCGATTGGCTCCACATGGATCCGTGGCGTGTGCTGCGCATCCAATCCGAGTTCGTCGACGGGTTCGGGGCGCTCGCCGAGCTCGGGCCGGCGGTCAGCGTGTTCGGCTCCGCCCGCACGCCGCGCACCGACCCGGACTATAAGGCGGCGCGGCGCATGGGGCGTGGAATCGCAAAGCATGGCGTGGCCGTCATCACCGGGGGAGGTCCGGGCATCATGGAGGCCGCGAACCGTGGTGCGGCGCTTGCCGGCGGCAAATCGGTCGGACTGGGCATCGAACTGCCGCACGAGCAGGGGCTCAACCAATGGGTGAACCTGGGCATGAGCTTCCGCTATTTCTTCGTGCGCAAGACCATGTTCGTCAAATACTCGTCCGGCGTGATCGTATGCCCCGGAGGATTCGGCACATTCGATGAGATGTTCGAGCTGCTGACCCTGGTGCAGACGCACAAGGTCATGTCGATGCCGATCGTCCTGTACGGCACCGAATACTGGCGTGGCCTGTTCGAATGGCTGACATCGACCGTGCAGGATCACGGCATGATCTCGCCGCTCGACCCGAGTCTGGTACTGATCACGGACGACCCCGACGAGGCCGTGGAAGTGGCGGTCAGCCGGATCGCCTCCTAGCGCTTGACGGCGATGAGCAGTCCGGTGCCGGTCGGAGTCAGAGAGGATTCGAAACGGTCGTCGTCCTGAACCATGTCCAGCAATTGCCGCATGACCACCGCCTTGTCGCTGCGGTCGGCGGGATTGGGTACACCGCCGTTCGCCTCGTCGCCCTCGAACGCGAGCATGTCGGTGAACACGATGACGCCGTGCTCCCGGAGCAGCCGCGGCGCCTGGGCAAACGTGTCCAAATAGTTCGCCGCATCGCCGGAGACGACGATCAGGTCGTAATCCGTGCCGTTGAGACGCGGCAGAAACACGTTCACCGGCGCGTTCACCGCGCGCAGCGTCGTTTGTGTCGTGTCGGACAGGGCGAAGAACATCTTGCGGATGAGCGCGATTCCCTGCGTCGAGGAATCCACCGCCGTCAACTGGCCGGTACCGTGCAGCGCATCGACAAGCTGGACGATCTCCACGAGTGAGCCGGAGCCGATGGTGATCACCGAGGTGCTGCGCATCATGCATGCCAGCGTATGCAGCAGCTGCGCCTGAGCTGCGGAACCCTGCGCAAGACCGCACTGGGCGGCCTGTTCGCGCGCGTCCAGCAGCGCTTGCATCTGCCGGGAATAGGCATGATTCTCGACGTACTCCCATGCCCTGGCGAGATTCGCATATGAGGTCTTATCCATAAACAATCCCCTGAACCGTTGTCGAATGATGTCTGTTTCGGTCTGTCAGCGCTCTCGGACGCGGGCGACGATCTGCCACATCTCCTCGCCGACGTCGATGCCGCGGGGACAGTGGCGCGAGCAGGCGCGCACGGATTGGCAAGCGGCCACGCCGTCGGCGGTGTCGATGGCGTCCAGTCGCTCGTCGGTTGCGGTGTCCCTCGAATCGTTCACGAAGCGGGAGGCCGAGATCAGGGCCGCCGGCCCAATGAAGGCGTCGCCGCCGGCGTAGACCGGGCAGGCTCCCTCGCACACGCCACAGGCGATGCAGTTGCTGAGCAGCTCGTATTTCGCCAGCTGCTCTGGCCGCTGAAGGTATTCGAACACGTCCACCTTGCCTTCGCTGGTGGTCGCAAGCACGCCATCGGCCTGCAGATACGGCTTGAGCTTCCTGATCTGGTCGAGCATCGGGTCGATGTCCGCGATCAGATCGCGCTGGACGGGGAATCCCGGCAGCGGTGCCAGTTCGATGATGCCGAGTTCGTGGGATTGCGCGCCTGCGTTGTCTTCGCAAGAGTTTCCTTCGGGAGCGGTCGTGTCCGCGCTCCGCTTATCACCCGCGTCGCCGGTGCGGCGGAATCCCTCGTCATCGGCGAGGGGAATCGGCGTCGCCGGTTTCGCCCAGTCGCCGACGGTCGCGGTGCACAGGAGCGTCGGCGTGCCGTTGATCGCCACCGCGTCGGAACCGCACATGCCATGCCCGCACGAATAACGGAACGCCAGGGTCGGATCCACAGTGCGCTTGATCTTCAGCAGACAGTCCAGCACCGTATCCTCCCGGCGAACCGGCAGCGTGTACTCCTGAACCCACTGCTTGCCGCGGGGACGCCGACGCGCCGAAGC
>ENA-OPCD01003191-OPCD01003191.1-human-gut-metagenome-genome-assembly--contig:-NODE-3191-length-10674-cov-2.375082_pt1 | contig 10674 bp, 9 predicted proteins | sample MGYA00241560_ERZ501471 | MGnify/ENA primary metagenome ERZ501471 (study PRJEB25962, sample SAMEA2042578) | human gut metagenome | biome: human gut; feature: human-associated habitat; material: faeces...
GGTATCTCCCGCCCAAGCGGCAGGGTCGCAGCTTCGGCTGGGGACGAACAGCTGATGCCACTCGTCGGTTATGCCGTAGAGGCTTCCGATGGCTAACGCTGCAAGAAGCGCGGTGCGATGGTTTAGGTGAAAGCGCAGCGCATTGAATAGCAGTGCGCCGAAAACAAGATACTCGGTGAAGTGGCCAACAGGAGAAACGTCAACTTCATGACCAAATATCCACTGAGTGCCTGCTGCCAGCATACCTTTGATTGCCGAGATGATGCCAAGTCCGCTGTTTATTGATTCGCCGCTATTGGCAGACATCCAGAAAATTGCCGCTGCCATAACGGCAACCGCTAACCAGCTGAGGGCAATTTTTGCAGAGCGGGAAAGATGATGGGGTAAACAGGTGTTCATGGATGCCTTCCGGGTAGTAGGCGACAGCCTTTTGCGTCGTTCAAAAGTACTAGTAGGGTACGTCATCATGTTGTTGGGAGGGCGCAGTGCAGCGCTGCGGTAAGATAAATCACAGCATTTCGTCACGAAGGAGGGATTTTGTTGGAAGAGGGCAAGCGGGCTCAAACGCAGGTAATTGTGCTTATTTCCATCGTTATCCTTGGTTCGTGCTTGGGGAATCTCTCGCAAACCGCTCTGAACGCCATGTTCTCCGGTATGGCTGCCGACTTCGGTGTTCAGATGGAGCTTGGTCAGTGGGTTACTACGTTGTATATGTTGGTGCTGGGAATCACCGTGCCTGTGGTTACCTATCTTATGCGCCGTTTCCCGCTGAAAAACGTGGTGCTGGCGGCATTGCTGCTGTTGGTGATAGGCGCTGCTATCGATGTGGCAGCCCCCAGTTTTGAGGTGCTGGTTGCTGGTCGTGCCCTTCAGGCTGTATCGGCGGGCATTACCATGCCCATGATGATCAGCATCGTTATGACTTCCTTCCCGCGCGATAAGCAGGCAACTGTCATGGGCATTACGGGCATCGCTATGGGCTTTGCTCCCAACATTGGGCCTACCATTGGCGGATGGATGATCGGGTTTGCTGGGTGGCGCAGCTTTTTCGTGGCGCTGTTTGTCTGCGCGTTAGTTCTTCTGCTACTAGCTGCGGTATTGATTACGCGCCGTCCCCAGGCAAATTCGTCTGCAAGGCTCGACGTTTTGTCATTATTGCTTTCCGCTTTGGGCTTCGGCGGTTTGTTGCTGGGGTTCTCCAATGCTTCAAGCTTTGGGCTGGCAAGCCCATATATTTGGGTTCCCGCAATTCTTGGTGCGTTGTTCTTGGCATTGTATCTACGTAGGCAAAAGCACGTCGAGCATCCTCTTACCAATTTGCGCATCTTCGATTCGTGGCGTTACCGCGTGAGCTTCTGGGCGGCAAACGCATTGTTCGCCAGCTTTATGGGCATTACGCTGATAATTCCGCTGTTTATTGAGAACCAGTGGGGAGGTACAGCGCTTCAAGCGGGCTTGGCCTTGCTGCCAGGTACGGTGGCGGCTTTTATCGTGAACCCCCTGGCTGGTTGGCTGGTGGACCGCATTGGGGCCCGTTCTGTGGTTGTGGTTGCTTCGGTGTTTCTGGCGGTTGGCGCGGTTTCCATGGCCTTCATTGACGAAGCCACCCCGTTTTGGGCCATTGTTGCGCTACAAGGAGTTCGTGCCACCGGCGTTTCGGGTTTGATTGGGCCGTTGACTTCGTGGGGTATGGCCGATTTGCCGCACGAGATCATGACCGACGGTTCTTCGTTTGGTACCGCGGTCCGTCAGGCATGTGCTTCTGTTGGCACGGCGCTTATGGTGTTTGCCATTGCCGCAGGCACATCGGCGGGAATGTCCATGATGGGTTTTCATGTGGCATTTGCCGTCTCGGGCGTTTTTGCGGTAATAGTGTTCGGCCTTGCCGTTGCTCGCGTTCGTTAGATGAGCGCGTTGCTAAAGCGAAAATTGGAACGGTCCGTGCCGAATTGCGGGGAAGCGCAAAAATTCTTCGGTAGCTCTCTTTTCGTGCGCTGTTTGCGTGGGTAGAATACGTCCCATGGATACTGAAATTAAAATACGCATGGCAACGAAGGAAGACGCTCCCGCGTTGCTGGAAATCTACACTCCTTACGTTCTCGAAACGGCGGTAACGTTCGAAATCGAACCGCCCTCGTTGGAGGAGTTCTCCGCGCGTGTCGAGCGCGTTCTTGAGCGTTACCCCTACATCGTGGCCGAAAAAGACGGCCTTATTCTTGGCTATGCCTACGCTCAGGCATTCCGCCCGCGTGCGGCATATGCCCATTCCGCCGAAACCTCAATTTATGTTCGCAAAGACCTGCGAAGCCGCGGCTTGGGTCGTCGTATGTACGAAGCGCTGGCTAAGCTGCTTTTGCTGCAAAACGTATTCAATATGGAAGCGTGCATCGCTCATTGCGATCCCGCTGATGAATATGTGCCCGCAACAAGCCGTCTTTTCCATACCCGCTTGGGCTTCGAGCATGCGGGTCGTTTCAACAAATGCGCGCTGAAGTTTGGGCGTTGGTACGACATGATCTGGATGGAGCGTATTTTGGCGAAGCCTGCGGCGCAGGAAACCAGCCCTTTCCGTCCCTTGCCTGACATCGATCAGCCCTATATCGACTCAATTTTGAGCAGGGCTTAACCACTCTTTCCATTTCACTGATTACGAAGGCTGCCTTGAGCAGCCTTTTTTGTGTCAAAAACAAGGCGGCTCTCTTTCGCGCGGCAGCGTAAGGTGCCACGCGCGTCCGAGGCGCCGCAGGAAACGATGGGCACAGTCGCGCCGCCGTCCATGGTAAGATGCCACGCATGTGCGGGGTGTCGGTGTCTTCGATGCGAAGCTCAATATCCGTTTGCGGGTGAAAGGTGTCCGTCTGCGCGGTAAAACAGGAGGAGCTTTCTTCTGACTCATTCGCTTCGGCACTTTAGTGTGCTATACTGCGGTCTGCTTTAGTTAAGTAAAGTCTTACCGCTGAAATGAGGTAGTAATGAAGAAGAAGTTCCTTTCGGTGTTGGCCGTGGCTTGCGTTGCCTGCCTTTCTGCCGCCCTGCTTGCGGGTTGCTCGCAGCAGCAGTCCAGCTCCAATGACGGTACCCCTGCCGACAACAAGCTCATCGTGGGCTTCGATAACAGCTATCCGCCGTATGGTTTTATGGACGAGAACAACAACCCTACTGGTTTTGACCTTGATCTTGCTCAGGAAGTTGCCAACCGTAACGGTTGGGACATCGAGCTTTCTGCCATCGATTGGGATACCAAGGATGCTCAGCTGAACCAGGGTACCATCAACTGCATTTGGAACGGCTTCACCATGGAAGGCCGCGAAGATGACTACACCTTCTCTGAGCCCTACATGCTCAACGAGCAGGTAATCGTTGTTAAGGAGGATTCCGGCATCACGTCCCTTTCCGACCTTGCTGGCAAGACGGTGGTAACCCAGGCTGACTCTGCTGCGCTCGACGTACTTGAGGGCGACAAGAAGGACGTTGCTGATACCTTCAAGAGCCTGCAGACGCTTCCCGATTACAACAACGCATTCATGCAGCTTGAGTCTGGGATGGTAGATGCCGTTGCTTGTGACCTTTCCATCGCCCAGTACCAGATCGCTGCTAAGCCCGATGCCTATCAGCAGCTTGACCCCCTGAGCAGCGAGCACTATGCCGTTGGCTTCAAGAAGGGCGATGACGCTCTGGCGGCTAAGGTTACCAGCACGCTTAAGGATATGTACAACGATGGCACGGTTGAAAAGCTCATCGAGAAGTACGCCGATTACGGCATGAGTGCTGAGAACTGGGTGCTTAAGTAAGGAAAACAAAGCGAGTCTGCGCTCTTTTTCGGCTTCCTCGGAAGCTGATGCAAGAGCGGCGATCTCGACACTGCTGGGCGGAAGGCTACCCCTTCCGCCCTTTGTTGCGTTCGGCGGCTGAATCGCATGGCGCATGAAGGAGGAAGATTATGGAGCTTGGCGTTATGGTTGGCGCCTTGGTGGATGGCTTGGGGCTTTCCGCCTGGATTTTCGTGGTTACGCTGGTTGGCTCTTTGCCGCTGGGCATCGTGGTTGCCTTGTGTCGAATGAGCTCATTCAAGCCGCTATCGCTGCTTGCCCAGTTCTACATTTCCATTCTGCGCGGTACTCCGCTGATGCTGCAGCTGATGGCCTTTATGTTCGGTCCGTATTATCTGCTGGGAATGAATATGGGTACCGACTGGAAGTTCGGTGCTTGCGCCGTGGGCTTCATCTTGAACTATTCGGCTTATTTTGCCGAAATATACCGTTCGGGCATTCAGTCTATTCCGAAGGGCCAGTACGAGGCTGCTTTGGTTTTGGGCTACTCCCGTTCGCAAACTTTCTTCAAGATCGTGCTGCCCCAGGTGATCAAGCGCATTTTGCCTGCAATGGGCAATGAGATCATCACCCTGGTAAAAGATACTTCTTTGGCATTTGTATTGGGCATGGCGGAAATGTTCTCGGTTGCCAAGGCCCTTGCCGCAAGCAACGTCTCTATGATCCCCTATGCCATTGCGGCGCTTATCTACTGGGCGTTCTGCCTCTTCATTGAATTCATTTTGGGGCGCGTGGAAAAGAAGCTTGCCTACTACCACGACTAGCGTGTTGGCTTGAAGAATATGGGAAAAGGGGTTTCCTCTATGGAAAATATGCCGGTTGTGAACCTAGGCCATGCGCGCAAGGCGTTTGGCAGCAATGAGGTTCTAAAAGATATTTCGCTTACGGTGAACCAGGGCGATGTGCTGTCTATTATTGGTCCTTCGGGCGGCGGCAAGTCCACGCTTTTGCGTTGCATGACGCTGCTCGAAACGCTGGATGCTGGTTCGCTTGCATATGGTGATGTGAAAGTTGCTGAAGCTGACTCCACGGGCAAAGCGGTGTATGGCGGCAAAGATGTGCTTGCCCAGGCTAAGAAACGCTACGGCCTGGTTTTCCAGAATTTCAATCTGTTCCCGCATTTCACGGTGCTGCAGAACGTGACCGATGCCCTGATTAGCGTGCAGAAGCGCCCAAAGGAAGAAGCGCTTGCACGCGGACGCGAGCTGCTTGCCAAGATGGGGTTGGCCGATAAAGAGGATATGGTTCCTTGCGAGCTTTCCGGTGGTCAGCAGCAGCGCGTTGCCATTGCCCGTGCTTTGGCACTTGATCCCGATGTGCTGTTCTTCGATGAACCCACGTCTGCGCTCGACCCAGAGCTTACGCAAGAGGTCCTGCGCGTTATTCGCGAGCTTGCCGACGAGCACATGACCATGGTTATCGTGACACATGAAATGGCGTTTGCTCGTGACGTTGCCGATCGCGTTGCGTTTATGGATGGCGGCGTTATCGTCGAGGAAGGCCCAGCTCAGCAGGTTATCAACAACCCGCAGCATAACCGCACCAAGGCATTCCTCGCGCGTTTCCAGGAAGGCGCAGCCGATTAAGTATTACAGAGCCCTTGCTTCTGCAGGGGCTCTTTTGTTTAGTGCGCGGTATTCGCGCGTAGTTTCGGCATGCACAGTATGCTGGCTTTGAAAGGGGATAAGCATGATAGTTTCCATTGAAGGTCATACGCCAGATGTTTCCAGTGCTGCGTTTGTGGCTGATAACGCCACGGTTTGCGGTGATGTGAAGGTAGGGGAGGATTCCTCTATCTGGTTCGGTGCGGCGTTGCGTGCTGAGTGCGAGCCGCTGCGCATCGGCGATCGGACTAACGTGCAGGATAACGTTGTCGTGCATATCGATAGCGGTTTTCCCGTAACTATCGGCAGTGACGTTACAGTGGGACACGGCGCGATAGTGCATGGCTGCACCGTGGAAGATGGTGTGCTGATAGGCATGGGGTCTACCATTCTCAATGGTGCCGTAATTGGCGAGGGTTCGGTAGTTGCTGCGGGAGCTTTGGTGCTTGAAGGGGCTGTAGTGCCGCCTTATTCGCTGGTTGCCGGTGTCCCTGCGAAGGTGAAGAAAGCCCTTAGTGCTGAAGAAGTGAAGAACCGTATTGACTATTACACGCCTCGCTATGTAAGAGAGGCTAAGTTGTACGCGGGGTCGAATTAGAGATATGTAGGACAACTTCCATATGCCTTATTGGTTTGTGGGGTATCGTTCTACTAAAAAGAAAGGGCCCGCTTATGCGGGCCCTTTCTAGGTTGCGGAATGATTGCCTATTCCTCGGTTGCCTTCAGCAGACCGTAGCCGCCATTGTCACGGCGATACAGGATGTTTACGGCGTTGGTGTCGCGATCGATGTAGGCGAAGAAGTCATGACCAAGCAGGTCGATCTGAACCAGGGCCTCTTCTTCGGTGAGGGGCTCGAGAACCAGTTCCTTCACGCGTACTACTTCGTCATCAGCGGAAAGCTCCTGCATCAGGCCATCGATGTCGAGTTTGGCGCCAGCCTTGGCGGGAGCGTCTGCGATCTTCTTGTCGATGATGCGGGTCTTGTACTTGCGGAGTTGGCGCAGAACTTTGGCAGCGGCAACGTCAATTGCAGCGTACATGTTCTCGTCGGTTTCTTCTACGCGGATGATGTGGCCGCGTGCGCGCATGGTAACCTCGCATTTAGCGGGGGTGGGGTTAGCAGGATTCTTTTCGACCTGCAGTACAACCTCGGCAGTAAGGGGGTTGATGTCCATGACCTTCATGGAGTTGCCGATTTTTTCTTCGGCATAAGCGCGGATGGGATCCGTGATGGGCATCTTGCGGCCGGTGATGGTGATTTCCATGATTTCACCTCTCAAACTGAAACGAACTTCGCGGTTTTTCGAGGGGCCCCTCATGAAACTGGAATGTCGAAAACGACAATTCATGCTGTGCGGAATGCGTGTTGGATGCACCTTTGCAGCACCTTCTGTAATGGGAGGCGGTTTCGTATTTCCCCTCGTCAACCGTCTTCGCTTATTAGTCTAGCGCACTTCTTTCTGATTTCATCAATAAAAATGAACTTGTTCTAAAACGTTGTATAAACGTTGCTATTGGTAGGGCATTTTGAATGATTTGCTCTGTTATTGTGGAACGCTGAAGAGAAGCGGAGGAATACCCCATGGCCCACAAACCGCATAAGGAAACCGGCATCTTCATTAACGAGGTGTCTTCCCATCAGCGTCGCTACCATAAGGTGCTGGAGCTCACCCATTCAACCACCAAGGCGGCGGGCGTCATGCTCCTTGGCGCTATTGTTGCACTGGTGGTGGCGAATACGGCAGCGCACGAAGGGTTTATCGAGTTCTGGCACACCGAAGTATCCTTTGGGTTTGGCGCAGAGCACGCAGAGATGTCGTTGGCCCACATCATCAATGATGTGCTTATGGCCATTTTCTTCCTGTTGGTTGGACTGGAAATCAAGTACGAAATGACGGTGGGCGAACTTACTGATGTTCGCCAGGCTATTCTGCCTGTTGCTGCTGCTATTGGCGGCGTGCTCATGCCTGTAGGCATCTACCTGCTGTTCAACGCAAGCAACCCCGAAACGGTTATGGGTTGGGGCGTGCCCACTGCAACCGACATTGCTTTCGCGCTTGGTATTTTAGCGTTGTTGGGATCGCGCGTTCCTGCCGGCTTGCGTGTGTTCCTCAGTACTCTTGCGGTAGCCGATGACATTGTGGCCATCTTGGTCATTGCCGTCTTCTACGGGCACAGCCCTTCAATGATGTGGTTGGCGGCTGCAGCGGTGGTCATGGTTGTGCTTGTTGCGCTGAACCGCACCCATGTGTATTCATTAGTGCCTTATTTGTTGGTGGGCGCAGTTCTGTGGTACTGCATATTTATGTCGGGGGTTCACTCGACCATTGCCGGCGTGCTACTGGCCTTTGCCATTCCTTCCCGTTCGCATGTAAGGCTGAAGAGCTTCGCAAGCTGGTCGGGGCAGCGTGTGAAGGAAGCGGAGGAAAGCTATGTCCCCGACGAGCCGGTAATCGGTCAGACCGACTACTTGGCTAGCGTAACGCGCTTGGCGCGCGTTTCCCGCCAGGTGGTCCCTCCTGCAACGCGTTTGGAGCGCAGACTGTACCCATGGGTGTACTTTGCGATTCTTCCTTTGTTCGCCCTCACCAATGCCGATGTGGCATTCATGCAAGTGCCTGCGGGCGATATTCTTTCGAGCCCTATCTTTTTGGGTGTGTTCTTTGGATTGGTAATAGGCAAGCCTGCGGGCATCATGCTTATGAGCTTCATTATCGTGAAAACGAAACTATCTACTTTGCCCGAAAACGTGAATTGGTCCCATATGCTTGGTGCGGCGCTTTTGGGCGGCGTGGGCTTTACCATGTCCATCTTTGTGGCCAACTTGGCTTTTGCCGACGCTGCGTACGTAATGGTTGCCAAGGTGGCCATTTTGGCGGCATCGTTGGTGGCGGGCGTTTTGGGTTTCACATTCTTATTCTTCCAGGCGAAAGCCGCCACGCGTCGAGGTCAGCGTTTCGAAATGGAGCTTCCCTCCGCCAACAACAGGCAGTCGCATGCTGCTCACGAGGCCGAGCGTCGTTATAAGCGAGAGCTCATTCAAGACGAGAATGAATAGTCATATTCCGTTGAGCTGGCGTTATGAAGCGCACCTTCACATATCTTTGCGTTGTTCGATGCGGGTTTGTTACCATTGCAAAAGCTGAATTCTTGCACTAGAGATACGTCTCGAATATGTGCAAGGTCAACGCGAAAGTGCTAGGAGGCCCTTTCATATGACAAAACAGACATGCGCTTCCAAGTCTAAGGTGGCTTTGAACGCTGCTTTTGCTGCCATTTTGGCCGTTGGACTATCCGTTCCGGCAGCCAGTGCGTTCGCTGCGCCTTCCGACGATAAGCAGGCAGAGGCTCAGGCTGCCCTGCAAAAGCTCAATCAGTACCAGAGCGAGCTTGATCAGGCTTCTGCTAATTATGAAGCTGCTCATCAGGAGCAGATCGATGCCCAGAATCGTGTAGACGAAGCTCAGAAGCAGATCGAAGAGAAAACTGCTCAGATCGAAAAGGATCAGCAGCGTCTTTCCGATCGTGCTCGCGATATGTACCGTTCGGGTGACACCAATTTCTTGGACGTTATCTTGGGTGCATCCTCTTTTGAGCAGTTCGCCACTACCTGGAACATGTTGGAAACCCTGAATGGCAATGATGCTGAACTGGTTTCCGAAACCAAGACCGCTCGCGAAGAGCTTCAGGCTGCAAAGCAGGAAGCTGAAGAGCAGGCCAAGGTAGCATCTGATAAGGCAGAGGAAGCCAAGTCTGTTGCTGAGGCGGCAGACCAGAAGGCATCCGAGATGCAGCAGACCTATAACAGCCTTTCCGCTGAGGCTCAGGAGCTTATCAGCCAGGAGCGTGCTGCCCAGGAAGCTCAGCAGCAGGCTGCCGCAGCAGCTGCCGAGCAGAATGGCACGGCAGGTAACGATGCTGCAACCACCATCACGAATAACAATCGCAACAACACAGCCTCTAGCAATTCGAGCAGCAGCTCCAACTCCAACAAAAACAATGCTTCAAGCTCGGCAGCCAACAACAGCAAGCCCCAGTCCGTTTCGGGCAATAGCGTGGTAAACCGCGCTTACTCCCAGCTGGGTAAGCCCTACCAGTGGGGCGCAGTTGGCCCGAACTCATTCGACTGCTCTGGTTTGGTAAGCTACTGCCTCACCGGCAGCTACAGCCGCTTGGGTACCACGGGTACCTTCATGGGCTGGACGCGTGTTTCCAGCCCTCAGCCTGGTGATATTTGCGTAAACAGCCATCACTGCGGTATTTACATCGGCGGCGGTCAGATGATCCATGCTCCTCGGACGGGCGACGTGGTCAAGGTAAGCTCCGTGCACAGTGACATGATTTACGTTCGCTACTAGCGAATCGCTATAATATGATTCTTTGAAAACCCGCTTCGGCGGGTTTTCTTGTTTATGCGGGCGAAATTTGAGCGTTCATAATTCAAGCGCAAAATGCACATACAGCTTTGACCTGGTGCTATTTGTGAATATTGCGCATTGAAACTTCGAATACGGCACGGTGGCGTTGCGGCGCAAACCGTTTGCTTGTTAAACTGATCCAGCTATCGCTTAATCGCACCACAACACCACCAGGGGGAAACTTACGATGGGTATTTCTATCGCAAAACATAAGCGAGCACTTGCTTCGGCTGCAATGGCCGTGGTTCTTGTTGCGGGCCTTGCCGTGCCTACTACGGTTGCTTTGGCAGAACCTACTGCCGCCGAAAAACAGGCTGAAGCGCAGCAGGCGCTCAATAAGCTCAACGAGATGCAGCAAAAGCTCGATGAGGCTTCGAATAACTACTACACGGCTATCGACGAGCAGAAGGCTGCCGAAAAAAAGGTGGAGGAAGCTCAGGAAAAGGTAGACCAGAAAACCAGGGAAATTGAAGGCTACCAGGAAAAGCTCGGTACCCGCGCTCGCGATATGTATCGCTCGGGCAATACCGGGTTCCTCGACGTAATCCTGGGCGCTTCTTCATTTGAGCAGTTTGCCACCACATGGAATACGCTTGAGCGGCTTAACGAAAACGATGCCGAATTGGTAACCGAAACCAAGAACGCGCGCGAAGAACTGGAAAACGCCAAGCAGGAAGCCGAAGAGCAGGCTGAGGTTGCCGCCAACAAGGCCGCAGAAGCCAAATCCGTAAAGGACGAAGCTGAGGCAACCACCGCTCAGATGCAGCAGACCTACGACAGCCTTTCTGCCGAAGCGCAGGAATTGATGCGCAAGGAAGAAG
>ENA-OPCD01003204-OPCD01003204.1-human-gut-metagenome-genome-assembly--contig:-NODE-3204-length-10659-cov-2.866088_pt1 | contig 10659 bp, 7 predicted proteins | sample MGYA00241560_ERZ501471 | MGnify/ENA primary metagenome ERZ501471 (study PRJEB25962, sample SAMEA2042578) | human gut metagenome | biome: human gut; feature: human-associated habitat; material: faeces...
AGCCACAAACCCGTCCTCGCCCAGCTCAACGCCACCGTCCCAGGTAGCAGCGCCGCCCACGGTGAGCGGATCGCCGCCGGCGCGCATCACGGCCTCCTTCTGGTCCAGGATGCCGCACGCCTCCACGATGGCATCGATCACGGTCTCGGGACGAATGGCGCACCCGGGCGCGTACACGTCCACGGGAATCGCACGGTCCACGCCGCCGATCACGTTATAGGCATCGCGGAACACGCCGCCCGAACACGCGCAGATGCCGCACGCCACCACGCACTTGGGCTCGAGCATCTGGTTGTAGATCTGGCGCACGACGGGCAGGTTCTGGGCATTGACCGACCCCGTCACCAAAAAGATATCCGCATGCTTGGGGTTGCCGGTATTGACCACGCCAAAGCGCTCCGCATCGAACAGCGGCGTGAGCGAGGCCAACACCTCAATATCGCATCCGTTGCAGCTCGAGCCGTCGTAATGAATAACCCACGGCGAGCGCGACATTTTATGATCCATGGATGCCGCCTCCTAAATAAACACGTCGACGAGGATGGGCATAAGGTTGAGCAGGCCAAACACCAGCGCCACGCCCCATCCGAGCTTAAAGCAGCTGCGCCAGGTGCTGCGTGCGAAGGTGTTGTCGATCAGCACCTCGACAAAATACGTCGCGGCCATCACGACCAGGGCTACGACCCAGCTCACCGGGTTGTCCCAAACAAAGAACATGCCCACCCACATCAAAAACAGCACGGTCTCGCACCAGTGCATAAGGGTCATCTTGGCCAGCGTGCCGCCGCTCATCTCGGTGGCGACGCCCTGGACGATCTCCTGATGCGCGTGATGCGAGTACGAAAGGTCAAACGGCGACTTGCGCAGCTTGATGGTAAGCACCGCGAGCAGCGCGAGGAAAATAGGCGCGCTGTACACGATGATGGGGGCCGACTGCCCCGTCACGGCGATGGAATCGAAGCTATCGGTAGCAAGGTACAGGCCCACGCTCATCAGCAGAACGGCGGGCTCGTAACTCATAACCTGCAGCAACTCACGATCGGCGCCGACCTGGGCAAACGGGCTTTGCGTCGAGGCGGACGCCAGCACCACAAAGATCGCGGCGAGCGTCACCATAAAAGCGCACAGCAGCGTGTTGGAACCCGACACAAAGATGCCGCCGCCCACCACGGTAAAGATGAGCGCACACGCCATGTAGGTATCGTCCATGGTGTTTACGCTGGCAGGGGCCTTGCGCAGCAGCTTGGCAACGTCGTAGAAAGGCTGGAGCAAGCGCGGGCCCACGCGGCCCTGCATGCGAGCCGAAAGCTTACGGTCAACGCCGTCGATCAGGCCGCCCACAAGCGGCGCAATCAGGGCAAACGCCACGGTGCCAATAAATATGCCCACGACGCCCGAGCCTTCGAAATACTTGCCGCGCAGCACCGAGGGCGCGCTCATGGCAAGCCGCTCGGGCCCAATCCACGCGCAGCACAGCAGCGCAAACAAGATAATGCTGCAGCACACGACGCTACCCGCGGGGCCAATACGCTTCTCGCCAAGGGCGTCCTCCGAGTACCAATTGCGCTTTTCGGCCTTCACCTCGCGTCCCATCGAGCCGCGGAAATGGCGATATTTGTCGGTTCCCACACCCGAAAGATATACGTTTACGTGCGGTTTGTTGCTCACGCGGAATGAAGTCAGCAGCACCACGGCGATAAACGCCACGATAACCACCATCAGATACATGGCGTCCTTGCCAATAACGTACGGCACGCGGCCAAACACCATGGCCAAGTAAGGCGACACCAGACCGCTCGAGATAATCGGGAAGGCCACGCAGCACAGAATCAGCAGCGCGGCGATGGTGTTGAGCGCCATCCATTCGGTCTTATGGACATTGACCTCAACGTTTTGAGCCGTGGGGTCGACGCCCGAAAGCTTGGCAAGCCACTTGCCCCAGAAGTAAAACGTCGCGGCCGAGCCAAAGGCAAGCACCATGATCATGAGCACGTTGCCAGTCTGCGCAAACGCCACCAGGGCGCCCCACTTGGACACGAGCATGCCAAACGGCGCCACGAACATGCCCATGATGCCCAACATCATCAGACGCGTCAGGTGCGGCATGCGGCTGAACATACCGTCCATGTCCTCGATATTGCGGCTGCCGATATGATGCTCGGCCGTGCCCACGCACAGGAACAGCAGCGACTTTGCCACCGTGTGAAACAGGATCAGGAAGATGGCGGCCCACACGGCCTCGGGTGCGCCGACACCCAGGCAAGCACTGATGAGGCCCAAGTTGGAAATGGTGGAGTACGCGAGCACGCGCTTGGCGTTGCTCTGCGAGATGGCCATGAGGGCAGCGAGCAAAAACGTGATGGCACCCACACTCGTGACCATAAAGCCGGTCACGGGATAGATGGCATATAGCGGGCTCAGCTTGACCATTAGGAACACGCCGGCTTTGACCATGGTGGACGAATGCAGCAGGGCGCTCGTGGGCGTGGGGGCAACCATGGCGCCGAGCAGCCAGGTGTGGAACGGCATCTGCGCAGCCTTGGTAAGGGCGGCGAGCGACAACAGGATGACCGGCATCACCAGCAGCGCGGACTGCGCGGTGCCAGCGCCGGAAAGCTCAATCATGCCCGAGATGGTCAGCGGCATGCCGTTGACGTGCAGGTACATGAGTCCGGCCAAAAACGCGATGCCGCCCAGCATGTTGAGGATGATCTGGATAAAAGCGTTTTTGATGGCCTCGGGCGTGCGCGTGTAGCCAATCATAAGAAACGAGCACACGGTGGTGATTTCCCAGCCGCAGAACAGCCACTCGAGGTTGTCGCTCGTCACGATGACGAACATGGCCGAGAGGAACAGGAACATAAGCGCCAGGAACTGCGGGCGACGGTCGGGCGCGGTCTGCCCGTGCAGTGCGGCCTCGTGCTCGTCATGGGCCTGGAAGTCCTTCATGTAGCCCAGGGCATACACGCAGATAAGGCTGCCGACGATGCCGACGGCGAGGACCATGATCACGCTCATGTAGTCCAGGTAGAGCGGCGTCGCCGTGACGGCTTCGGCCGCGGGCAGCGTCATGGCCGCAAAGGCAACGGAGCCCACCAGCTGGACTATGCCGAGCACCGCAGTGAGCGCGTTCCTATATTTGTACGCGTTGTACAGGATGACGGCGCACAGGATGACATCGATGACGGAGCTGATGATCGAGAGCACATGCGAGGTGCCGGGGGCAACCTCAAAGCTCTGCGGACCCGTGCCAAAAAACATAACGGCGACTACAACTGTCACCGCCATAATCATGCCGGAACCTATGAGCCCCACCGCATCGCGGGCGCGGTCACCGCGCGCGAGCAGCATGCCCAGCGCCGGCACCAGCGGAAACAGGGTAAGGAAATACAGTAGCGTCATACCATCACTCCCCCATGCAAAAACGCTGCAATTGTTTAACGTTATAGCTCAATTGAGGAGTGGCGGCGGCAGGTTTTCGGTCAACTGGGGAGTTTTAGGCGTACGGGGTAAGGGCATGTCCGCATTGGAGCAGAGGCGCGGCAAGAAAAATGCGCCTCGTGGGCGCACCCTCTTGCTACTCTGCCTGCTTAACGCGCGGCTTGCGACCGCGCGGCTTATCGACCAGCGCGGACTCGCCGCTCTCGCGATACTGGCGGCACCAAGCCTTGACTGAAGACTCGCTGGGAATCCCATACTTGATCATGGTCTCGCGAACCGTCAGGCCGTTTTCCAGACGGTCCTTAACCACGGCGAGCTTTACTTCGTACGAATAGGTGTGATGACGAGCGCCCGCGTTGAGCACGGCATCGGCACCGCCCACGTCATATGCGCGGGCCCACTGACGAGCCGTGGCCTGGGGAATGCCAAGCTTTGCGGCGAGGGCGCGGTGACCGACCCCCTCTTGGAGGATCTCGACGGCGCGCTGCCTAACCTCGGGCGCATGCGTGCGAGTCCTTGTTGCTTCCGACATACCTGCCACTTCTTAGCCTTAACCGTTAATCTGCTTTCTTACGTGCAAGTTAGATAGTAGCATTTTACTGTTTGCTCAAAACAGTTAATTAAAATAGACGCGGCGTTATCTGGGCATTTGGCACCAATTTACGACGTTTCTTTATCGATTATTTACGCTGGTAGCTGACTCGCAGCTAATCGTCATTCGCTTGTCACCAAAATTGGCATCTCTTTATGTCTTTTGGTATAGAGGATATAATTATTAACCCCTCCCCCAATAATTTTGAGTGGCCTGCAAGGTAGTAGATGTCCTCACTCCTCATGATTACCGCGCACTGCCCTCCACCGGAGCAAAACAAAAAGGGCGGGACCTGCTGCGCTTGCAGACCCCGCCCCGGTTGACACCCCATGGGACGCAGTCGGGCGAGGCAGATCCGTGCTACCGCCCCGCCTGGCCGCGAAGTTAACTACAGCTCGTTGGCCGCGTGATATGCCGTGCGAATGGCGCTCGCAATATCGGCGGTGCGCTCGCCCGAGCAGTCGCCCACGCAGGTCACGGGCACCGTCACGCCATCAAGGTCAAACGCGTTGGCCTTGGAGCCCACGGCCATCACCACGTAATCGCAGGCGATCTTCACCGGCTCCTCGGCGCCGTCCTCGGCGGTGCGAACGGCCTCCACGCCCTCGTCAGTAATGGCGGTCAGGCGGGTCTTCACGTGCTGCTCCACGTTGTGCTCGGCAAAGTCGCTCATAATCAGCGGCAGAATGGTCTCGGACTCGCCCGCGGCAATCTTGTCGAGCATCTCCACGATCGCCACCTCGCAGCCGTGCTGCAGCAGGTACTCGGCAGTCTCGGTGCCCACCAGGCCACCGCCAATGACGGCGACGCGGCCCGCAAGCTCCACCTTGCCAGCCAGCACGTCCCAGCTCGAGACGACCTTGTCCGAGTCGGCACCCGGAACGGGGATGACCACGTCGTGCGCACCCACAGCCACAATCGCGGCGTCGGCGGCGTTGAGGTCCTCAGCGGTAGCGGCATGGTTGAGCTCGACTTTCACGCCCAGGCCAGGCAGAATCTTCTCGTAATACTCGACCGAGCGCATGATCTCGTCCTTGCGCGGGGGCGCGGCCGCCAGCACAATCTGGCCGCCCAGATGATCGCTCGCCTCATAGACGGTCACGTCGTAGCCGCGCTTGGCCGCCACGCGTGCGGCCTCCAGGCCGGCGATGCCGCCGCCCACCACGGCGATCTTCTTGTCGCCCTCGCCCGGCTTAATGGCGATGGTCGCCTCGTCGCCGTTCTCGGCATTGAGCACGCACGAGATGTACTTGCGGTTTTGAATCGCGTCGACGCAGCCCTTGTTGCAGTTGAGGCACTCGCGAATGGGCTCGCCCGTGGCGGCCTTCAGCGCAATGTCGGGGTCGCACATGAGCGAGCGGCCATAGGCGATGATGTCGGCCGCGCCGTCTTCCAGAATCTTCTCGCCGGCCTCGACCGAGACAACACGGCCGACGGTTGCCACCGGCACGGAGACCAGGGCCTTGACGCGCTCGGCCACGGGCAGCGTCCAGTTGTAGGGCATGGCACCCATAGGCGGAATGGTGTCGCCCATGTTGCCGGTATGATTGGCCTGCGCAACCTGGATCATATCGATGCCCGCGCCCTCGAGCAGCTTGGCAAACTCGCAGGCCTCGTCGGGCTGCAGGCCGCCCTTGCCGCGCGGCGTGCCGTCGGGGTTCTCCATGATCACGGGGAGCTTGTACTCCACCATCAGCTGCGGCGCGGCCTCCTTAATGGCGGCGACGACCTCCAGCGCGTAGCGGACGCGGCTCTCGAACGAACCACCATACTCGTCGGTGCGCTGGTTGAGGATGGCCGAGCACAGCGAACCCACCAGGCGGTCGCCATGGACCTCGATGGCATCGATGCCGGCCTGCTGTGCGCGGGCGGCCGAGGCAGCAATGGCCTCCTTGATCTGGGTGAGCTGCTCTACGCTGGCCTCGTTCACAAAGTGCTGCATATCGTGGTGCAGCTTGGCGTATGCCTGCTTGCGAATCTCGTTGGACTCGGCCATCTTGGCGGCAAAGGTCTCCTCGTCGCCGGCGGCCTTGGCCTCCTGCGCGGCCTTGGCGGCGACCATGGAGCTCATGACCATGCGGCCGACACCGGGCACGTCGTACTCGGGGTGGAACAGCTGCAGCGCAACCTTGGCACCGTGCTTGTGGACGGCGTCGGCCAGCGCCTTAAACGTAGGGATCTGGGCGTCGGTTGCCAGCTTGGGCGTGGGGCTCGCGGTCATGACGGGAGCGACGTCGCCGATGACGATGTAGCTCACGCCGCCACGGGCCAGGCGCTCGTAAAAAGCCAGGCTGCGCTCGCCGATGGAACCGTCGCGCTCCTCGTAGCCGGTGGTCAGCGGCGGGAACATAATGCGGTTCTTGAGCTCAAGGGGGCCAACCGTAATGGGCTGAAGCAGCTTGGATGCAGGTGCGGTCATGGACATTCCTCTCTTGTAGGCGCGGCGGCGATGTTGCCGCGTAGTTGTCTAGAGGATATAGCATGGGAATACAACAGCGCAACGGAAATCGGCGGACAGCAGGTAGCGGCAGGTGGATGGGGCAGGGCGGCCCGTCGGTTTGTCTCAATCTGTAACAGTTACGCGGCAAAACTGGGTCTTACTGTTACAGATCGAGACAAACCAAACCCGCCTGCTAGAAAATCTCAATCTATAACAACAACTCGGCAAAATCCGTCCCTCGTGTTACAGATTTAGACAAACACGACCCAACCCACCGGTATATCTCGATCTGTAACACCTAGCCGCCCAAATCGGGTCTAGATGTTACAGATCGAGATTTTGTTTGAGAGGCCGAGAATTGGACCGAAAACACGGTCCCGAAATAACAAAAAAGCTCGCCGGCTAGGCCGACGAGCTGCAAGTTCTTGGTCGCGGGGGCAGGATTTGAACCTACGACCTCCGGGTATTGTTGTACTATAATTCTCAGCAGCTTTCATTTCATTATCTTCGCAGATAAATAATATAATCTATTCCCGTTGATACTATCCAAATAACTGTGTTTCCCTTTGAAAGTAGGGACAATAGTAGGGACACTTTTGCGATTGGGGAGAACATGCCGAGAATCGTGCTCCAACCGGGTCAAGACACAATCGACAGCGCACAGATAAAACCCGACCCGAGGGGCGGCTACCGCATGAAGTGGAGCATACGGCTTCCAGACGGGCTCACCTTACGGCGTGACACGCGCGGAAAGATGACCAAAGGCGAGCTGAGGGCAAAAGCCCATCGTCAAGCAGAAGATTTGAAAACGACCTTTGGACAGCAGAACTGCTGGCGCAGCTCCGACCTATTCGGGAATTACATCAAATCCGAAGCGATAAAAACCATAAGGGAAAGCCCTCGAATCCGTGACACGACCCGAGAGCGATACACTCTGTGCCTCTCGATAGCCTCAGAAACTCTCGGCAAATACCCAATAGCAGACGCGCTTCGCGCTGGCACTTTCAGCAACGCGTTGTCCTCGATTGCCCGCCAGCACGGGACGGCTACAGCGCGACAGGTTCGCAAGGTTGTCAACAAATGGGTCATACAGCCGCTGATTCTATCTGGGGTGCTGCCCTCCAACCCCATAGCGGGTCTATCGTTCGACCTCCCTGAGCACAAGGCGGGCAACAAGCCGGACGGTGGCAGAGGCCTCACGGAAAGCGAGTGGAAACAGGCACTAGACTGGCTTCTCTCAGATGACTGGCGGTCGATTCTTGACGAGGACACATCGATACGCGGAAAATATTCGCGCCAGCAGCTCGCCAATGTGCGCCGCTCGATTGTTGAGGTGACCGCATTGCAAGCGGCAACGGGCCTCAGAATCGGCGAAGCGCGGGCGCTCACGTGGAATGAGGTGGGGCAAGACTGTTCCACCGTAGAGGTGACCAACGAGGCGAGCAAGACGCACAGAGGGCGTATCGTGCCCGTACTTGAGCCTCGGGTTGTTTCGATGCTCCTGTGCAGACGCGAAGCCTGCAAAGGCCAAGGCCTTGTGTTCCCATCCCCCGCCGCAGATGACCCGTGGCACGAGTGGGACAAATCGAATTGCTCAAAGGCAGTTCGCTCGCTCTATAAAGAAATGGCAACAGCTTGCGATATTGAATTGCTCCAAACGGCTCGCTCCCACGTATGGCGAACAACCCTGCACACGGTTGCTCGAAATAAGGGTATTCCCATTGAACTTCGTGCCGCGCTATTTGGACATGACCCGGAAACCGCAAAACGCTACTACACTGACACGAATGACATAAGCAGCGTTCTTAGTGCATTTACGAGCTAGGAGGTTACTCTCCATCCGAGAATAGCTCCGAGTCGAAGAACGTTTTAAGGCTGACCTTCAAGCCGCTGGCTATGCGGTCTATGTTCTCAATCGATATGTTCCTTTTGCCCGTTTCAACTTCGGCAAAATACGTTCTAGACATCCCGATCGAATAGGCAAACGCCTCTTGGCTTACACCCAGCTCGCCCCTCAGCTCTTTAATCCGTAAGCCCACACGCATTTTCGCATCAAGGCAAGTCACTGGCACCTCCCTTTACGGTTAGTGCCAATGATTTGTGTTTGTCCTAAATGAGTCACACCTATATAAGTGACAATTTAAAATATAGTCGTTTGCTAGTTTTCCAAATTAAGGCAGGGACAGAGATGCGTGCAAACATGGACAAGAACACTAGTCGAGTCGTGCTCTTCGGGCGCGAGTTCTCCCGTAAGCAGGTCTGCGCGGCTGGTGCGGGAATCCTCTGTGCGGCGCTTCTCATCGGCGGCGGGGCTTACGCCATCTCACATGCCAGTTGGACGGGAGATTCCAATGCCCCTGCGGTGTCCCAGTCAAAGGACGAGGAGAAGCAGGACATGGTACTTACCCTTGAGGTAAAGGCTGACGGCTGGGATGCGGACACTTCCACGCCCATTATCGCCCATATAAAGGATGCGGACGGGAAGGTGGACTTCTACACCGCCATCGCCGCGAACAAGCAGGTGACCGTAGAGGTCGGCAAGTCCGGCACCTACACCGTCACCCTCATCCCGCCGGTGAACGCGGACGGCTCTACCTATAAGGCCGCGTCCAGTAAGGTCAAGGCCGGGAAAGATGACAAGAAAACGAACGGTACCGTCATCACGCTCGAAAAGGTGGATGCGGACAAGGTAACGAAAGATGACTTGACAGCCATTGCCAAGGACGTTGCGGAAGCCGTGAAGAAGGGCGATTCCACCCTGACCGGGGACAAGGGCGCTGAGGTCGTGAAGAAGTTCGAGGACAACATCAAGAAGAACCCGAACGCCGATACCGATGCCGTCGAGAAGGAGACCGAGAAGGCTCAGGAGTCCGCCAAGGAAGAGAAGTCCGACGCGAAGACCCCGGAAACTTCCGACAGCAAGAAGAGCGATTCAGGTTCATCCAACGGCTCCAAGAAGGATAATGGGAAGACCACAGGCAGCTCCGATAATTCTGGAAACAAGAGCAATTCATCCTCCAAGAAAGACGAGGGAAAATCCGATAGCAAGCCGAGTGGCGGCAACAGCAGCAACTCCGGCTCAAACTCCAATTCAGGCAGTTCATCGAAAAAGGATGACACCCCGGCGCATCAGCACAACTGGGTTGCCCAGACAAAAACCGTCCATCACGACGCTCAGTACAAGACCGTCCACCACGACGCGGTGACGCATCAGGTATGGCATGACGCGGTGACGGAGGAACACTATATCTGCAACCAGTGCGGTGCGGATATCACGTCTGACCCTTGGGGGCATATTAACAACTCTCTTATGAATGGTGGTAATTGCGGAAGCTATCACTCTACCTATGTGACTGTAAAGCAGGGGTATTATGAAACCGTGACCGACCAAGCGGCCTATGACGAGCAGGTGCAGGTGCGCGATGCATGGGATGAGACTGTGACCACTGGGTATAAGTGCTCTTCTTGCGGTGCCACGAAGTAACTTGAAAGAGCAAAGCAATCGTCTATTTCAGGAAAGGAAAGCCCCGGCCATTTGACCGGGGCTTTTTCTAATGCGCTCTGTTCAGGTCTTTCGGTGGTTCCAATCCGTTCCGTTTCGATAGCTCTGCGGTCGCACTCTTCATATCACCGATTTCGGAACCGAAGAAATCCGGCTCCTCACGCTCAAGCGAATGGGCGGGAACCGGAACGATGATACCATGGGAACCCTTGATATAGGAGAGGGCATCGTGGCGCTCGCCGACCTCGGTGAGCGCCACAGAGAAAGAGGGTGACACCGACAAGGTTCATGCCTCGCTCATTCCACTCGCGCCAATCGCAAACAGGATAAAGGCGCTCGAACGAAATAGACAGCCGGGCCAATGCGACGTTCAGTGACCACGAAGCGGCGTGTCCCGCGCTCGCGCGGATCCAAGCCGACTCGTTCACGGACTGCGGAATTGACGCGACCGCCAAAACCGAAGACCAGACTTGGATAAGGGTCGATAGCGTAGCGCGCCGTCGACCCCTTCCTTGCCCACGTCACTCATTCTCAATGCTGTCGAAACCCTCGATTTGCAGATGGACACCATTTCGGTCGGCTTCCATACGAAGCGCCGCGAGCGCTTCCATGATTTCAGAGAACGCCGAGACCTCTTTCTCCAAAACCGCCTTGGCTTCATCTTGGTTGAATGCACTCGAGCCG
>ENA-OPCD01003213-OPCD01003213.1-human-gut-metagenome-genome-assembly--contig:-NODE-3213-length-10642-cov-3.047133_pt1 | contig 10642 bp, 6 predicted proteins | sample MGYA00241560_ERZ501471 | MGnify/ENA primary metagenome ERZ501471 (study PRJEB25962, sample SAMEA2042578) | human gut metagenome | biome: human gut; feature: human-associated habitat; material: faeces...
CTTTGACCCGGTGGGCGTTCACACCGGTGACTCCGTCGTCATTGCCCCGGCTGTGACCCTGGCGGATAAAGAGTACCAAATGCTCCGTTCCGCATCTCTGGATATTATCACCGAGCTGGGCATTGAGGGCGGCTGCAACTGTCAGTTTGCCCTGAACCCGGAGAGCATGGAGTACAGCGTGATTGAGGTCAATCCCCGCGTCAGCCGTTCCTCCGCCCTGGCATCCAAGGCCACCGGCTATCCCATTGCCAAGGTGACCACCAAGATCGCTTTGGGTTATACCCTGGACGAGATTAAAAACGATGTAACCGGCAAAACCTGTGCCTGCTTTGAGCCGACCCTGGATTATGTGGTGGTCAAGGTACCCAAGTGGCCCTTTGACAAGTTTGTCAACGCCTCCCGCAAGCTGGGCACCCAAATGAAAGCCACCGGCGAAGTGATGAGCATTGCACCCTGTTTTGAGGCCGCCATTATGAAGGCAGTGCGCGGCGCAGAAATCGGGCTGGACACACTGAATAACAAGGCTCTGGACGGACTGGATATACACGAGAAGCTGCACGACCAGGACGATCTGCGGCTGTTCACCGTATTCGCTGCGCTGAAAAAAGGCGTGCGTATAGAGGAAATCCACCAAATCACCATGATCGACGAGTGGTTCCTGGCTAAGCTGAAAAACCTGGCGGATTATGAAAAAGAAATCACCGGGCTGCCCCTATCCCGGGAGCAGTATATGCAGGGTAAACACTACGGCTATACCGATGAAGCCCTGGCGCGCATCAGCGGCGGCTCCATTCCCTATCATCAGGACTGCGTCTATAAAATGGTAGACACCTGCGGTGCGGAATTCGCAGCAGAGACGCCCTACTTCTATTCTACCTATGACGCCCACTGCGAGGCCCGCAGCCTGCCCCAAAGCGGCAAGCAAAAGATCATTGTACTTGGCTCCGGCCCCATCCGCATTGGGCAGGGCATTGAGTTTGATTACAGCTCCGTGCACTGTGTGTGGACGCTAAAAGAGCTGGGCTATGAAGTCATTCTCATTAACAACAACCCGGAGACGGTATCCACTGACTTTGACACCGGCGATCGACTGTATTTTGAGCCGTTGTGCCCGGAAGATGTGATGCAGGTCATTCAGGTGGAAAAGCCCATTGGGGTGGTGGTGGCCTTTGGCGGCCAAACCGCCATTAAGCTGACCAAATTCCTGGACGAAAAAGGTATTACGATTTTGGGCACCAGCGCCGAGTCCATCGACATTGCCGAGGACCGAGAACGGTTTGATGCATTGCTGGAGAAATTCGGCATTTTCCGTCCCAAAGGCACCAGCGTGATGACCATGCCCCAGGCACTGGTAGCAGCCAACGAACTGGGCTATCCCGTTCTGCTGCGCCCCAGCTATGTGATCGGCGGGCAAAATATGACCATCGCCTACACGGATGATGATGTGCGCCGCTATATGGAGCTGATTCTGGCACAAGGGATTGAAAACCCGGTGCTGGTAGACAAGTATATGATGGGCACAGAGTTGGAAGTGGACTGCATCAGCGATGGCAAAGATGTGCTGATCCCCGGCATTATGGAGCATATTGAACGGGCCGGTGTACACTCCGGCGACTCTATTGCCGTGTATCCCCCTTATAACCTGAACGATGTGATGCTCCACAAGATCTGCGATGTAAGCGAAAAGCTGGCGCTGTCTTTGGGTACCAAGGGACTGGTTAACATTCAGTACCTGATTTATCGCAACGAGTTGTATGTAATCGAGGTGAACCCCAGAGCCTCCCGCACCATTCCCTATATCAGTAAAGTCACCGGCGTGCCCATGGTGGAACTGGCAACAAAAATTATGGTAGGCGAAAAGCTGCAAGACCTGGGCTACGGCACCGGGTTGTATCGCACACCGCCGTACTTTGCGGTAAAAGTGCCGGTATTCAGCTTTGAAAAACTCAATGATGTAAACTCCCAGCTTGGACCGGAGATGAAATCCACCGGTGAGGTGCTGGGCGTAGGCAAAAACTTGAACGAAGCGCTGTTTAAGGGGCTGGTATCTGCCGGGTATAAGGTAGAAAGCCAAAAGCAGGGTCGCCACGGGGTACTCATCACCGTAACCAAGCAAGATCGGTTTGAGATCGTGGGTCTGGCGAAAAAGCTGGACGACCTGGGCGCAGAACTATGGGCAACGCCGGAGACGGCGGCGGCTATTCGCTCTCTGGGTATTGAGGTGCATGTGGTCAACAAGCTGCGCCAGGACAACTCCATTATGGACTTGGTAGAGAGCGGCAAATTGGACTACATTGTCTACACCGGCAAAAGCGATAAGAAGTCCATTGCAGACTATATTAAGCTGCACAACCGGGCCAATCAGCTGGGCATTGCCACCCTGACCAGTCTGGACACCGCCAACGCCCTAGCAGATATTATCGCCTCTCGCTACAATCAAATGAACACCGAGCTGGTGGACATCAACCATATGCGCAGCGAAAAGGGCCTGCTGAAATTCACCAAAATGCAGGGCAGCGGCGACGACTACATTTTCTTCAACAACCAGTGCGGCATCATCACCTGTCCGGAGAGTCTGTCCATTGAATTCTCTGACCGGCACAAGGGCATCGGCGGAGACGGTATTGTACTGATTGAAAAGAGCGTGATTGCCGACGCCAGAATGCGCATCTTCAATATGGACGGCAGCGAGGGCCGTATGGCCGGCAACTCCATTCGCTGCGTGGGCAAGTACCTGTACGATAACGGCATGGTGCCCAAAACCGAGATGACCATTGCCACCGCCTCCGGCGTGCGGCACCTGCAACTGTTTACCCGCAACGGCAAGGTATCTTCTGTAACGGTAGATATGGGCAAGGCAGAGTTGAACCCGGCCAAGATCCCGGTTGACCTGCCCGGCGACAAAATCATCTCTCATCCGGTAACCATCGGCAACAAGGAATATAACATCACCTGCGTGGGTACCGGTAACCCCCACTGCGTGGTATTTGTAGACAATGTGGACAAGCTGGACCTACAACAGATCGGTCCGCAATTTGAAAACAGTCCCCTATTCCCGGAACGGGTAAACACGGAATTTGTGCGAGTCGTTAATGAGAGCACCATTAAAATGCGGGTTTGGGAGCGCGGCAACGGCGAGACCCCGGCCTGCGGCACCGGCGCCTGCGCAGCCGTTGTAGCTGCGGTGGAGAACGACTACTGCAAAAAAGGCGTTGATGTTACCGTAAAGGTGCGTGGCGGCGACCTGCTGGTAAACTACACCGACGACCGTATTACCCTTACCGGCGACTGCAACACCGTCTATAAGGGAGAGATCGAATATTAAAGCCTAAGAAAGGCAGCAAAAAGCGCGTACAGATTTCTGTACGCGCTTAAATTATGTTTTATTACAGTTTGACAATACCCAGCGTATCTAAAATAGAACTGATGAGAATGGCCAGCAGGCAAGGTGGAGCGATCCACTTAACCATTGCGGAATAAAACTTCTTCATCTTAAAGGGACCGTTCAGCTCAATTTCGTTGACAATCAGCTGGGGCTTCAGCACAAAGCCAACCATAATGCAGGTGAGCATACCCACAACCGGCATCAACAGACTGTTGGACACAAAGTCCAGGAAATCCAAAATGGAGAAACCGAAAATCGTAAAGGAGGACCACTTGCCAAAGCCCAAGGAGCAGCAAATGCCCAATGCTACAGCATATATATAACAGATCACCGTAGCCTTTTTGCGGCCCCAGTGGTAGCGATCGTCCAAGCCGGACACAATGGCCTCCATCACGGACACAGAACTGGTCAGCGCCGCAAACAGCACCAGAATAAAGAACCCGGCGCCGATCAAGTTGCCGATTTTCATCTCGGCAAACACCTTAGGCAGGGTTACAAACATCAGGCTGGGACCTTTGCCCAAGGCGCTTTCGTCCCCTCCCGAATACACAAACACCGCCGGTACGATCATCAAACCGGCCAGGAATGCCACCAAAGTATCAAACACTTCAATCTGGCGCACGGACTGCTCAATGTGATCCTGCTTACGCAAATAAGAACCGTAAGTGATCATAATGCCCATAGCCAGGGACATGGAGAAAAACAACTGCCCCAAAGCAGCCAGCACAGTCATCATGCTCAGCTTGCTGAAATCCGGCTTTAAATAATAAGCCACGCCGGCGCCGGCGCCCGGACGGGTGACTACAAAGATAGACAGCAGAATCGTCAAAATCAAAAGCGCCGGCATCAATACGCGGCTGAACTTTTCAATTCCCTTTTCTACGCCTAAAAATACGATCACCGCCGTAGCGGTCATAAACAGCAAAAACCACAAAAGCGGCTCGCCTGTACCGGAAATAAAAGTAGAAAAATAGTTGTCACCAGCCGCGTCCTGAACGGCACCGGAGATCATCGTGGCGGTGTACTTGGTAACCCAACCGCCAATAACGCAGTAATAAGGCAGAATAAGTACCGGCACCAAAGTCACCAACTTGCCCATCCAGCTCCACTTTTTATTCAGCGAGCCAAAGGCCTCCATGGGACTGAGCCGGGTTTTACGACCAATAGCGATCTCCGTGACCATCAGGGTAAAGCCAAAGGTCACCGCCAAAACAATATACACCAATAGGAAGATACCGCCGCCGTACTTAGCTGCCAAATAGGGAAAACGCCACAGGTTCCCCAAGCCTACAGCCGAGCCTGCCGCTGCCAGTACAAATCCCACTTTTCCGGAGAATGTACTTCGATTCTTTTTTGTTTCCATCAAACCATCCAATCTATATCTCTTATTTTACGGAGTAATGCTCTAATTATACTCATTCCGATAGGATTTGTCAATTCCGAACCGGTGGGATTTACCAATTCCCCAGTAAACAAAGAAAACCTGCACCGGCGGGTGCAGGCTCTTTCTTATTTGTTATTCCAAAATCACTTGCTGACCTTCACGGACTGCAAGATCCAGTAGTGCAGAGTCAGGCAGTTAGAGGCAAACGTCTTGCGCACATCGGCGCCCGGCGCTGCGGCCATCGGCTGAATGGTGCCGTCGCTCAACTGGGTGTACACAGCGTCCAGCTTCTTTTGCAGCTCCTCTTTTTTCTCACCGTCCGGCAGGTTGCAGGTAATGGCCTTGTTGGCGCAACCGGCATTGTAAATGGACGCACCCTTAAAGGCCTTTAAGCAAGCAGCCGCTGCAGTGCCGTATTCCTTCACCACAGAATAGGCGGCGCCTTCTTCGTTAAAACCGGAGCCGATCACAGTCACATCGCTGAGATCAAAAGCATTTTTCGCCGTGTAGAGAGAAGCGGACTTATCGCACCCGCCGGCAAAGAGCGCCTTGTCGCCCTTGTCAATCATGCTCTCTGCAATGGAGGCATAACGATCCACCATCTCAAAGGTGGTATCATAGTAATACTCACTTTCCAGCGCCAGACCGGCGGAATTGCCATCCTTATCGCTGTTGGTCCAGTGGTCAAAATAGTAACCGTCCTTGGGTACGTTAGCGGTAATATGTACCGTATCGCCGGGCATGTAGTAGCCGCTGCCGGTTCCGTTCTCTACCGTTACGGCAAATGTGGGATCGGTAGATACCACATACACCGGGGTCAGTACCACCGGATTCTCCTCCACCGTTACATTGGTGGACTGTTCCTTAGCGTTCTCAATATTCTCCGCATTACCGGTGCTCTCCCAGTGATCAAAAACCATACCCTGGGCTGCTGCCGGTGCGGTGACCCACACCTTTTCACCGACCGTGTTGTCATAGACTTTATCCGTAGCGGATTTGTCCGCTTTCAGCACAGCCACGCTGCCAACACTGCCCTCCGCCTTGGTGTAAACGGCGGTCAGCGTACAGTCACACTTCTCCACAATCAGGTTAATCTCGTTCTTTTTCTTGCTGGACACATTGACTTTCTTGTCCTTCACACCCTCGGTGTTGCTCTTAACCTCCCAGTGGTCGAACTTCTCCCCCTGCTCGTTAAACAGATCGCAGGAAACGGTCACATTCTGGCCCTCTTTGTAAGTACCGCTACCGTTGCCATTCTCCACCACCACCTTGTGGCAGGTTTTGTCTGCCTCTTTGATGGGCTTATACACCGGAGTCAACGTCACAGAGTAGTCATAATCCAGCAGCGGAGAGTCATAATCCGCATAATCCAACTGCACCGGTACGCCCAGGGTATCCGCCGCTGCGGCAGCGCCCTGTACAAATCCGGCACCGTAGTTGGAGGAATGGTCGTTTTGCACTGAGCCCAGGTAACCCAGCTTGGTATTCCCCTGAAGCACGGCAGAAAAGCCGGCCAAATAGCCGCTTTGCAGGTCATCAAAGCTGGCGCTCATTACATTGGGCAGCAGCCGCGCAGACTTGTCTCCGGCAGAATGGGGCACAGCGTCCAACAAAACAAAATGCAGCTCCGGATACATGGTGGCCAGCTCGTAGCAGATCACGGCAAAGGTCTCGCCGGGCAGCACAATGTACTTGGCGCCCTTGTCCACAGCCAGTTTTACATACTGCTCCACCACATCGGTGGTCAGCTCTTGGTTCTCCTCTAATGCCGGCTGGTAATAGACGGCCTTGGCGGAATTCTCATTGGCATAGGTCTGCACCCCGTCCCAGGCGGACTGGTTATAGGCCTTATCGTGGATACTGCCACCGTCGGTGATCAGCGCCACATCATACTTTAGATCTGATGTTTTTGTGCACCCTGCAAAGGCAAAAACGCCCACTGCCACCAGAGTCACACACAACAAGACGGAAAGGATCTTCTTCATCGCTCTATTGTCCCTCCAACAATAAAATACTACCCCTCAATGATACCAAAAACTTTCTGCCAATGCAATAGATTTTGTTGATTTGGCGATGAAAAAACACTATAATGAAATCATAAAATTCCGAGAGGTGAAAATAATGGACACATTGAGCGCAAGCGTACTAAGAGACAGAAAGCCGCAAATCGGTATTGTGCTGGGCAGCGGCCTGGGTGCCCTTGCAGACAGAATAGAAGGGGCAGAGGCTCTGTCTTACAGCGATATACCCGGTTTTCCGGTCTCTACGGCGCCGGGACACAAAGGACGATTTGTCTTTGGCACCATTGGCGGCAAAGAAGTAGTGCTCATGGATGGCCGGGTGCACCTGTATGAGGGCTATACGCCCCAGCAGGTGGTGATGCCCATTCGCCTGATGCGCCAAATGGGCATTCACACCGTCCTATTGACCAACGCCAGCGGCGGTATTCGCCGTGATCTGCACGCCGGGGACCTGATGCTGCTGACGGACCACATTTCCAGTTTGGTCCCCTCTCCCCTGCGGGGTGAGAACGACCCTTCGCTGGGTGTACGCTTTCCGGATATGCGCCATGTGTATGACGAGGATTTGCAGCGCCTGTTTCGCCAAACGGCAAAGGCACTGAATATTCCGCTGAAAAGCGGCGTCTATATTCAACTGCAAGGCCCGGCATTTGAAACCCCGGCGGAGATCAAAATGTGCGCCGCTCTGGGTGCGGACGCCGTGGGTATGAGTACCGCCATTGAGGCGCAGGCCGCCCGGCACTGCGGATTGCGCGTGGCCGGCGTCAGCTGCATTACAAACCTGGCCAGCGGTCTGCTGGATTGTCCCTTAACCTCCGAGGAGGTGGGCGAGACCGCCGCTAAGGTGACTGAGAATTTCCAATCCCTGATCCTTGAAACTGTGAAACGGATGTGACAATATGGGAAACTTGAAATACCAAAACGGAAAACTGGAGATTCTCGACCAGCGACTGTTGCCCAATGAAGTAAAGTGGCTGCCCATTGTCAGCAAGGAAGCGGCCTTTGAAGCCATACAAACGCTGGCAGTACGGGGCGCACCGGCCATCGGTATCTTCGCCGCATTTTCCATGGCATTGTTTGGCAAGGACGACCCGGCGGCGTGCAAAGTCTACTTAGACAGCGCCCGCCCCACGGCTGTGAACCTGAGCTGGGCCACTGCACGGCTGGCAAAGGTGATAAAAAATGGCGGTGACCCGGTGGCAGAAGCCTTGGCGGTGCAGGCTGAAGACATAGAAATGTGCCGCAAAATCAGCGCTTACGGCTTGTCCCTGCTCCGGGATGGCGATGGTCTGCTGACCCACTGCAACGCCGGCGAGCTGGCTACAAGCCGCTACGGCACCGGACTGGGACCGATCCTGCTGGGCAAGGAAAAAGGCTACAACTTCAAGGTGTTTTCCGACGAAACCCGTCCCCTGCTGCAAGGGGCACGGCTCACCAGCTATGAATTGGAAAAAGCCGGCGTGGATGTGACCCTGATTTGTGACAACATGGCCAGCCAGGTGATGAAAAACGGCTGGATCCAAGCGGTGCTGGTAGGCTGCGACCGGGTGGCTATGAACGGTGACGCCGCCAACAAGATCGGCACTTCCGGGGTGGCAATTCTGGCAAAACACTACGGTATTCCCTTTTATGTGCTTGGACCTACCTCCACGGTGGATCCCCACTGTGCCACCGGCGCAGATATTCAGATCGAGGAACGCCCCGGGGACGAGATCAAGGAGCTGTACTTTGAGCGCCCCACGGCGCTACCCCAAACGAAATGTTACAACCCTGCCTTTGATGTTACGGACCACAACCTGATCACCGCCATTATTACGGACAAAGGCATTTTGCGCCCGCCGTACACCGAGAGCCTGCGCGCCCTGTTTCAGGAGGAAGTATGATACGATTTTATAACGGTCCTGTGCTGACACTGCAACAGGACCAAATGAATATTACGCACCAAGAGGTATGGGTAGACGGCAACCGTATTGTGTGCCTGGGGGCAAACCCGGGGGCAAAAGCGGACCGGGAGATTGACCTGAACGGCGATCTGCTGATGCCGGCCTTTAAGAATGCCCACACCCACTCGGCCATGACATTTGGCCGCTCCTTTAGCGACGATCTTCCCCTACAAAGCTGGCTGTATGACAAAATCTTTCCCTTGGAAGCCAAGCTAACTGCGGAGGATATTTATCATCTGTCCCGACTGGCATTCCTGGAGTATTTGGAGAGCGGCATTTCTGCCTGCTTTGATATGTACTACTTTCCGGAAGCCATGGCAAAGGCGGCGGTGGACGCCGGGTTCCGCACGGTAATGTGCGGTGCGGTCAATAATTTTAAGGAAAGCCCGGCACTTCTGGAAGAATACTACAACACCTACAACAACGATCACCCGCTGGTGTCCTACCAACTGGGGTTCCACGCAGAGTACACCACCAACCGCTCCATTATGGAGGCCATTGCGGCGCTGGCAGAGAAGTACAAGGCGCCGGTGTATATGCACGCCAGTGAGACGGAGAGCGAGGTGCAGGACTGCATGGGCCGCTACGGCATGACCCCTACGGCGCTGTTTGAGCAGCTGGGGCTGTGGAACTACGGTGGCGGCGCATTTCACAGTGTCTGGGTCAGCAATGAGGACCTGAACATTTACAAAAAACACGGCGTTTACGCAGTGCTGAATGCCGGCTCCAACGCCAAGCTGGCCAGTGGCATTGCCCCGGTGGAAAAAATGTTGCAAATGGGCATTCCCCTGGCGGTGGGCACAGACGGTCCCTCCAGCAACAACGCGCTGGATATGTTCCGGGAAATGTACCTGATCTGCGTACTGCAAAAACTGCGGGAGAAGAACGCCGCAGCGGCAGACGCCAACGCCATATTAAAAGCAACCACCGCAGGCTCCGCCCGGTGTATGGGTCTGCCGGAGGCGGACTGCATCGCCCCCGGTAAGCTGGCGGACCTAACAGTGATCGACCTGCATCGGCCCAATATGCAGCCCATCAACAACATCACCAAAAACCTGGTGTACAGCGGTGCCAAAACCAATGTGCGCCTAACTATGGTAGACGGACGAATTCTCTATGAAAACGGCCGGTTCTTAAACACAGATACAGATGAAATTTACAAGAACGCGCAAGCGGTCATTGAACGAATTCGATAAGGAGGCACAGCGATGAAAGTCTTATTGGTCAACGGATCTCCCCACCAGCACGGCTGCACCTACACAGCCCTGGCGGAGATCGCCCATACACTGCAAGAAGAAGACATTGACAGCGAGATCTTTTGGATTGGAAACAAGCCCATTGGTGGCTGTATCGGCTGCCACGGCTGTGTAAAGCTGGGCAAATGTGCCTTTGACGACGACCCGGTGAACGCCTTTACAGCCAAGGCAAAGGCAGCGGACGGGTTCATCTTTGGCTCGCCGGTACACTACGCAGCGGCCACCGGCAATCTGACTGCCTTTATGGACCGGGTGTTCTATTCCGACGGTTGCGGCAAAGGCAGAGCCTTTTACTTAAAACCCGCAGCAGCAGTAGCCAGCGCCCGCCGGGCAGGCACCACCGCCACTCTGGACCAACTGAACAAGTACTTTACCATTGCCCAAATGCCGGTGATCTCCTCCCGGTACTGGAATATGGTTCACGGCTTTACCCCGGAGGATGTGATGAAAGACCTGGAGGGTCTGCAAGTGATGCGGGTACTGGCGCGGAATATGGCCTACTTCTTAAAATGCAAAGCCGCCGGTGCCGCCGCTGGCGTGGAGCCACCCAAAACGGAGCGAGCCATTCTCACTAACTTTATTGATTAAATCTTTTTTCACATTGGCAGACCGAGAGAAAGCGAGATAAATTTTGTTTTTTGCGTGCGGGAGCC
>ENA-OPCD01003221-OPCD01003221.1-human-gut-metagenome-genome-assembly--contig:-NODE-3221-length-10615-cov-3.073769_pt1 | contig 10615 bp, 14 predicted proteins | sample MGYA00241560_ERZ501471 | MGnify/ENA primary metagenome ERZ501471 (study PRJEB25962, sample SAMEA2042578) | human gut metagenome | biome: human gut; feature: human-associated habitat; material: faeces...
CCCCGGCCGGCGCACCGTCAGTGCACCGAGGTCGGTGCTCCTATTCTCCCAGACCCATGTTGCGTTCGCTCCTAATTAAAATGCCCCCGCAGTTTTCGGTCCATGGCCGCACTGAAAAGCAAGACCCTGAGCCTGATCTCCAGAGCACGTGATCTGTACTTTCGTTTTAGGGACTCTTTTTTATAGAAACCGGTATGTAATTTACACCTGTTGGCGTCATCTGTCAACGGGAGCAGCTGCCGCCGCATGAAAAAATCAGAGCAGTCTCTCTGCAGCCGCCATCAGTATCTGCCATTCATTTTAACACGCCGTCCCCGCCGCCGCAAGACATAGGGACTTCCCTTCCTGTCATAAAGGTGAACAGGAGGTGGTGCGCATGATCTCTGCCGCGCTGATGCTGTTTGCCAATACGCTTTTATTTTCTCTGCGGCTGGACCGCAGCGGGTCCTTTCCCCGGCCCCTTTCCGCCAGTGAGGAAAGGATGTGGCTGGAACGTCTGGCTCAGGGGGACCCGGAGGCCCGGAATGTCCTCATTGAGCGGAATCTTCGCCTTGTGGCACATATTGTGAAAAAATACTATGCGCAAAGTTCCGATCAGGATGACCTGATCTCCATTGGGACCATCGGCCTGATCAAGGGAATTTCTACCTTTAAGGCGGATAAAAATGTGCGCCTGGCGACCTACGCCAGCCGGTGCATTGAAAATGCTATCCTATCATAGCGGCACTTTCAGCAGCATGGATCGCAAAACAAGCACCATTTACCCGGTATGGGCGAGTGTTCTGCCGTACTGGAAAGAACTTATACATAATGGCTCGTGACTCCGAAGATGGTACGCAGTACAGACCGATGTTTTTGTTATCCTTCCCGCTACTGGCCCCGCATCATTTGCTGGAAGCGGAAAAATTCAATATCCGGTTTCCTGATCCGTCTGAGATTACTGAAACTGCAGACAAGCTCCGATGGTATAGATACCGCAAAGCACTTTTGCAAAGAGAGGTTGCGGAGTATGCAGGAATAGACCGTTCGACCTACATCCACTATGAAGAATACGGCAGAGACTATTACCCGCTGGACAAAATGGAAAAGATCGCAGAGGTGCTTGGCATTCCTGTTACAGAATTGCTGGACGAGTACAATAGGTTCCTCTATAACAATCAGGGACGCCAAATTCGGGAAATGCGCCGTGCGCTGGGGATGACAGGAGCGGAATATGCCGCCCAGTTGGGCGTTCCTCTGGGGACACTTAAAAATTGGGAACGGAACCGAGTGAGAATCTTGAAAAATACTTGGGAGAAACTATTTCGAAGGTGACGATTACAAAGTGGCAAGCAGTGTAAACCTGTACAGGTTCACAAATTCCCATGCAGAGCGAACAGATTCCAGTTTGCTCCTGCTGCTCATCAGCTTGTTGGGTCAACAGCCCCAATCCCCATCGAACAACAATTTCGGGTCGAAATTGTTGGCTACGCTATCGCTTATGAAGAAACAAAAAATGGAGGATGCGAAAATGAAAAACTTACGTTCTTGTGTGTTCAACATGGATACGGGATGCGTGGAGTTGGTCTTTTCCGATTGCACAATGATTTCGATTGATTGCACTGCGGTCGAAGATGAAATTGCCCACAATATGTACCAGCGGTCGGAACTGGATTACCTGATTTATAACGACCCTGTAGCATACGCAGATTTGATTTTGAACGGAGACCCCGAATTGTACTTAAAGTCAGTCACGGAGCACACTCCGCTTGACTGACGCAGCCGGTATCGCAGATGCCGTTTAAAGGGGATTGGGGATGCTTCCCCAACAAGCGATTTGGCAAAAAGAACAAAGTGGTACCTTTTTGCACTGCTTGCCAAGTATGTAAACAAAAATGGAGGCTAAGGGCAATGTCCTCGGCCTCCATTTCTCAATACTCACTAAAATTGAAAAGTGTGTTTTGCACATTGCTGTCGCAGGAAAGAAAGGTACAACTTTATTGCAAAACCATTCCTACAAATGGGACTATGTAATGGCAACCCGAAGGTTGCCAAGAATGATTATGTCCCGATCTCTTTCTTCATGTCCTCACGGACAAGATTTTGAACTGCTTCGATAAGAGCAATTTTTTGATCGGCGGGACAGTCCTGCTGTGCCACACTCGTCAAAATTGCCTGTGCGTGTATCGTTGCGACCCGCTTAGCGAGTTCTTCTTTCATTTTTTGAGATTTAGGAAAATGAAGAATTACCTCGATGGAATGTCCCCCCTTCTTCAATTTTTATTGGTAGAACATATGATCCGCTGCTTGTCCAATATCTCAATTTCCATTCAATAGCCGAATCGCTTTTTTCATATTTTCCTGTCGGTTGACCTGTCGGAAATTCTGACAATCGAATTGAACAGGCATACAGCACTCCAGAATGCGGTCAAAGATCCGACGCTCATCCATGTCGGTTGTCTGCTGCATATATTTCAACGGAATGTTAGTAGTGACGATCATCGGCTTACCGGATAGACGGCGGCGGTTGATTACATCAAATACGCACTCCTTGCCGTAGCTGGTATTGCGCTCAGCACCCAGATCGTCCAGAATCAGCAGGTCGGAGAGCACAAGTGATCGCATAAAACGGTCACGATCATCTCCCCATAGGCCCTGCATTCGATTCACAATGTCTGCAACAGCAATAAAGCCGACACTGACCATACGATCAATGACGGCGTTAGCAACGCACCCGGCGGCGTAAGATTTACCTGTTCCCACATTTCCGAACAAGACAAGTCCAATATTATTTTGCTGCATTTCCTCCCAATGGTCTGCGTAGTTACGGACGGTCTGCAAGGGAGTCGTAAGAACTGCCGCTCGTTCGAAAGACCAATCAGTTGCGGGAATGTCCCGAAATGCTTCCATACGCAGAGCCGTAATGCATTTTTGACGTTTGTGTTCTTTTTCTTTGGCTTCCTCCGCCTGTCGCCGTTCGGCGGCACATCGGCATTCTGTTGGATGCTTGTTGACTCCGTTGAAGCTGAAGCCATTTTCAAAAAAGGCTTCCTTGGGGGTATGGCATTTGCCGCAGTAGCGCAGATTGTCATCGGGGTTGACATAGTCTTCATCAGTAGCATCAGCGGTGTAAGCGTTATTCAGAATGGTGTCAAAGAGCTGGTTCATAGGCATTCTCCTTCCTCATAGGTGTAGCTGTAGTCAAATTTACTGGCAGGTGATTTCTTAGAATCTTGTGCAATCCAGCTTTTGATGGTGGCATAATGGTTGCGATAGTTTTTTCCGGTAGAAGCCATATACTGCGACAGTCGTTCAATGTACACCAGACCCATTCTTGGGTACAGAGCCTGCAGATCGGCAAACTGGGAATTTGTAAGAAATACATTTTTAAATTCTCCAAAGCGGTGCGACTCCTCACTACTGTCATTCTTACTGATTTTGTTATTCTTCTGATTGTTATTACTTGTAGGCAAAGTTTGCCCAATGCAATGGGAAGAATCTTGCCCACTCAGGGGGCAAGCGTTGCCCTCTGGTGGGGAAGAAAAATGCACTTCATCTGGCAGTTTCAGAAAAATGTGGTTTGCTCGGTTCCATCCTTGCCTCACACGCTGTATGAGTCCTGCATTTTCTAATTCAGCCAATGCCGTTTTTACTGTGCGTTCGCTGCGGTTCAAGTCATCTGCCATCTGCTTGATGGTATAGATCACATAAACCGCTCCGTTTTCCGCATACCATCCAGATTTACGGGAGAGTAGCGTGCGGTTTAGGAGCAGGCCATACAGCAGCTTGGCATTGACAGTGTATTTGCCCTGGATGATAAATCGTGGCAGCGGCACGAATGGCGGCAGGGCGGTATCTTTTGTGAAGTAGATCATTCCTCACCTCTCTCCGGGAAAGTGGCAGAGCCAGCGTCTGGCCCACGGGGGAAGGTGGCCACACAGCGTTTGGAGCGATAGTGTAGGCATTCCAGAATACAGGTCTGAAAACTCTGTTTGCACCCATGAACACACTTGCGACATCGTGCGTTATAGGTCATACGGTTGCTGTCGTTCAGAGAGAACGCCAATTCTTTTTGGCGTTTTTTGTTCATTCGTGGCATAGCTTTTCTCCTTTGCTTAGAAATGAAAAACGCCACGGAGGATTTGAACTCTTCCGTGGCGCTATGTAATAAATATGAGAATAAATGTCAAATTTTCGGTGTGGGGCAATTGATTTTATTCGCTTTTGCGATTATACTTATAGTAAGTTTGTGTGCCCTGCGAAAGCCGGGCGTTGGTCAAAGCGGGAGGTATCCGGATGACATATTTATCTATCGCACAAACCGCAGAGCGCTGGGGTATTTCACCCAGACGCATCCAGGTCTTATGTCGGGAAGGCCGTGTGTCCGGTGCTGTACAGATTGGACACTCTTGGGCAATTCCGGATGATGAACCAAAACCTGCCGATGCAAGAATCAAAAGCGGAAAGTATATCAAGAAGAAATCGGAGTCTGAGGGACAACCGCAGTAACGATAGAACTTTTAGATCAGATCGAGAGATACCTAAAAAGGGCGTGCTACCACCTTACCACTCTGCCCAGGTCGTCCTAATGTGTCAAGTAAAACATAAAATTTTTGGTGCGCTGCACCGCTGCTTCCTGCTTGATTTTTGCGCTACCTTCATGCGCGTTCCCAGGTTGCCTTTAGCGCATTCAAAATATGGAAACCCGTCTCACACTCCGCAAAGGCATCGTCGGTATCATAGGGGACGATGATTTTAACTCCGGCTTTCTGAAACTTATCAGCAAGCTGTGGGAAATCGTAATAGCTCCTCGCCAGCCTATTCAATCCACGAACGACAACGCCATCAAAGGTGTGAGCATCCAGCTGGGCGAGCAGCCTTTGAAGTTCAAAACATTCCGCAAGAACTCCTGGGGCATTATCCTTGAAAACCTCTACAACCTCATGCCCGTGCTCGTTTGACCAGCGCCTCAATTCCTGCTCTTGATACGAAATCGCATCCCCGGTGTTGTCGTTTGCAATTCGTATATATAATGCGACCCTCATACAGCTTTCCTTTCTCGGTAACCTTGTCCCGCAAACAGGTCTTCAAACTTCCATCGGATTTCAATACGCTCATTGCTAAAAACTTTTACGCGGTCAATCGCTTGGTACATACTCTCCGTCAGGAGCGCCCCATCCAGATGTGTGGCATAAAGGTATTGGGACAGCTCCCGCTTGGCAGACTCTCGCGCCTCAATCTGTGTCCGTTGTGCCTGGCGCTTCAGTTCAATTTCCGTGCGCTCGCCTTGGAGGTGTTCAATTCTTATGGCCAGGGCGGCCTTTTGTTCTACAAAAGCCCCCCGATCTAAGTCGCCGTTGCGGTATGCTTCGTAGTATTGGACTTTTTGCGCTTGGCAAGCGGCAATCTCACGATCAATTTTTCCTACCATCTCTGGCCAGTTTTCATTTGGGTGGCCGTCGCCTTGAAGCGCCAGCTCTTTTGCCCGCTCTCCGAGCAAATACAACTGGGCCTTATAGACCGGCAGCATGACGGCCTCTAAATCTGTTTTGCTCCATCGGATATTTGAGCAGGTGGCGTTTTCCTGGTATAACTGGGTGTCACACGCGAAATAGGTATCAAGGCCATGAGACTTCCTCAATTTCCTGCCACAATGCCCGCAATAGAACACTGTATCACAGGCGGGGGGAGATTTTCGCTCGGGTCTTTTTACCTCCCTTATCATGGCGTGGGCGGCGTCAAATTCTTCTTTCGTTACAAGGGCTTCGTGCGTATTTTCGGTGATGATCCATTCTTCGCGGGGGACCCGGCGCTGGTTTTTGTCGCGCATATACCGGCTCTCTCGTGTGTGATTGGTCATCACCCCGGTATATTTATCGTTTTTTAAGATGTTCAGCACAGTGATATGCGACCACATCAACTCCCGATTTTGGCACGCTGGCTTCAAACGGTGCTGTTTATAGGCCAGTGGCGTAAGCACACCGCGGGTGTTCAATTCCTTTGCGATTTGAGAGGTGCTTTTGCCCCTGATGATTGATTGGAAAATCTCGCGGACAATGGGGGCTGTGTTTGGATCAGGCACCATTAAATGCTTGTCACCCGGGGCTTTTTGATAACCGTAGGGAACATGATTGACAAACCGCCCCTTTTTCATGCGGGAGTGCATTGCGGAACGGACCTTGATGGAAAGATCTCGGCTGTAATTTTCGTACATGAAATTGCGAAAGGCAATATCCATCCCGCCGGTTTTGCCCTCATACTGTTTGCTGTCATAGCCATCGTTGACCGCGATGACCCTGACCCCCAAAAAGGGGAAGATGTGCTCCAGATAGTCGCCCACATCCAGATAGTTTCTGCCAAATCGAGAAAGGTCTTTGACGATGATACACTTGACCTCACCGCGCCGTGCAGCTTCGATCATCGCCTGAAACTGCGGCCGGTCCGTGTTGGTACCTGTCAGCCCATCGTCGATGAACTCTCTGATTTGAACTTCAGAAAACTCTGGATTATGCTGAACATATTCTAAAATTACCTTCCGCTGGTTGCTAATAGACTGGCTTTGGTCGGCAAGGCCATGAGCACGGTTAAAGTCCTCCAGGGAAGTCCGCAGGTAAGCGGCAGGCGTATCCGTCATGCTATGCCACCTCGCTTTCCACAGCCTTGCAGTGCGCCCGGATGCGAGATAATTCATCCTGGAACAAGAACGAGACTTTGATGGAGCCGTCAGCGGACAGCCGGATCTCACTGATAAATGCTGTGACCAATTCTCTGGACACGATTTCAGCACTTTTGTATTGTTCAATCAGAGCCATCCAGCTTTTAGCACAATCCGACACTTGGCTTGTAAGGGTAAGCCGCTCTTGGAGCTGGCTGATCCGCCCCTGTAAGGCAGCTACTTCTTCCTGGTATTTGCCACGGGCAAATGTGTATTCCTCCCGCGTCAGAAGCCCCGTCCGATAATCGGCATAAAGCGATGTCGCATACCCTTGTTTCCGCTTAACTTGCTGTTCGAGCTGCTGCAATTCATTTTCTTCGGTATGGGCAGGGAACTTCGGTTGTTTCTTTGATAGCCGCTCCAGCACTTGTTGCGCATCGCAAAAGAGCTCCATCTGTATTTTCAGTGTCTTTAACACCATGGCATCTAAAGCGTTACTGCGTATCGTCTTTTTGGTGCATCGCAGTTCCTGATGTTCCTCGTAGGTGGGGCAGATATAAGTGAAGTAGGCCTTTTTATGGTTTTTGCTTAGATTGCGATATAGCTTCATTTGTGTCCCGCAGTCCGCACAGACCAGTCTTTCCCGATAGGGGTTATCACCCTTGGGGAGGTGGCTGCAGGCTCCATAATTGGCATTATAGGCATCTGCCCGCGAACGGTTGATTTCTTGTACCTGATTGAAAAGCTCCTCGGTAATAATCGGATCATGCGTATGGTAGGCAATATCCCATTCAGACTCCGGTGTGCGATGGACGGGTATGCCGCGGGCCAGACTTGCCGTACATTTTCCTTGAGCCAAGTGTCCGATATAGACAATGTTGCGGAGAATATCGGTGAGTGCATGGCGATTCCACAGAAGAGAGCTGCCTTTTTTGTTGTTATTGGTAACAATCCCGTGTTCAAACCGATAGCGGCCCGGCGATGGAATACCACGCTCATTGAGCATTCGTGTGATTGTCCCGTATCCGAGCCCTTCGGCGCGCCATTGATAAATCTGCTGGATGACCGGCGCGGTTTCAGGGTTGATAATCAGGTGGTTTTTGTTTGAGGGGTCTTTCAGATAGCCGTGAGGGGCATAGCTACCGATATATTCTCCTCTTTGCCGTTTGGCTTTTAAGGCGCTGCCAGATTTCAGGGAAATATCTTTTGCATAGTAGTCATTTACGATATTTTTCAGAGACGCGGCAAATTCGTCCTGTGATTTGATCTCCGCCGTATCATAGTTATCGTTCACCGAGATGAAGCGGATACCCAGCTTTGGACAAATCCGTTCCAAAAAACGGCCCGTCTCAATATAGTTGCGGCCCAAGCGGGAAAGGTCCTTGACGATAATGCAGTTAATCCGCCCGGACTTAACATCCGCCATCATTCGCTCCCAGTTCGGACGATCAAAATTTGTCCCAGTATAACCGTTGTCGATATACCGCTCTACGATCTTCAATTCCGGATGACCGGCGACATACTGCTCTATGATGGCGATCTGGCTTTCAATCGGCTCCCCATCCACTTTGCCGTTGTCCAGCACGGATAGGCGGCCATAAAGCCCGGCGACCCATAAAGCCCCTTGGATCTCCGGGCGCATGGGGGATGCGTGGACTCTTTTCTTCCTGGCCATGCTCAACCCGCCTCCTTTTCAGCGGCGTGCTGTGTCTGCACCTGTTCCCGCAGGAACGCAATCACATCGGTCAGTTGGTCCTTGCAAAGCAAGGTGACGGTAATCTTTTTATCGGGATAAATGTGGATTTTGTCAATCAGATTGACGACCACCGTGCGAGTGAGCTTGGCAAGATTTCGATATTGACGGAATTGAGCCAGCCACCCCGTCTGGTTGACAAGACCAGCTCGGACGGCATCCAGCTCTGTTTTCAAACCCGAAATATCATCTTCGATGAAAGAAATCCTTTCAGAAAAGTCCTGCTTCATGTGTAGAAACTCATCTTGGGTGATCAGCCCGTCTCGAAGATCCTCGTAAACGCTGGTTTTCAGCGTTCTATATTTGGCAATTTCAGCTTCCTGTGCAGAAATAGCCGCTTCCAGACGCATAATCTCCCGACGCTCCCAGGCCAATGCTTCAACCTGCCCCAGAGCCCGGTCTACATCCAAAATCAGTTTGATCTCAGATTGAAGTGTAGTAAGGACAGCCGTTTCCAGCTCTCGCTCCGAAATGTTCCGCCCCTCACATCCTCCCGTTTTTTTCGCTGTGGGACAGGCGTAGTAGGCATATTTTTTCCCGTTATAAGAGACGGATTTCCGCTTTGCCAGTGCGCCGCAAGTCCCGCAGAAGACACGCCCGGACAGAGGATATACCGTATCGGAGCCTGGTGCCCGACGGCCATCCTCCTGCATCAGCCGCTGCACTAATTGGAACTCCCGGGCTGGGATAATCGCCTCATGAGCGTTCTCGATACGGCTCCACTCACTCTTGTCCTTGATGATAACTTTTTTTACTTTATAGTTTGGAGTTGTGCGGCGGCCTTGGATCAGAACACCCGTGTAGAGCTCGTTGGTCAGAATACGGATCACCGCTTTCGGACTCCATTTGCTCCGGCTACTGGTCTGAAAGGCGGTTTTGTATTTGATCCCAATGGAGCGTTTATACTCTGACGGTGGCAGGACCCCGCGGCCGTTCAGCTTCTCAGCAATGGTGACAGGGCTCATGCCCTCAATCTTCCACTGAAAGATCTCGCGCACATATTCACCGGCCACCTCGTCTATAACCAGCTTATTTTTATTTTCCGGGTCGCGCAGATAACCGTAAGCTGTATAATTGGCAATGAACTCGCCGTCTTGGCGACGGCTTTCAAAACTACTCCGCACCTTGATGGAGATGTCTCTGCTGTATGAGTCATTCAGGAAATTTTTTACGGGCAGAACAAGGCTGTCCCCGGTGGAATGATTTAAGCTGTCGTAGTTGTCGTTGACTGCGATAAAGCGTACACCGAGCTGAGGAAAAATCTTCTCAATGTATTTTCCTGCGTCAATGTAGTCACGACCAAACCGAGAAAGGTCTTTCACGATAACACAGTTGATTTTACCGGCCTTAACAGCTTCCATCATTCTCTGGAAGTCCGGACGATCAAAATTTGTTCCGGTATAACCGTCATCACAAAACTCCGCTACCAGCTTGATATTCGGATTTTGAGCGACAAATCGTTCGATTATAGCCCGTTGGCTGGAAATACTGTCGCTCTCCAGCTTATCATTGGATAAAGAAAAGTCGCCATCTTCCTTAGAAAGTCTAAGGTAGTCGGCGGCTTCATAAATCATATCTGCATTTAGCATAGCTACCGCTCCTGTCGAGATATTGACGGCCAGGCCATCATGACGACTGGAGTTTCACTGATTTTGTCCATGCTCAGTTTACCACAGCGGGTCAAAAAAGTCCAGCCGCATTTTCAGGTAAATCCTCACAGGAGCGACAGCATATCAGCAAAGCAGTCGTTTAGGGTTGGACCACCCTCTGTATAGGCCACATTGACAACAACATCTCCCACTCTGAAGCAGTAGGGATTTTTGATTTGCTGAAGAAATGACTGGATGCGTTCCGCTTGTCCCAAGCTGCTATCCAGCTTTACATCACGAATATCAACCAGTTCGTCGATGCTTTTATCAACCTGATGTTTTTCTGCCATGACCTCACCGCCTTGCAATCATTATTTCCAAGTTTTGGGCAATTATTCTAACGAAACGATAGCCCGTGGACATAGGAATAGGGACCGCCGGAATTACGGCGATCCCTATTTGTTCACACTGACATGATAACAGAAATAAATGATACTTACAAGCCCGTACCCTCTGCTCATTTTCTTTCAGGTAAATGGCAATCAATCTGCATAGATTGTTGAACTTACTCTTTCCCGCGCACCTAATCCGCAGAAGGCAGCTCGAACTTGTAGCCGCTGTGGGGGACGGTACGGATCG
>ENA-OPCD01003230-OPCD01003230.1-human-gut-metagenome-genome-assembly--contig:-NODE-3230-length-10572-cov-2.473139_pt1 | contig 10572 bp, 8 predicted proteins | sample MGYA00241560_ERZ501471 | MGnify/ENA primary metagenome ERZ501471 (study PRJEB25962, sample SAMEA2042578) | human gut metagenome | biome: human gut; feature: human-associated habitat; material: faeces...
AATACTTACCACAATTTGCAGATAAGATTGCCGAGTTAAAAGCAGCAGGTGTTACCATCAAAGATGATGTTGCACGTGAATTAACTGAAAAAGGTTTATAAAAAAGGCGGAAGCCTTTTTTATTTTATGGTATACTTTTACAGGTGATTATTATGGAAGAATTTTCAAGAACAGAATTATTAATAAAAAAAGAAGGAATAGAGTCCTTACAAAACAGTACCGTTGCTATTTTTGGTGTTGGTGGTGTGGGTGGTTTTGTCGTTGAAGCACTGGCTCGAGCTGGTGTAGGGACACTTCATATCATTGATCATGATACGGTTTCTATTTCGAATCTTAACCGTCAAATTATTGCGACACATCAAACAATAGATCAAAAAAAAGTAGAAGTTATGAAAGAACGTATTTTATCTATTAATCCACATTGTCATGTTTTAACATATGATGATTTCTTTTTACCTGAAACAGTTGATCATTTTCCCTTTGATGAGTTTGATTATATTGTAGATGCTGTTGATACAGTAACAGCTAAAATTAAATTGGTAGAAATAGCACAAGAAAAAAAGATTAAAATTATTTCATCAATGGGGACAGGTAATAAGTTAGATCCAACAAAGTTGGAGGTAACTGATATTTATAAAACATCTATTTGTCCACTTGCTAGAGTTATGAGAAGGGAACTTAAGAAAAGAAAAATACCTGCTTTAAAAGTTGTTTATTCTACAGAAAAGCCCATTGAAACAGATGCACCTGTAGATCCTGAGACACATAAAAAAACACCTGGTAGTATTTCTTTTGTACCAAGTTGTGCAGGTTTGATCATTGCAAGTGTTGTTGTAAGAGACTTACTACATATAAAGTAGAAAGAAGGTGAAATTCATGAAAAAAGTAACTTTTGCGATTTTAGCACATGTTGATGCTGGAAAAACAACATTATCTGAAGCAATGCTTTTTCATGCAGGTGTTATTAAAAAAATGGGAAGAGTTGATAAAGAAGATTCTTTTTTAGATTATGATATACAAGAAAGAAAAAGAGGTATTACTATTTTTTCAAAAGTGATCTCATTTATGTATCGAGAAAGTCAAATGACTTTTTTAGATACACCTGGGCATAATGATTTTAGTTGTGAAATGGAAAGAACGTTACAAGTGTTAGATTATGCTATTCTTGTTATTTCGGCTAAAGATGGTATACAAGCGCACACAAAAACAATTTGGAAATTATTGCAAACTTATCAAATTCCTACTTTTATTTTTGTTAATAAGATGGATAGTACGTACTCAACCAAAGAGCAATTATTACAAAATATTCAAAAAGAATTAAATGAAAATTGTTTTGCAATTGATGAAAACTTTTATGAAAACATTTCTTTATTAAATGATGAATTATTAGAAAAGTATCTTAATCAACAAATGAAACAAGAAGATATTCAAAAAGTTATTTCTTTAAGACAAATGTTTCCTGTATTCTTTGGCTCAGCGTTAAAAGATGAAGGTGTAGAAGAATTTATGGAAGCTTTAGATTTATATACTTGTCAAAAAGAAGCTTTAGATATTTTAAGTGGGATTGTTTTTAAAAAGACATTTCATAAACAAAAACATTTAACGCATTTAAAAGTAACAGGTGGAACTTTGCATGTTAAAGATGTTATTAGTGAAAGTAAAGTAGATGAATTAAGAATTTATACGGGACAAGGCTGTCAAAGTGTTCAGAGTGCTTCAACAGGTGATATAGTAGCTTGTTTGGGGTTAGATGAGTTACCTATTGGTTTTACATTTGGAAACCAAAAACAGACACAACAAAATATTTTAAAGCCTTTTATGTCTTATCAAATTTTACTTCCTGATGATATTGAAAAAAGTAAAGCTATTGAACAAATACTAAGTATTGGTAAAGAAGATCCAAGTTTACAATTTGAATATAATCAACAATTAGGAATTCTTTCAGTTAAAATTATGGGAGAAATTCAATTAGATACTTTACAAAATCTTATTTTGGAACGTTATGGATTTTTAATTCATTATGATGAAGAAAGAATTACTTATTTAGAAACGATTTTGGATAAAGTTGAAGGAGTAGGTCATTTTGAACCTTTACGTCACTATTCTGAAGTGCATATCTTATTAGAACCTTTAGAAAGGGGCAAAGGACTTGTGTTTGAAAATCAATGTCAAAGAAATACTTTACCGCTTAATTTTCAAAATCTTGTTTTAACACATATGCAAGAAATTCAACATCTTGGTGTTCTTACAGGATCGCCTATTACAGATATGAAATTGACTCTTGTTACAGGAAAATCCCATTTAAAACATACTGAAGGCGGAGATTTTAGAGAAGCAACCTATCGAGCAATTCGACAAGGCTTAAAAAAGGCAAAATCTCTTTTATTAGAACCTTATTATGAATTTGAGATGATTGTAGAAAATTATATTTCAAGTAAGATTATTTATGATTTAGATACATTTCATAGCGATTATCAAATAAGTTATGAACAGGATTTAACAATCATTAAAGGAAAAGCACCTGTTCGTTATTTAATGACTTATCAAAAGGATTTTCTTTCGCTTACAAAAGGTAATGGGAAGCTGTTCTATCAAATGGCTGGTTACTTTGAATGTCATGATCAAGAAAAAATTATTCAAGAAATTGGCTATAATAGTGAAGAAGATGCTTTATTTCCTACAGGTTCTATCTTTTGTAAACAGGGTGCAGGATTTTATGTCCCTTATGATGAAGTAGCAAATTATATGCATTTACCTTATGTATATCAAAAAAATAAACCACGTCCAGTTACAAAAAATTATAAAGTCGATGATAAAGAGTTAGAGGAAATATTTATTAGAACATATGGACCAATTAAAAGACGACTTTCTAAAGAAATGAATCGTAAAATAGAAAAACAGGTTGAAGAAAAAAAGACAATTTTACCAGAATGTTTATTAGTAGATGGATATAATATTATTTTTTCATGGGATGAATTAAATGAACTTGCTAAAACAAATTTAGACCATGCTAGACATCGTTTAATAGATATTTTGAATAATTATCAAGGTTATCGAAAATGTTTGCTGATTGTTGTTTTTGATGCTTATAAAATTAAAAAGAATATTGGCTCAATTGAAAAAAATGATAATATTTATGTTGTTTATACAAAAGAAGCGCAAACTGCAGATAACTACATAGAGAAAGTAACACATGATTTATCACAAAAATATCATGTTTATGTAGCTACTTCAGATGCTTTAGAACAAATTATTGTTTCTTCTAGAGGGGCTATGCGTATTTCTGCAAGAGAATTCGAATTATTGGTTAAAGAAACACATCTTCATGAAATTGAAGAATTTCAAAGAAAAAATAAACAAATGAAAAATTATTTATTAGAGGATTTAAAAAAGAATTAGCAGTCAAATGACTGCTAATTTTGTATATCATGATGTACATAGTAACTTTCATCATCAATGCCTAAAAATTGATAACCTTTTTCTTTATAATATTGGATGATAGAAGGAAGAGCAGCTACAGTTGTATCTTTAGCATCTGTATCATGTGCTAAAAGGACAATATTTTGATGTGTTTCACTTGTAGCTTGTTTAATGATTGTTGCAGTTGGGATATGATTGCCACTTGCATCTGTTGTATCACCATTCCAGTCATAATATTGATAACCTTGTTTAATGACTTCACGTGTTAATTGAGACATGATACCATGACAATAGTTTTTAGAAATACGATTAGAACTTCCTCCTGGAAAACGAATATAGTGGACTTGAATACCAATAAGTTGTTTAACCATTTGTTTTATTTTTTTAAGGTCCTTGAAATAAGCATCCTTAGAGGAATAAATATCTTGATATTCATGCAAATAACTATGCAAACCAATAGTATGTCCTTGTTTATAAGCTTCAATAATATATTGATTATATTCTTGATGACATCCTGTAACAAAAAAAGTTGCTTTAGCGTTGTATTTTTTTAATATTTTTAAAATGCGATCAGTATTTTGACTGGGACCATCATCAAACGTAAGATACACTATTTTTTTATTAGATTCTATATGTGTGCCAATTTCTATTTTTTTAACGACAGTTACTTTTCTTTTGAAAGTCGCTTGGTTATTGGAAAGATCATTTGCTTTATAATAAATTGTATAGTTTCCAATTTGATTGGGATTAAAATCATTGGTATCAATTGTTAAATTGTATTGATTAGAATTATCCTTAATAATAATTCCTTTTTTTAAATCGTAAGATTTCCCTTTTTCAATTTTTAAAGATTCAGATTCTTTAATAGTTGGTTTTTTTGTATCAATCACTTCTATTTTCAAATGATATGTTTTTCCTTTAAAAAAATAAGTCACTGTATAATGTCCTAAAGTTTGATTGTTTAAATCATTTGCATTATAAGTGACGTCATTAATAGAACCATTTTTAACTTTTTTAATATATTTTTTATAATAAAATGGACTATTGATTTCAATTGTTGGATGATCAATAAATATAATCTTTCTTTGAAAATAAAAGTAACCCAGTATACTCATTATTCCTATTAAACAACATAATAAAAGATGTCTTTTCATGGTTTCCCCTCATATCAAAGATATGTAAATAATTATAAATGTTGAACTAAAATTTTTGAAATTTCTTCAAAAATAATTTGATCTTCTTTAGAAAATCTACTAAATGATGTAGAATCTAAATCTAATACACCATATAATTGATTTCCTTTTATAAGTGGAATTACAATTTCACTGTTGCTTTCACTATCGCAGGCAATATGTCCTGCAAATTGATGAACATCTTCTACAATAACAGTTTTTCGAGTAGATGCTGCTTTACCACAAACTCCTTTATCTAGAGGAATGTTAGTACAAGCAATTTTACCTTGGAATGGTCCTAAAATAAGTTCATTGTTTTTAAATAAATAAAATCCAGCCCAAGAGATATCTTGAAAATTTTGCATGATAAAAGCAGATGTATTGGCTAGAATTGAAATTTCTTCATTGTTACATTCAATTAAACCAATGTATTGTTTTAATAATAAGTCATTCATATTTTTACCTCACTTTATGGTATAGTATAAAATAAAGAAAGGAGTAAGGTCAAGGTGTTTGATATTTTAAAAGCAAAAGAGAGTTTTATGAATTATGTGCGTCAATTTGATTTAACGAATGATAAAATTCATTTAAAACTTGTTCATACATTGGAAGTCGTACATACAACTGAATATTTATGCCACCATGAAAATATTACAGGTGTTGAAAGAGACTTAGCCTATTTAATTGCTTTATTGCATGATATAGGACGTTTTGAACAAATAAAACGTTTTAATAGCTTTGATGATCGAAATATTGATCATGCTAAATTAGGGGTGCAGGTTTTATTTAAAGAGGGGATGATTAGAAATTTTATTGATGATGATCAATATGATGAAATTATCGAAAAGGCGATTGCTTATCATTCTTTATACAAAATACCAAATAATTTAGAACCCTCTTTATTAAAACAAGTTCTACTTATTAGGGATAGTGATAAATTAGATAATTTTCGAGTAAAAAATATAGAATCAATACAAACTTTGTTTAGTATTTCAGATGCTGACTTTTATAGTCAAAGAGTTTCTCAAAATATTTTGAAAGATATTGAAAATCATACTTTGATTTTAAAAGAAAATAGGCACAATGAAGTAGATATGTGGGTTTCTTATATGGCTTTCGTATTTGACTTAAATTTTAAATCAAGTTATTTGTTTATCAGAGAAAATGATTATATACATAGGAATATGGAACGTTTACATTTTACAGGAGATTTAAAAGAAGATATGTTATTTGTTGAAAAAACATGTCAAAGTTATATTGAAGAAAAATGTATGTAAATAAAAAGGACAAACGTCCTTTTTATTTGTGTTTATTTCGTTTTCTTTGCAAGAATAAATAAGTATAATCAAATAATTCAAAATTCAATAAATAAATGATTTTTGAAAAAGTAACTAAAAACATTAAAGTAATGGCACCAATATAATCAATATTTCCTAATCCTAAAAATTGATGACCAACAATTAAAGAAATATATAAAACAATTTGCATTATATAGATTACAAAAATACGATAATGACTTAAGGGTGAATAAATATGTCTTAAACCATTATAATAACACCAACTTGTAAGTAAAACACAAATTGTTGAAAGCATTTCTTTTTCTAAACCTAAGACACGACCACCATTAACGATAATTGTTGAGCAAATAGCAATCATAAAGGCAAAAGGGAAGGCGTTTTTAAAGACTGTTTTTAAAAAATCACCAGACACTCTTTTGAAATTTGGTTCATAGGTCAAAAAGAAAGTCGGGATGCCTACACAACAAGCAGAAATGACAGTTAGTTGGATAGGTTTAAATGGATAACCATGTCCAAATAAGATCATTCCAATTGATAAAACAACTGAAAAGATTGTTTTAATTAAATACATTGATGCAGAAGCAGTAATATTATTAATGACACGTCTTCCTTCATTAACGATATGTGGCATGGCATTAAAGTTATTTTTTAATAAAACAATATGTGAAGCGCTTTTAGCTGCATCACTTCCTGAGGCCATAGCAATTGAACAATCTGCTGCTTTTAAAGCTAATACATCATTAACACCATCACCGGTCATAGCGACCGTCATCCCCTGCTTTTTCAGTGCCTGCACAAACTGTCTTTTCTGTTCCGGGATTACCCTTCCGAAGACCGTATATTTGCTCACCGCAAGGGCAATATCTTCTTCGGTCTTTAATGTTCCCGCATCCACGTAATTCTCTGCGCCTTCAATTCCGGCCTGCTTCGCAGTCTCCGATACGGTAATCGGATTATCACCCGAAATAACTTTTATCGCAACACCCTGGTCCGCAAAATATTTGAAAGTCGCAGGCGCTTCTTCCCTGACTTTATTGAGAAGGAGGACATAACCAAGCGGCGTTACCGTTCCAGTCAGCGGCTTACCATCCGGCTCTCCATCATAGCTTCCAAATACCAGTACACGGAACCCCCTGGACGTATACTGTTCTATTCTTCCCTGATACTTTGTATAATCCTCACGCAGGACAAATTCCGGTGCACCAAGCACATATGCCTGATCTTTGAAAATTACTCCGCTGTATTTGACCGTGGAAGAAAAAGGAATCACTTTTTCCGGCACTTTATCTGAATGCTCTGTAAAATGTTCTTGCATCGCATGCATCGTGCTGTTATCCGCGTCCATTCCTTTGACAAAATCGCCGATCATCCGGTTCAGATCCGGCATCTTTTCTTCGTCATAGGCCTTGGCTTTCACCACTTCACTGACACACATACTGTCTTCTGTGATCGTACCTGTCTTGTCAACACAAAGCACATTAACCCGCGCCAGAGTCTCGATACTCTTCATATCATGGAGCAATACCTTTTTCGATGCAAGACGCATTGCACTTACCGCAAGTGCCACGCTTGCAAGAAGATATAATCCTTCCGGGATCATGCCGATCACTGCAGCAACCATGGAGATAATACTCTGCCGGAAGCTGTCGTGATTATAGAAATAACTCTGCACAAACAAAATGATTCCTATCGGGATCAGTGCGATTCCGACCATTTTTACCAGCTTGTCCAGGGAACGGATCATCTCCGACTGTTCCCCCTGCTGCATGGCTTTTGCTTCCAGAGTCAGCTGTGAAATATAGGAATCCGCTCCAACCTTATCCAGGCGTGCATGACAGCTTCCTGATACCACAAAACTACCTGACATCAGACGGTCTCCACGCTTTTTCGTGATCTCATCAGATTCACCGGTAAGTAAAGATTCATTGACCTGAACCTCACCAGCCTCAACAACCGCATCTGCACAGATCTGGTTCCCGGCACGAAATACAACAATGTCGTCCACAACCAGCTGATCCGCCTCCAGATTCAGCGATACCCCTCCACGGATTACTTCCGCGTGCGGTGCATTCAGCATGGTCAGCCTATCCAGTACTTTCTTGGAACGGATCTCCTGAATGATCCCGATCAGTGTATTGCAGATGATGACCGGCAGGAATGTCAGATTTCGAAAAGAACCTACCAGGCACAGCAGAATCGCCAGAATCAGAAAGATCAGGTTGAAATAGGTAAATATATTATTATGAACAATCTCTTTTGTCGTAAGTCCCGGTGGAGCAACCTCATCATTGGTCCAGCCATTCTCTTCCCTTATCCGGATCTGCTCGGGATTAAGACCTACCCGGTAGTCCGGAACCACACGCTGGATCTCGCCTCGAACGACTTCTTCCTCTTGTGTTTCTTTTTCTTTTTTTCCGAATTTCATACAAAAAATCCTCCTGTATACACGCCATTATACGCCTATACGGAAGGATTTTCCATTAAGACTTTATGAAATTTCTTTGAAACTTTAATCCCACGGAAGGTTACTGTATTCGCTGCGCCCGTCACGCATCATCAGTTCACTTACCGCATCCTTTGCGGGTTTGCCTTCAAAAAGTACCTGATTGACCTTTTCCACGATTGGCATGGATACCTCATATTTTTCAGCCAGCTCTCTTGCCGCTTTTGCTGAATACACACCCTCAACTACCATCTTGACCTCAGCCATCGCTTCTTCCATCGTCATTCCCTCACCGATCAGAACACCTGCCTTACGGTTACGACTGTGCTTACTTGCACAGGTGACGATCAGATCACCGATTCCGGTAAGTCCGGTAAAGGATTCCAGCTTTCCGCCCATCTTTACACCAAGTCTTGTGATCTCCGCAATTCCTCTGGTGATCAGTGCAGCTTTGGTGTTATCCCCGTATCCTAGTCCATCTGCAACTCCGGCTGCAAGTGCGATTACATTTTTCAGGGAACCGCCAAGCTCAATTCCTTTAATATCCGGGCTTGTGTAGACACGGAATACATCATTCATGAAAATTTTCTGCAGATAAATGGCGGTTTCTTCTGTCTCTGCTCCGACTACAACCGTTGTCGGAAGTTCACGGCTTACTTCTTCTGCGTGACTTGGACCAGAAAGAACAGCTACATTTGCCTGCGGAATCTCTTCTTCAATCTGCTCAGAAAGTGTCTTTAAAGTACCCTCTTCAATTCCTTTTGCCACATTGACCAGAATTTGCTCTTCCTTTACATACGGGCACATTTTCTTCGCCGTAGCTCTGGTTGCCATAGACGGAACTGCAAGAACGACCACATCTTTTCCTTCCACACTTCCCTGCAGATCTGTTGTGATCTCGATCTCCTCCGGGATATGAATGCCCGGAAGCTTACTTGGATTTTCCCGTCTTTCTCTGATCTCATCTGCTTCTTCTTTTAAATAAGACCAGATGGTTACATGATGTCCGTTTTTATTCAGTACCAGGGCCAGAGCCGTTCCCCAGCTTCCTGAACCGATAACTCCGATTTCTGCCATAAATTATTACCTCTTATTTTTCTTTTTTGAAAAACTGATCTTGCTCTCTGTACCATTTCTCAGACGTCCGATATTCGCACGGTGACGGATAAATGCAGAGAGAACAAAAAGTGCTCCGATTCCATACATTTCAAACAGATACTTCTGCATCATTCCAAACATTCCCATCTGTCCGTCAACGACGAGTCCGACAAGGAACAGTACGGAAATCACCAGCGATCCCAGTGATACATAACGTGTCACGGCAACAATTACGATAAACACGATCAAACATACTGCCGCAATCCGAATATCTGTAGATAAGATCATACCTGCCGTAACTGCAATTCCCTTTCCGCCCTTGAACTTCAGATAGAATGGAAAATTATGTCCGAGCACTGCCCCAAAACCTGTATACAGCGAAAGGAGCGGTAAAATATCTGCGTGAGACTGTCCGTAAATTCCGCGGACCACCAGAACTGCGATCACGCATTTGAAGCAGTCACCTAGCAGGGTGATCATTCCGGCTTTGATTCCCATGGTGCGAAGTGCATTGGTAGAACCTGCATTTCCGCTTCCCATCTTGCGGATATCTACCCCCTGAGTTTTTCCATAGAAATAGCCGGTCTGAAACAGACCAAATATATAGCCGATCAGCAAACATACAAGACGTTCCATCTTATTTGTCCTTCTCCTTTCTCTCCCTGATAAAGAATTTAAGAGACGTTCCACGGAAGCCAAACGCTTCACGGATCTTATTCTCCAGATATCTCGTATAAGAGAAATGCATCAGTTCTTTATCATTTACAAAGATGACAAATGTCGGCGGTTTGACCGCTACCTGGGTAATATAGTAAAGTTTCAGCCGTTTTCCCTTATCTGACGGCGGCTGCTGCATTGCAACAGCTTCGGTCATGATCTCGTTAAGGACACCCGTAGCCACACGGAGTGTCTGGTTCTCAATAACGGTGTCGATCATGTCAAAGAGCTTCGGAAGTCTCTGGCCTGTCAGTGCAGACACATACATGATCTCTGCGTAAGGCAGGAAAGACAGCACCATCCTGATCTGATGCTCATATTCCCTCGTGGTCTTATCGTTCTTTTCAATGGCATCCCATTTATTTACAACGATGATGACACCTTTTCCACGCTCATGTGCGATTCCTGCGATCTTGGCATCCTG
>ENA-OPCD01003234-OPCD01003234.1-human-gut-metagenome-genome-assembly--contig:-NODE-3234-length-10558-cov-3.960392_pt1 | contig 10558 bp, 10 predicted proteins | sample MGYA00241560_ERZ501471 | MGnify/ENA primary metagenome ERZ501471 (study PRJEB25962, sample SAMEA2042578) | human gut metagenome | biome: human gut; feature: human-associated habitat; material: faeces...
GGCTGCTGCTGCGGCAAAGAAAATGCGAAGGAGGGAGCATGATGCCAATTACTCTTTTGCGTCCGGGAGAGACCGGAGTGGTAAAACGGATCGGGGGAGCTGCCGATACAAGGCGGTTTCTGGCTAATCTTGGATTTGTGGACGGAAGCCAGGTCCGGGTGGTCTCCGAGCTTTGCGGAAATATGATCATCCATATTAAGGATTCCAGAGTAGCCGTCAATAAAGAAATGGCAAAGCACATTATGGTATAGAAACAGGAGCCGCAGGGCCTTAAAAGCCTCCGGCTCCATCAAAGGGCCCACGGGTTAGCCGTGGGCAACTAAAAAACGTGAAGTTAGTACAGGGTAACTAAAACTATGCCAGGAAGCAGATGTGCCCCCATATAAGGGGATGAAAAAGAGGAGGAGGAAGGAGAACGCTATGACATTACGGGAGGTTCCAGTGAGGACAACGGTTTCTGTGGTGAAGATCCACGGAGAGGGGGCATTCCGCCGCAGGATCATGGATATGGGGATCACAAAGGGGAGTGAGATCTATGTCCGGAAGGTGGCTCCCCTGGGAGATCCGGTGGAGATCACGGTCCGGGGATATGAGCTTTCCTTGAGAAAGGCCGATGCGGACAGCATCGATGTGACGGTAAAAGAAGGCGTTTAAGGAGGAGAAACATGAGTATCAGGATTGCTTTGGCGGGAAATCCCAACTGTGGAAAGACCACCATGTTCAACGCGCTCACGGGAGCGAACCAGTACGTGGGCAACTGGCCCGGCGTGACGGTGGAAAAGAAAGAAGGACGGCTGAAAACCTCCAAAGGAGATGAAGAGATCATCATAACGGACCTGCCGGGGATCTATTCCCTGTCCCCGTATACACTGGAGGAAGTGGTAAGCCGTGACTATCTGTTAAAGGAGCGGCCGGAGGCGGTCATCAACCTGGTGGATGCCACCAACATTGAGAGAAATCTGTATCTGACCTCCCAGCTTCTGGAGCTGGGGATCCCGGTGGTCATTGCCCTGAACATGAGCGATCTGCTGGCGAAAAAGGGAGACCGGATCGACACAGAACGGCTTTCCGCGCTCTTTGGATGTCAGGTGGTGGAGACCTCCGCCCTTAAAGGAACGGGCTTAAAGGAAGTGACAGACCAGGCGGTGGCTGCTGCAAGGGAACAGAAATGGAAGGCCCCGGGCCGTGTGTTCCCGGCCCGGGTGGAAAGCGCCATATTAAAGGCAGAGGAGGCTCTTGGGGACCGGGTGGAACCGTCTCTGAGACGCTGGTATGCCATTAAGCTTCTTGAGAGGGATCCAAAGGTGGAAGCTGACCTGAAGCTGTCCGCCTCCGCCATGGCATCCATCCGGACAGAGGCGGACAGCCTGGAAAGGGATATGGATGACGACATGGAAAGTATCATCACCGATGCCCGTTACGGCTATATCGGAGAGGTGATCGGAGAGGCTGTAAAGAAAGCACCGGCGAAACTCAGCACGTCGGATAAGATCGACAGGATCGTTACAAACAGGATCCTGGGACTCCCGATCTTTGCGGCAGTCATGTATTTTGTATATTATATTTCTGTTACCACCCTGGGGACCATGGGTACTGACTGGGCCAACGACTCCTTTGTGGTCGCTGTTCAGGAGGCGGCTGCTGGAGCACTCAGCAGCCTGGGAGCCGGAAGTATGGTGACAGGTCTGGTGGTGGATGGGATCCTGGGAGGTCTGGGAGCAGTGTTCGGCTTCCTTCCCCAGATGGCCATTCTGTTCCTGCTCCTTTCCATCCTGGAGGACTGCGGCTACATGGTCCGCATCGCCTTCGTCATGGACCGGGTGTTCCGTCATTTCGGGCTTTCCGGCAAAAGCTTCATTCCGCTCCTGATCTCATCGGGCTGCGGGATCCCGGGGATCATGGCTTCCCGTACCATTGAAAACGATAATGACAGACGGCTGACCATTATGACGGCTACCTTCGTGCCCTGCGGCGCAAAGCTCCCGGTGATCGCTCTTATGGGCGGGATCATGACGGGCTGGGCCACGGGAAATTATGAGGCCGCCGGTTATATCGCTCCCCTCATGTATTTCATCGGAGTGGCGGCCGTACTGGTGTCTGCCATCATCTTAAAAAAGACGAAACCGTTTTCCGGAGAGGCGGCTCCCTTTGTTATGGAGCTTCCGGCATACCACTGGCCAACAGTTTCCAACGTACTTCGCAGCATGTGGGAGAGAGGCTGGTCCTTCATCAAAAAAGCAGGTACGATCATTCTTTTATCTACCATCGTATTATGGTTCTTAATGAGCTTTGGATGGGAGAGTGGAAGCTTTGGAATGGTTGAGGAGTTAAATAACTCTATCCTTGCTTCTATCGGAAGCGCAATCGCATGGATCTTTGCACCACTTGGCTGGACAAAAGCAGGTGAAGGATGGAAAATGGCAGTTGCAGCGATCACTGGTTTGATTGCAAAAGAGAACGTTGTAGCAACATTTGGTATGTTATATGGATTCGGAGAAGTAGCAGAAGATGGTGCTGAGATCTGGGGTAACCTTGCAGCAGCTATGACTCCGATCGCAGCTTACGGATTCTTAGTATTCAACTTACTGTGTGCACCTTGCTTCGCTGCAATGGGAGCGATCAAACGTGAGATGAACAATGCAAAATGGTTCTGGTTCGCAATCGGCTATCAGTGTGGACTCGCTTATGTGGTATCACTCTGCATCTACCAGATCGGTACATTAATTACAACAGGCGCGTTCGGAATCGGAACAGTTGCAGCATTCCTGCTTGTGATCGGATTCCTGTACTTACTTTTCCGCCCATACAAAGAGAGCAGCTCTTTGAAGGTTGACGCAAAGAAAGTTGTAAGTGCAAAATAATAGTCATTTCAGGAAGAAGCCTCATACATAGAGGCTTCTCCTTAAAAAACAGAAAGGCGGTAGTATAATATGGGAACATTCGTTGTATTAGTTGTTTTGATATCCGTAGTTGCTCTGATCGTCAGAGGCATTGTCCGGGACAAAAAGAGTGGAAAATCTTCCTGCGGTGGGGACTGTTCACATTGCAGAGGCTGCCATTAGATATAGTGATAAACACAAATTTCAGGTGATTAAGAAGGGCATGGTTTAAGATGATTCAGCATACATCCGAACAGCAGAAGCAGGACGAAAATCAGCAGAAGTATGAGAAAACCCAGATGCAGCGTGAAATTGTGATCCAGCGGCTGAAAGAGCAGGGATGCAGGATCACAAAGCAGAGGATGGTGCTGCTCGACATCATACTGAATGAGAATTGCTCAAGCTGTAAAGAAATTTATTACAAAGCATCCAGGATCGATTCCAAAATCGGGACTGCGACCGTGTATCGCATGATCAATACCTTGGAGGAGATCGGTGCGATCAACAGAAGGAATATGTATAAGATAGACTGGTAAAATTCTTATAATTAAATAAAAATCATTATCGAAAGAGGCGGCATCGGGATTTCCGGTGCCGCCTCTTTTGGGACAGTTTCATTTGCAGGAAAACCGTCTTTTTTATGTAAAAAATGAAACATGGTCATGTCCTGACACGGTGGGATTTGCGGAACTGCTGTGGCGATTCATGAAAATTTTTCTGGAAGGACTGCGAAAAATAGCTGGTAGAGGAAAACCCGATACATCCGGCAATCTCTTCGATACTGTGATTGGTTGTGAGCAGCAGGTCACGCGCAGACGCCAGCCGAACTTCGTTCAGGTAAGCGATGGGAGATTTCCCGTACAGCTCTGCAAAACGGTGTGAAAGGTAATATTTTGAGAGACTGCAGTTTTCGGCAAGCGAATCCAGAGAGATCATGCTCTGGTAATTGTGCTCGATAAAGCGTTTTACCTTGTGGCATTCGCGGCTGCTGTTCTGCGCATCCACCACTTCATAGGATACATGGTCTTTCCGGCAGAAATATAAAATTAAAATATCCAGATAATGCTGGCAGATCTCTGCGTAGCGGTCCTGTTTGTTATGCATTTCCCGCAGGATATTTTCAAAACACTGGCGGATAAAAGGCGAGTTTGCAGAAGCCGGGACATGAATGTATTCCGGTTCTTTGTCAGTATTCAGTTTTAATCCTTCCACCCCGAGCACATAATAATCCAGTGGATTTTCCGGATCGGAAAACTCTGTGTGTGTTACCTGTGCACCGATCACGACAAGGCTGTTTGAGGAGACAGGAAGAGATTCATTTTCAATCAGCATGCGTCCGGTGCCGTCTTTAATAAAGAAGATTTCCGTAAAATGATGGCTGTGGGGAAACGAAGTCCAGTCATTTTCAAATTTGGATGCTGATATGGAAAGCAGGCGGAAATGGATTTCCGGCTGTACCTCATTATCCAGATTAAATTTGCGGTTACTCATGGAAAATACACTCCTTTCATGTCATAATTGCAATGATTTCCTAGTTAAAATGGAACGATGTTGTACTTAGTATACAATGAAAAAAACAAAATAACAAGATTTTTAAAATAAAGCAAGAATTATAAAATATAGAGCAATATATGGATAGGAAAAAGAGATGGCGTACTCTATAATAACAAATGTAAGGAAGGAAACATAAGAATTTATAGTAAAAAATAACAAAAATGGGAGGTTACTATGAAGAAAAAAATTTTATGTACAATGATGAGTATGGTAATGGTAGCATCTTTATTTGCAGGGTGCGGTACAGATTCAGGAAAGGAGAATTCTGCGTCAGATACCAGCAAGACAAAAGAAGCTGGAACAACAATCAGTGTAGCTGCTATTGAGACAGCTTATGGTTCTGAAATGTGGCAGAAAGTGGCAGATGCATTTACAGAAGAAACCGGAATTAAAGTAGAACTTACAACAGATAAAAAATTAGAGGATGTAATTGGACCATCCATGCAGGGAGGCGAATACCCGGATGTTATTCATCTGGCCACGGGACGTGAAGCTGCGTTAACGGAACAGTTTATTAAGGGAAATATGATTACTGACATTACAGATGTCTTATCTATGAAAGTTCCGGGAGAAGATAAACTTGTTTCAGAGAAGATTGCAGGAGGATTTACAGATACATCATTGACGAATCCTTATGGTGATGGAAAGACATATCTTGCACCAATGTTTTATTCCCCATGTGGTCTGTTTTATAATGCAGGTCTTTTAGAAGAAAAAGGATGGGATGTTCCAACAACCTGGGATGAAATGTGGGAACTTGGAGATAAAGCAAAAGAAGAGGGAATTTATTTATTTACATATCCGACAACAGGATATTTTGATGCATTTTTCTATGCATTAATGTATGCCGCAGGCGGATCTGAATTCTTTGATAAGGCCACAAATTATGAAGAAGGTATCTGGGAAACACCAGAAGCACAGACATGTTTTGATATTGTTGCAAAGTTAGCTGAGTACACAAATCCGGTCACACCTGCGCAGGCAAATGATCAGGACTTCACACAGAATCAGCAGTTAGTACTTGACAATAAAGCAATCTTTATGCCAAATGGAACATGGATCGTTGGAGAAATGGCAGAAGCACCTCGTGCAGATGGATTTAAGTGGGGAATGACAGCTCTTCCGGCAGTAAAAGATGGCGGAGATGCATACAGTTATACATGGTTTGAGCAGGCATGGATTCCTTCTGGTGCAGAGCATCAGGATGCAGCAAAATTATTTATCTCTTATTTATACAGTGACAAAGCATGTGAAATTTTTGCAAAAGCAGGAGCTATCCAGCCAGTATTAGGCATTGCAGACAAATTAAGTGGTGATAACGTAATGTTCTACTCTATTTATGATAATGGAGCAAAGGCAGCTATGGGTAATTTCGCAGCATTTGAAGCAATTCCGGGCGTGGAAGTGCGAACAGTATTCTTTGACCCGGTAAACTCATTAGTATCAGGCGATATGGATGAGCAGGCATGGATTGACGGAATTATTTCGGCAAGTGACCAGATGCGGGCGAATTTGAAATAAGAGTTTTTAGTTTGCCTTAATGCTATAGTGGTAAAAATGAGTCGGCGGACAGAATTTTTGTCCGCCGAATTTTAAATAGTACGGTTTGTTTGAAAGGAACGTGAAAGTATGAAAAAAGCCAGAGGACGAAGCGGTTTTTTGGCGGTATGCATAGCACCAGCAGTAATTTTATTTTTTGTGTTTATGATATTGCCTACCTTAAATGTATTCCGGATGTCGTTATTTGAAAAAGGTGCATATTCACCGAATGAAACATTTGTTGGCCTGAAAAATTTTAAAACATTAATATCGGATACTAATTTTATAAGGTCCATGCAAAACATGATTTTACTTATTGTTGTTGTTACAATAGTTACCTTTGCATTTGCACTTGTTTTTGCGGGTATTCTGTCAAGAGAAAAAATCAGGGGACAGAATTTTTTCCGTATTATTTTTTATATTCCCAATATTTTATCGGTTGTAGTAATTGCAGGTATTTTTTCTGCAATTTATAAGCCGGAGAACGGAATGTTAAATAGTATTATAAGCTTATTCCATAAAATGGAAAATCCAATTTTATGGAAAGGAGAGTCTCTTGTTATGGTAAGCCTTATTATTGCCATGGTATGGCAGGCGATTGGTTATTATATGGTAATGTATATGGCATCTATGGCAAGCGTACCGGAAAGCCTTTATGAAAGTGCTGGATTAGATGGGGCTGGAAGAATGGTTCAGTTTTTTCAGATTACAATTCCTCTGATTTGGACAAATATTCGCACAACACTGACATTCTTTATTATTTCGACGATTAATATGGCATTTTTATTTGTAAAAGCAATGACTTCTGGCGGACCAAATGGGGCTTCTGAAGTGGCATTGAGTTATATGTATGGACAAAAAGATGCGGGTTTATATGGATATAGTATGTCAATAGGTGTTGTGATATTCATTTTCTCATTTGCATTATCTGCACTTGTAAATAAAGTTACAGAGCGGGAACCACTGGAATTTTAAGGAGAAAAAACATGAAAGAGAAGAAACATTCGAATTCTACCGAGCATTTGTATAAAATTTTTATTTATGTAGTTTTAATATTGCTTGCAGTCATCATTATTGTTCCGGTAGCATGGGTATTTATGGCATCTATCAAACAGAATAAAGAATTTTATGGAAATCCGTGGACTTTGCCGGAGGGTTTTTATTTTCAGAACTTTATTGATGCCTGGAATACAGCAAAAATGGGAGATTACATGTTAAACTCCGTATTGGTTACAGCTTTGGCACTTGTAATTCTTTTAATTGTTGCACTGCCAGCAGCTTATTGTTTGTCACGTTTTAAATTTAAAGGAAGCAAATTTTTAAATGCGGCTTTTATGGGTGGTCTTTTTATTAACGTGAATTATATTGTTGTTCCAATTTTTCTGATGCTGCGAGATGGAGACAATTGGCTGAAATCAGTAATTGGGAAAAGTTTTCTGTTAAATAATCTGGTTATACTTGCAATCGTATATGCTGCAACAGCACTTCCGTTTACAATTTATCTGTTGTCGGGGTATTTTTCAACATTGGCACATGATTATGAAGAGGCGGCATATATTGATGGAGCAGGTTATAGTACAACGATGTGGAAAATTATTTTTCCAATGGCAAAACCATCTATTATTACGATAATCTTGTTTAATTTTCTTTCTTTTTGGAATGAATATATCATTTCCATGACACTGATGAGTTCGGCAAAGGGACCGAAAACGTTACCGGTAGGATTATTAAATCTGATGCAGGCACAGCAGTCAGCAGCACAGTATGGAATTATGTATGCAGGACTTGTAATAGTAATGCTTCCTACATTAATTTTATATATATGTGTTCAGAATAAACTGACACAGGGAATGACTGTTGGTGGTTTAAAGGGTTGATGAGAAGGGAGATTAAAATGGAATTTTGGAAAAAGCACACAAAATGCAGAATAATTTTAATGGCAGCTCTTTTTATTGCCGGAATAAGCCTGTCTGTTTTTGGATGGGGTATGACAGGAAAAATGACAGGTTTAGGAATTATGCTTATTGGAATTATCTGTTTATTAATGGCATTGTGGATTTATAATTGCCCTTTTGCAGAAAAGAAGAAAAGAAAGTAATTATATGGATGAAATAGAGTGAGGAAGAAAAATGAGTGAGAAAAATACAGGACGTGTCACAATTCCTACAAATCTGGATGTGGTTCCAGAGACAATTGAGTTAATGAAACGCTGGGGTGCAGATGCAATCCGCGATTGTGACGGAACAGAATTCCCGGAAGAGCTGACAAAGACCGGGGCAAAGATTTATGCAACTTACTACACCACGAGAAAAGATAATGAGTGGGCGAAGGCGAACCCGGATGAGGTGCAGCAGTGTTATATTATGAGTGGATTTTATACGGCTGTTGAAAGCGAACTGCAAATTCCTCTGATGAAGGGGATTTCGGATGAGTTAATGCAGGTCAATACAAGAGATGATATTAAACGATGGTGGGAGGTTGTTGACCGTTCCACAGGTCAGGTGGTATCGACCAAACAGTGGGAATATAATGAGGAGTCAGGGTGCGTCTGTATTCATGAGGCAGAACCGTTTCATGAATATACAGTAAGCTTTCTGGCATATATTATCTGGGATCCGGTACATATGTACAATGCGGTGACAAATGACTGGAAAGATTTCGAACATCAGATTACGTTTGACGTACGGCAGCCGAAAACACATAAATATTCCATGGAGCGCCTGCGTAAATTCTGCGAGGAGCATCCATATGTCAATGTCATTCGCTATACGACGTTTTTCCATCAGTTTACATTGATGTTTGACGAGTTAAAGCGGGAAAAATATGTGGATTGGTATGGTTATTCCGCGTCAGTAAGTCCTTATATTTTAGAGCAGTTTGAAAAAGAAATGGGTTATAAATTCCGCCCGGAATATATCATTGACCAGGGATATTATAACAATCAGTATCGTGTACCTGGTAAAGAATATAAGGATTTTCAGGCATTCCAGCGCAGGGAAGTTGCAAAGCTTGCAAAAGAGATGGTTGACATCACACATGAATGCGGCAAAGAGGCAATGATGTTTTTGGGGGATCACTGGATCGGAACAGAACCATTCATGGAAGAGTTTGCAACGATCGGTCTTGACGCAGTGGTAGGAAGCGTTGGAAACGGAAGTACACTTCGTCTGATCTCTGATATTGAAGGTGTAAAATATACAGAAGGAAGATTCCTTCCATACTTTTTCCCGGATACCTTCCATGAGGGCGGAGATCCTGTCAAGGAAGCAAAGGAAAACTGGGTGACAGCACGCCGTGCCATTTTAAGAAAACCAATCGACCGTATCGGATATGGCGGATATTTAAAGCTTGCATTAGATTTCCCGGAGTTTTTGGACTATGTGGAGAGCGTGTGCAATGAATTCCGTGAACTATATGAGAATGCAAAAGGAACAACACCATACTGTGTGAAGAAGGTTGCTGTTTTAAACAGCTGGGGCAAAATCCGCAGCTGGGGCTGCCATATGGTACACCATGCCTTATATCAGAAACAGAATTACAGTTATGCGGGAATTATCGAGGCATTAAGCGGCGCACCGTTTGATGTGAAATTTATTTCATTTGATGATATTTTAAAGGATAAGGATATATTAAAGGATATTGATGTCATTATCAATGTCGGGGACGGGGATACGGCACACACCGGCGGGGCAGTCTGGGAGAATGCAGTTATTTCCGCAGCCATTCGTGAATTTGTCTACCGGGGCGGTGGATTTATCGGTGTCGGGGAACCGGCAGGACACCAGTATCAGGGACATTATCTGCAGCTTGCTGATTTAATTGGTGTGGAAAAAGAAACCGGATTTACCTTAAACTACGATAAGTATAACTGGGAAGAACACAAAAATCACTTTATTCTTGCAGATACAACAAAGCCTGTTGACTTCGGAGAGGGCAAGAAGAATATGTTTGCGTATGAGGGAACAGAAATTCTGGTACAGAGGGACAAAGAAGTTCAGATGGCTGTGCATGAATTTGGTGAGGGCCGTTCGGTCTATATCAGTGGACTGCCATATAGCTTTGAGAACAGCAGAATTCTTTATCGAAGCATTTTGTGGAGTACACATGGCGAAAACTTATTACATCAGTGGTTTAGTACAAATTTCAATGTGGAAGTACATGCATATGTAAAAAATGGCAAATTCTGTGTTGTAAATAATACCTACGAGTCACAGAATACGGTTATCTATCGCGGAGATGGAAGCAGTTTTGCGTTGAAAATAGAGGCAAATGAGATTAAATGGTACGCTGTTTAATCAGGAGGTATAAAGAATATGAAGAAACCTGTACTTGTAATTATGGCAGCCGGAGTTGGAAGCAGATTTGGAAATGGAATCAAGCAGCTTGCACCAGTTGGACCAAATGGTGAGATCATTATGGATTATTCCATTCATGATGCAATAGAGGCCGGATTTAATAAAGTAGTATTTATCATTCGTAAGGATATCAGAGATGCATTCCATGATGCGATCGGAAAAAGAATTGAAGGAATCTGTAATGAACTGAACATAGAATTTGCTTATGCATATCAGGAGTTGGATGATCTC
>ENA-OPCD01003236-OPCD01003236.1-human-gut-metagenome-genome-assembly--contig:-NODE-3236-length-10551-cov-4.525152_pt1 | contig 10551 bp, 10 predicted proteins | sample MGYA00241560_ERZ501471 | MGnify/ENA primary metagenome ERZ501471 (study PRJEB25962, sample SAMEA2042578) | human gut metagenome | biome: human gut; feature: human-associated habitat; material: faeces...
TTTTACTTTTTGTGTAGTTACGGTATAAGATAGTCTGAATTGATCGCCTACTACTACTGCGTCAGGAGCAGAAGCAGTAAAAGACACTTTATCGGCAAATGCCTGAGTGCTATATGCTATCAATGCTATCAATATGATAATCAGTTTCTTCATTGCTTATGAAATTTATATCGTCAACTTTATATTACCAATCTTTTTCCAAACGACCACCTTGCATAACCTGCTGTTGCTTCTTTACTTTATCCTGTACGTCTTTCTCATCTTGCATCACAGAATTAAGCAATTGTTCAGCGTTTTCTTTTGACATCTGATTCTTTTGTTTCTCAGATTTTGGAGGTTGTTGTTGATCCTTCTTTTGGTCTTGCTTCTGATCGTTCTGTTTATCTTTGTTCTGGTCTTGCTTTTGATCTTGCTTTTGCTGATCTTTATTTTGATCCTGGTTTTGATCCTGATTCTGTTTATTTTGTTGTTGGTCTTTCAACATTTTTTGTGCAAGAGCCAAATTATACCGGGTCTCATCGTCAGCAGGATTATTACGTAAAGACATCTTATAAGCATCCACAGCCTTTGCATAATCTTTACCGGCTTGAAGAAGTACGCCCATGTTATGATATATTTGAGCCAACTTCATCTTATCCTTCTCAATATTGCTGGCCGATACATATTGTTCCATAGCTTCCTGCATTTTCTGTTGTTGTGAGAGTGTATTCCCTAAATTATACATAGATACTGTAGATTTAGGATTCACCTCCAAAGCTTTCCGATAATTCACTTCGGCATCCACAAACACACTGTCATTAAACAGGCGATTTCCTTTGCGGATATAGTCACGTTCTGCTTTCTGAGCCGATACAAAGGCGGCTGACAGCAGAAACACAGCGAATAGAATATATTTACTTTTTAACATGCGCATAACTACTTCTTATTAGAAAACAGATGAACGTTCTTAAATAAAGGATTCTTGCGATCTAAAATTAATATTTCCGCTAATAACAATAATAGAATAATCCAGGCAATAGCTTGGAACTGTTCATTAAACTCCGTATATACCTTAGATTCCACATCAGATTTTGCCATCTTATTGACTTCCTGATTGATTGCTTTTTGAGCTGAGTTAGAATTATCTACTCGTACATAGATACCTTTTCCTTCTTTGGCAATCTCCTGACACATTGTTTCATTTAAGCGGGTAACAATCACATTACCCTCACGGTCACGCCGATAATCGTTGGTACCTTCTGCTGGGATAGGAGCACCATCGGGCATACCTACTCCCAACACATTAACTTGGATACCTTTTTCAGCAGCAGCTTTTGCCGCTTCAACAGCACCACCTTCATGATTTTCACCGTCAGTAATTACGATAATGGCGCGTCCTACTCCTTCTTGTGGAGTAAAGCTACGTGCAGCCAAATTAATCGCTTCTCCAATAGCCGTACCTTGCTTGGATATCAATGAAGGATTGATAGATTCCAGAAACATTTTAGCGGAAATGTAATCACTGGTAATCGGTAGTTGAGTGAAAGCGTCACCGGCAAATACAATCATACCTACCTTATCATTATCAAGCTCATCTACTAACCTGGATATTAATCTTTTTGCTTTTTCTAAACGGCTAGGCTGTACATCCTGCGCTAACATAGAGTTTGAAATGTCCAAAGCAATAATTACCTCTACTCCCTTACGTTTAACCGTTTCCAGTTTTGAACCGAATTGAGGGCGTGCCAGTAATACGGAGAACAAACCAATAGCAACAAAAATAATCCAGAATTTTACATCCGGACGATATTTGGATACATCAGGCATCAACTGGGCCAGTAAAACCGGATCACCAAAACGTCGAATATTTTTTCTTCTCCTGTAATTGGAATACAAGTAGAAAACTGCTAAAAAAGGTAATAGCAACAATAAATATAAATATGTAGGTTCTTCAAATCGGAACATTTTCTTCTTATTTTACGATTGACAAATAACGATTGACAAACATCCTTATGGAATCTTTTTGAGTATTGAGTTACGCAATAACACTTCTAATAACACACAAAGGAAAGCCGCCAATGCAAACCACTGATATTCTTCGTCCCTCTTACTATACTCCTTTACATTCAGTTTAGTTTTTTCCAGTTTATCAATTTCCTCATATACTTCTTTTAGTTTCGAGTTACTCGTAGCCCTAAAATAGTTACCATCGGTTGTACCTGCAATCTGTGTCAACGTTTTCTCATCAATTTCCACCGGCATATTTACATATTGCACCGTATTTCCAACTGGATAGGGATAAGGTGCCATACCATTCGTCCCCACCCCAATAGTATACACGCGAATACCAAAACTTTTGGCTATCTCAGCAGCCGTCAATGGAGAAATATCCCCTTTGTTATTAGTACCGTCTGTCAATAAAATAATCACCTTAGACTTTGCCTTACTATCTTTCAGTCGGGTTACTGCATTTGCTATTCCCATACCTACTGCTGTACCATCTTCGATAAGGCCACATTTGATATTATGAATCATATCCAATAAAACAGCATGGTCGACAGTAAGCGGACATTGAGTGAAAGTTTCACCTGCAAATAAAGTTATACCGATATTATCGTTAGGGCGGCCGTTAATAAATTCAGCAGCTACATCCTTTGCAGCTTCCAACCGATTCGGCTTTAAATCCTCGGCTAACATACTAGTAGATACGTCAATAGCGAGCATTATATCAATCCCTTCTATTTCGCTATTCTGCCATTTATTAGTCGTTTGCGGACGTGCAAGCACTAGAATAACCAGCACTAAGGCAATAACACGCAATAAGAATGGAACATGCAACAAATAGTTCTTATAGCTTTTAGGTGTATGTGCATATACACGAGCATCCGAAATTTGAAGAGTTGCTTCACTTTTCTTTTGCCTCAGAATATACCATACAATATAAGGTATAAGTAATAATAGCAAAAACAGATATTCAATATTGGCAAAAATCATTTCATTTATGATTTAACAGTTTACTATTTAGTATTCAAGCTATATATACTTTTAAGCAAAAAGATTATATAGCTGCATACCTATATATATAAAGGTACCTATCAATGCGGTTGACAAAATTGCGATTCCGCAAATTAACAATACTTTTGTCCGCAAAGAACGCTTCTCTATAATTGTAATTTCCGTTGGTTGCGGTTTTTGATTTTCTTCTTCAGGTTGCTTCGTTTCATTAATAAAGTCAATAGCATTGATCAGATTGGCATCATTCTCGTTCATTTGCGGATCGTGCTTCGCGAACTTCACTAGATCGGCTGTCTGGAAAAGCTCCTTCAAATCAGAAATAGCTTCTTTATCCTTCATTTCCAATAGCTTGTCAATAATCTCAGATGAAGTCATTTCAAGCGCATTGAAACCAAAACGATCTTTTATATAGGTGCGAAGTGTATCAGTCAATTCTGTGTAATATTCCTTCGGTTGTCCTTTCTGCCATACTTTCTCATTCTTGATACGCTCTATCTCTTTCATTGCAGCCTGATGGGGCGGCAATTTAGGTTCTACCTTTATTTTGCGGATAATAGGTTTGTTATCCCGGATACGAACTATGAGATAAATTAATAGACCAAGTAAAGGCAAAGCCAAGAATGAACAGCCAATTAACCCATACCAGTCTTCCCATGCGAAAGGAGCTTTCATCACGGTTTTCTGTCCAAAAAATTGGTCTGGATGTAATGTGTCAACCGGTATTGAATATACTTTCAATGCCAAAGCTCTTGATCTATACTCTTTGCCATCTACTGTAACAGGCATTGGTGGTAGATAATACAAAGCCGAGTCAAAAGAAGTAACAGTATACTCTTGAGTAATCATCATACGCTGACGATCGTTCAAGAACTGAGTATCCGGCTTGGCAGTTTCTATAATTTCTACCCCTCGTACCAGTGTATCGGTATAAGCGGGAAAAACAGCCCGTTGCTTGGCATCCATAGCTACTTGTAATTGTATTTTCGCTTGTTCACCAATCAGTATCTGCAAAGAATCTATCTTTGCCTCCACTGTTACAGATTGTGCTCCTACTCTATCAATAGACAGTAAACATAACAATGCTATCAGAATAATATTTTTATTCATCTTTGATTTCATTAGTTTCGTTTGGCAAATAAATTCAACAATGCCTTTACGTAATCCTGGTCAGTTCTTACAGATACAGAGTCTACGTTACTTTTAGTAAATGTATCATTCAATTCTGTCTGTTTTTGTATCCACCAGTCGCGATGTGCCCGACGTACAGCTTTGGAAGAAGTATCAATCCATTGCTCATGTCCGGTTTCTGCATCTTTTATCCGCATCAATCCCACCGGAGGAAGATCACTGACTCTCCTATCATAAACCTGTAATGCTACTACATCATGTTTCCGGTTAGCAATAGTCAAAGCATTTTTGAAACTTTCCTGATCGATAAAGTCGGATAAAACAAACGCAGTACAGCGTCTTTTCATAACATTAGTCAGATATTCCAATGCAAGACGTATATTAGTGCGATGACTTTCCGGCTGAAAATCAATCAATTCACGAATAATATATAGAATATGCTTACGTCCCTTCTTGGGAGGAATAAACTTTTCTATCCGGTCTGAAAAGAATATCACACCGATTTTATCATTGTTTTGGATAGCAGAGAAAGCAAGAGTAGCGGCAATTTCCGTTATCATGTCTTTCTTTAATTGCTTGACCGTACCAAATTCTAAACTTCCGGAAACATCGACCATCAACATAACTGTCAGTTCGCGTTCCTCTTCAAACACTTTCACATAAGGTTTGTTGAAGCGCGCCGTCACGTTCCAGTCTATGTCACGTATGTCATCCCCAAATTGATACTCACGAACCTCCGAAAAGGACATTCCTCTACCTTTGAAAGCCGAATGATATTGGCCTGCAAAAATATTGTTAGACAATCCTCGTGTCTTGATTTCAATTTGGCGAACCTTTTTTAGTATTTCACTTGTTTCCATTTATAAAGTAGTTAAGTGGTAAGTAGTTAACTACCAATTAAGGTACTTCAACCTTATTCAAAATCTTACTGATGATTTCGTCCGAAGTCATACTGTTTGCTTCGGCTTCGTATGTCAGTCCAATACGGTGACGGAGCACGTCATGCGCAACAGCACGTACATCCTCTGGAATCACATAACCGCGGCGTTTAATGAAAGCATACGTACGAGCAGCTAAAGCAAGATTGATAGATGCACGAGGCGAACCACCAAATCCAATCATATCTTTCAATTCTTTCAGGTCATATTTTTCCGGGAAACGAGTTGCAAATACAATATCTACGATATAGCGTTCAATCTTTTCGTCCAAATACACCTGACGAACTACTTTTCGTGCTTCGATAATTTCCTCTGCCTTCAGAATTGGCTTTATATTGAACTTTTCTCCATTTATATTCTGGCGAATAATCAACTTTTCTTCCTCTAGTTTTGGATAATCGATAACAACTTTCAGCATAAAACGGTCAACCTGTGCTTCAGGAAGCGGATAAGTACCTTCTTGTTCGATAGGGTTTTGAGTTGCCAATACAAGAAAAGGCTCCGGTAATAAGAAAGTCTCTTTACCAATAGTAACCTGACGTTCTTGCATAGCTTCCAGCAAAGCACTCTGAACCTTGGCAGGAGCACGATTTATTTCATCGGCTAATACAAAGTTTGCGAAAATCGGTCCTTTTTGTACTTTAAACGATTCATCTTTCTGACTGTAAACCATTGTACCGATAACGTCAGCAGGCAATAAGTCGGGGGTAAACTGGATACGGCTATATTTAGCGTCAATCAAAGAAGCAAGAGTTTTAATAGCCAAAGTTTTTGCCAAACCAGGCACACCTTCCAAAAGGACATGACCATCGGAGAGTAATCCGATAAGCAGTGATTCAACCAAATGTTTCTGACCAACAATGATTTGGTCCATACCTGTCGTAAGATTGGTAACGAAAGCACTTTGTCTTTCAATCCGCTCATTTAGCTCGCGGATATCAATTGATTCAGCCATAAATACTTAATATTTTATTATTTAATTCCCATTAATTTGATGTAAGCCTTGCCTGTGTATAAGGCTTTTTATTTTGCTTCCAAAAGTACGCCATATAATTAACGATTGCAACTAATTTTTATTAAAAAACAATGCGAAATCTTTAGATTAAGGTACTTTCATACGCTTTTGTACATCCATAACACTTCCCCCGACCAGTACAAGTAATGTATAGCCGGGGGAGTAGATAGTTATAATTATTCTTTTGTAAGTTCCGGTATTTTGATTGTAGTACCATAAGGCACGTTATTCGGATTTTTAATCACATCCGGATTATGCTTCACTATATATGTCCACATCGCTTTTGTACCATAGAAACGTAAAGAAACTCTTGTTAAAGTTTCACCTTCCTTGATTGTATACTTTGTCTTTGTTCCTGTTATTTTATATGATGCAGAATCAGGATAAACAGAAGCTGAAGGTTGCTGCTGGACAGGCCTACTCTCAGCCTTTGCAGAAGTTAATGTCTCTTCTTTTTTTACAATTGACTGTGGCTCAACAACGTTCTTCGGTGTAGTAACAGTTACTTCTACAACAGTATCTTTATGTTCAATAGTATCGGAAAGCTGCGCTTCAGTTCGAACAGGTTGAGTTGTTACAGGCGGCATATCGAGGGTATTCTTGTCAGATGAAGAAGAAAACAGGTCCGGATAATAGATAAATAAAATCACACCTCCACATAGTAACAATACTATGACGATTACAGCTATCAAATAAGGAACAGGAGATTTCTCCTTTTTAACAACCTCTTTTTTAGATATCGGGCTAACAGTAGTTTGTACAGAAGCTTTAGTCGGCTTTGTAATTTCCGACTGTGGTGATACTATTGGAATTTCGGGCTTTAGATTTGCTTTCAGAAGTTCTTGTTCAATAATCTGCTCTGCCGTAATTCTTTTTTTCTCTTTTACTGGTTGTTCTGGCTGTTGTTGTTCAACCATAAGTGATTCTTCAACCACTACTTTTTCTTCAATAGACTGTTCCGTTATTCGTTCCTCCTGAACCGTATCCACTTCTTCGGAAGAATCTTGTTCAGCAATCTGACTTTCATTTTCTACTATAGGATTAGAAGTATTCTCTTGACTTTCCTCCTTTTTATTATAATCTTCTATTGTTGAAGCAAGAATTCCCTCACCTACTTCTTCCTCTTCCACTTCTTCTACCGGAGTATCTTCCAATACTGTGTTTTCATTCAACACAACAGTCTCGAAATGTGCAAAAGGTTTATTAATTGTATCTCTCAAATTCGCGTCCGGAGAAAATGAAACCTTTGTATGCCCTTTTATCTGGAAACGTTCACCTGTGTTAACATTGACACTTTCCCGGCTATCTACATCGATAAGTTTGAAAGTTCCCAATCCTTTGATTTTTACAGTCTTCTCGTTTTCCAAGGCTTGTTCAATCAAGAGAAAAAACTCTTTTACGAACACCTCGGCATCCTTCTTGGTCATGCTATGTTTAGCAGCCAACAAGTCAGTAAGGTCTTGAATTGTTAGTCTTTCATTCATAACGGGAAATATTTATTTAAACTTATCTTTCAATGTATTGCTAGGTTTATAAGATAACACCAATTTGGGAGGAACCAACATACGTTGTTTACTTGCCGGATTAATTGAAATACGTTCCGCTTTCTTTTTTACTTCAAAAGAACCGAATCCTTGTATTGCAATCACGTTGCCTTCTTCCAGTTCTTGTACCATATCAGACAGTAAAGAACCTATTAATTCGGCAGTATCCTTAATGGTGTACCCCAGTCTTTCAGCTAGTTCAGATGTAAATTCCTTATTATTCATAGTCATTTATTATCTTTGCATATAAATCAAAATCGTCTGCATCTACTACTTCTACTTGATAAAACTTTCCGATCTCAAGCTCTTTTTCAGAACAATTAATCAATACTTCCGGATCTACTTCCGGCGAATCAAATTCAGTTCTTCCGATATAATAATCGCCTTCTAACCGATCAATGATAATTTTCATCTGTTTACCGACTTTTTCTGCACTCAACTCTGCCGATATGCCCTGCTGAATATCCATTAATTCATCAAGTCGGGCTTGTTTCACTTTTTGCGGAATAGAATCTTCATAAGTTTCTGCAGCATAAGTACCTTCTTCTTCCGAATAAGCAAAAGCTCCCATTCTATCGAAGCGTACTTTACGGACAAACTCCTTTAACTCTTCAAAGTCTTCCTCTGTTTCTCCAGGATGTCCTACCATTAAAGTTGTTCGCAGGTGAATACCAGGGACTTCTTTACGGAATTGTTCAATCAGTCTGTAAGTATCCTCCTTTGTCACTTGCCGACGCATCAGCTTCAACATATTGTCACTGATATGTTGCAAAGCTATATCCATATACTTGCAAACATTGCCACGCTCACGCATTACACGAAACAAGTCAATCGGGAAATGTGCCGGATACGCATAATGCAGACGAATCCATTCTACTCCTGGTATTTCCGAAATACGTTCAATCAATTCCGGAAGCATTTGTTTCTTATACAAATCAACTCCGTAATAAGTTAGCTCCTGTGCTATAACCTGAAACTCTTTCACGCCTTGCGACACCAGATACCGGACTTCATCCAAGATTTCTTCTATCGGTTTAGATATATGACGTCCTGTAATAATCGGGATAGCACAATACGAACATTTACGATCACATCCTTCCGATATTTTCAGATAAGCATAATGCTGCGGAGTGGTCAGCGTCCGTTCAATATACAACTCCTCATGATAGCTTTCCCCCAAATCATGCAAAAGTTCCTTCCAGTTGAATTTACCATAGAATTTATCTACTTGTGGTATTTCAATAGCCATCTCCCTGAGATAACGTTCAGAAAGACAACCCATTACAAAAAGTTTCTTTAAGTCACCTTCTTCCTTTCTTTTGGCAAACTCCAGAATCATATTGATAGATTCTTCTTTGGCATCGCCGATGAAACCGCATGTATTGATGACTGCAATTTCCCCTTGTGGAGTTTCAGTATCATGAGTCACGCTATATCCTACTTCTTCCAGTTGACGCATCAACTGCTCAGAGTCCACCAAATTTTTAGAGCATCCCAAAGTGATTATATCTATTCTCTTTCTTTTCATGCATTTTCTCCAAACAAGGAATCAACAAATTCGTTTTTGCGGAATACTTGTAAATCCTCCATTCCTTCACCCAAACCGATGTATTTAACAGGAATCTTAAATTGGTCGGAAATACCAATTACAACACCGCCTTTAGCAGTCCCATCAAGTTTAGTGATAGCCATAGCGGTAACCTCCGTTGCCAGAGTAAACTGCTTGGCTTGTTCAAAAGCATTCTGTCCTGTAGAGCCGTCCAATACAAGTAATACTTCATCCGGTGCATCAGGCACTACTTTCTTCATTACATTTTTAATTTTGGTCAGCTCGTTCATCAGGCCGACTTTATTGTGCAAGCGTCCGGCTGTATCAATAATAACGATGTCAGCATTGTTGGCAACAGCAGAGCTAAGGGTGTCATAAGCTACCGATGCAGGATCAGCACCCATTTTCTGTTTAACGACAGGCACCCCTACCCGCTCTCCCCAAATCATCAACTGTTCTACAGCAGCCGCACGGAATGTATCAGCGGCTCCCAAGTAAACAGATTTACCGGCTTTCTTGAATTGATAAGCCAGTTTGCCGATAGTTGTAGTCTTTCCCACTCCATTGACCCCTACTACCATAATCACATAAGGCTTTCTTTCGATCGGAACATCAAAATCAGCTACATCATCCGAGTTATTCTCGGTCAACAAAGCGGCTATTTCGTCACGTAATATATGATTCAATTCCTGAGTATTCACATATTTATCCGCAGCGGCACGTTTTTCGATGCGCTTAATAATATTCAAAGTCGTCTCTACGCCTACATCCGACGTAATCAACACTTCTTCCAGATTATCCAACACTTCGTCATCTACCTTTGACTTACCAGCCACGGCACGAGCGATTTTACTAAACACGCTCTCTTTGGTTTTAGATAACCCCTTATCTAAAGTTTCCTTCTTCTCCTTTGAAAAAAAACTAAAAAATCCCATATTGACAGTTGTTTGTATAATACATAATGCTACAAAGATATAACAAAGGATTGAAAAGTAAAAAAAAGAAGCAATAAAAAATCCCCTCATTGTTTGTCAATGAGAGGATTTTGTATTTATAGCGCGTATGCTATTTCAATTATTTTTTGAAAAAGTCTTGTACTTTTTCATTCGGAACCATTTGCTCATCAAAAACGTATGCTCCAGTCTTAGGAGATTTTACCATTTTGATAACCTTAGTATAAGCACGACCTTCTTTAGAGCCTTCGTGCAAACTTGCTACTGTTTTCTTTGCCATGGGTTATACTTCTTTATTATTTAATTTCCTTGTGTACTGTTACTCTTTTCAGAATTGGGTTGTATTTTTTCAACTCAAGTCTTTCTGTAGTATTCTTTCTGTTCTTAGTTGTGATATAACGAGATGTTCCCGGCATTCCACTGTCTTTGT
>ENA-OPCD01003243-OPCD01003243.1-human-gut-metagenome-genome-assembly--contig:-NODE-3243-length-10541-cov-2.752432_pt1 | contig 10541 bp, 10 predicted proteins | sample MGYA00241560_ERZ501471 | MGnify/ENA primary metagenome ERZ501471 (study PRJEB25962, sample SAMEA2042578) | human gut metagenome | biome: human gut; feature: human-associated habitat; material: faeces...
TAATTGTCCACATGCTCAAGCAATAAGCCAACAATAGACGACTGTGGCAGAAATGTCTCTATTCTGTCAAAAATTCTTTTGTAGCCTGCCGTATATATCATCTTGTGATTGAAGCCCGGCCCGTCAAAATTAAACACCTTAATAATGACATCCTGCACCTTTTTATCCACATGCATGGCGGCAAACACTGCCAGATTTCCACCCTTTGAGTGTCCGCCTATCCACAGCTTTCTTGTATTGATGCTTTTATTGTTGATATTTTCATCATCTAAAGCTTTATCATTTATGGCTTTTTCATTTATGCCCCTATCATCATTGCATATATATGCTGCCACCTGCTTTAAATATTTTTTCGCCTTGTTCTGTCCCGGTGTCTCATCGAGATAGCTTAGATTAAAGTTTTCCTTCCAGCCGACCACGGAATGGTCTGTACCACTGTAGGAAATGAAATATGTGCCGTCAGGCAGTTCTATCGTAACCGCAGAAAACTGCGACTCCTCTTTTTCACTTATATCGTATATATAATATCTCAAAATGCAGTCAGCATAGCGCCTTGAGTGCGCCAGCTTTTGAAGCAGCCTCGCGGAGTGGCGGAAAAGATTAGGCATCTGCTCAATCTCATCATCACTGTGATCCGCGCAGTAAAGGCTTGAAAGCTGTTTTATCGTAAGGTATGACTTCTTTGCATCCGGCATATATGGCTTCATCTGCACATAAATAAGCTGTGAAAAAATCAGTCCGTCCACCTCATTTACATGCACCTCATCAAAGCCTATATCTCCACGCCAGTCAATATAATCCATGATATCTGCCATACAATGCCCTCCTGAAATATATCTGTCTTATTCATCATAGTGATCTAGGAAGCTGTGCTTTATGCCATCCTTTTTATATGCTACAACCGTAGCCAGATTTACATTCTCCACACTCTTAAATATATTTGCCTCGACAAAAGGATTCACCTTTTTAAGATTAGCGATGAGCTGCTTTATCTCAACACGCTTTGAGCGGTTTTCCTCATTATTGCAGGTGGTACAGGTATCTGTAAACTTGCAGGCACACTGTATGAAATGCAGACCGTTGTAATCACGCCATGCCTTGATATCGTCCTCCCTGACCAGGTAAAGAGGCCTGATAAGCTCCATGCCCTCAAAGTTTGTGCTGTGAAGCTTAGGCATCATGGTCTGTACCTGTGCACCGTAGAGCATGCCCATGAGTATCGTCTCGATAACATCATCATAATGATGTCCGAGCGCAATTTTGTTGCAGCCCAGCTCCTTTGCAAATGCATACAGATGTCCTCTTCTCATCCTCGCACATAAATAGCATGGCGATTTTTCGATATCATATACAGCATCAAATATATCTGACTCAAAAATAGTGGCAGGGATGCCAAGGTTCCTGCAGTTTTCCTCTATGACATGCCTGTTTGCCTCATTGTAGCCCGGGTCCATGACTAGAAACTTCACATCAAAATCAAACTTGTTGTGATGCTTAAGCTCCTGAAAAAGCTTTGCCATGAGCATGGAATCCTTACCTCCCGAAATACACACCGCAATCTTATCCCCCGGCTTTACAAGCTCATAGGTGTTTATCGCCTTTGTAAACTTGCGCCAGATGGATTTCTTAAATTTCTTTCTGATGCTTTGCTCCACATCTGCCTTTATATCGCGCTCTGCCACCTCATCCTCTTTCATGGCATCAAGCAGCCAGCTTATATAGCCTCCCTTTAAGCTTGCCGCATCAAAACCTTTTTCTGTGAGATACTCTGCCACATCCACACTCGTCTTACCACGGCTGCAGACTATGACAAGCTTCTTATCATGTGGCACCCTCTCATCTGACTCTATTTCCTCTGCCTGAATATTGAGTGCTCCCTTTATGGCACCGTGCGCCACCTCTTCCTCACTTCTTATATCTATTATCTGATAGCTGTTACTATCCAGCTTTTTAACTTCTTCTATACTAAGCTGCATTTTATTTCTCCTATACTATTTCCGCAATGACTTTATTTCCTGAAATATCCTGTACTCATAATATGCCGTCACCACAAGGATGAGCCCTATCATAATGAGGCTGTATACATCGCGGATTGCTATTCCAAACGCATCACACACGCATGGCACCAAAAGCCCCGCAGTAAAAACAAGCTTTACAAACGTCAAAAGCCTGAGTGAATACTTTCTGATATTGCCCACACACAGCTCCGCTGCTATGTGATTGAGCTTTTCCGGATAATGCTGCAGCCATGTGATTGCAATGTATACAAGCAAAAGCACAAGTATATTGGCCACAAACTTAAATACCTGTATGTGATAGCACACTCCATAATAAATCTGTAAGCCTATATACGCAAGAGCTAAAATAGCATCTATTGCCTCAAGCACCGCCGAAGCAAAGGTCATATCTCTTTTTCTCATATAAATCTACTACCTTTCATTAACACCTTAAACACGTAAAAATAAGGTAAAACGATATTGTTTCTCTTTAAACTATCTAATTTTATCATATTATGGACTATCTTTCTAGAAAAATTGTGATATAATAATCAGGTTAAAGGAATTTTATTTAAAAATTAATAATACAACGAGGTTTAATCGAAAATGAGCAAATTAACAATACCAAAGAACTATTCTTCGGCACTGAATCTTCACGATACACAGCTTGCCATCAAAACTGTTAAGGATTTCTTCCAGGGCATGCTCGCACAGCGTCTTTCCCTGACACGTGTTTCAGCACCGCTTTTCGTTGATCCTACCACAGGCTTAAACGATAACTTAAACGGATATGAAAGACCTGTTACCTTCGGCATCCTTGAGCAGGGTGACAAGGAGGCTGAAGTCGTTCACTCTCTTGCCAAGTGGAAGAGATATGCATTAAAGAAATACGGATTTTCTCTCGGCGAGGGCATCTACACAGATATGAATGCCATAAGACGTGATGAGGAGACTGACAATATCCACTCTATATTTGTTGACCAGTGGGACTGGGAAAAGATCATCCGCAAGGAGGACAGAAACTTAGACTTCCTTAAGGAAACAGTAAAGACAGTATACAAATGCCTGCGCAAGACCGAGCAGTACATGGCTATACAGTACGACTACATAGATTTGATTCTGCCAAAGGATATCACCTTTATCACCACATCAGAGCTTGAGGAAATGTTCCCGGACAATACTCCAAAGGAGCGCGAGTATTATTTTGCAAAGGCAAAGGGTGCCATCTGTGTAATGCAGATTGGTGACAAGCTTGCAAACGGAGAGCCTCACGACGGACGTGCCCCTGACTATGACGACTGGGCTTTAAACGCTGATATCATCGTATACTATCCTGTTCTTGATATCGCACTTGAGCTTTCATCAATGGGTATACGTGTAGATGAAAAAGCTCTAAAGGAGCAGCTTGACAAGGCCGGATGTCCTGAGCGTGCTAAGCTTCCATTCCAGAAGGCTATCCTCAACAAGGAGCTTCCGTACACTATCGGAGGCGGAATCGGACAGTCACGAATCTGTATGTTCTTCCTCAGAAAGGCTCATATCGGTGAGGTACAAAGCTCACTGTGGCCTGATGAGACAATTAAGGAATGTGAGGAGCATGGTATTCAATTGCTATAATCTGCATACCATACTTTACTGTTTGTTATTAAAAACCTGCTGTGTCAGACAATCATGACACAGCAGGTTTTTTATTTCTTATTTTTAATTTTTCCATATGCATCACAAACATCAGCATAAATGCATGTGTTGCTGCTATTATCTACACAAACATCCTCCATGCAGCCCTGATCTGCGAACCCAGCCTCTCAAACTGCCAGTGGGTATTGCTCTTTATGATACTGTTTGGATCATTTATAGTAAAGCCCTCATCATCATAGCCTGTGATCACCATAAAATGTCCATTGTCTGTGAAATCTCCCGGACCGACATTTACGACTATCAGATTGCCCTCATCAAGCCTTTCTTTAAATGTATCCTCATCCACCTTTATAGTCTTTGCATTTACCCCGTAGTGCCTGCAGCCCTTGCTTATAAGATTCCATGCACTTCCGGAGCCATCCACACTGTAGCCGGCCTCCTTTGCATACTCTGCCACCGCAAGAGGGGACGCCTGTGCATCATGTGTCAGATATAATACAACCATCGAAAGTGCAGTCGGACCGCAGCCACTCGCCGCAAAATAATTGCCACTGTACTTTTCATAGCCCCATCTCTTATCCCACTGCTGCAAAAGAGGTACTGTATCCTGCGAGGCCTCTGCAGTCAGATCAATATCATGCTCTTTCGAGTGCTCCTTAGGATACTCATATATGAAGTCAATTGCCTCATCATTTCTCTTGGCAAGCTCCTTTAGCTGCCCCGGATACTTTGCACTGTGAAGTATCTCATCAAGCTTCGTTTCCTTGTCAGGCTCGCTGTCTTGCTCCGCAGCGTTTACATCAGCCTCTGAGCTGTTTTGATTTTTTTCTGAATCCATTTTAGATGCGGTAAGTGAATTATTATTCTTCTGCACATCAACATCTCTTGATTGCGTCTTATTATCAGCACCTACCACTGCATCAGCTACGGGAACTAAAAGCTGCATGCCACACGCCAGAAATGTTGTTATGATTATCGCTGCACAAAGAACTATTGCGCCTATTTTCATACGCCTGTCGCGGTGCCTTGCACGTTTTATGCTTCCCTGCCTTCTATGAGTTTTCTTATGTGTCTTTCCCATTGTTTTCCTCTTACTATTACAGCTTATCAACCTCATCCATCCAGATACGTCCGCACGCATCAGAAGGCATCCTTAGGTCTCCTCTCGGTGAGACCGCCACTGTTCCTACCTTTGGTCCATCCGGCAGACATGAGCGCTTGAACTGCTGTGCAAAAAATCTGCGATAGAAGTTCTTAAGCCATTTGAGAATAAACTCATCATCATATTTTCCTTCAAATGCTATCCTTGCAAGGCGGTAAACCTTGGCAGGAGCATAGCCGCAGCGCAGCATATTGTAAAGGAAGAAGTCATGCAGCTCATAAGGGCCCACAAGATCCTCTGTCTTCTGTGAAATCTTACCGTTTTCAGGTGGTAAAAGCTCAGGAGAAACAGGTGTATCAAGCACATCAAGAAGTGTACTTTCCAGCAAATCGCTGCCACAGGTATCTGCATAGTATTTTACCAGATGGCGCACCAGAGTCTTTGGAACCGATGCATTTACAGCATACATGGACATATGGTCTCCGTTGTAGGTAGCCCAGCCGAGTGCCAGCTCTGACAAATCTCCTGTACCTATAACCATTCCGTTTTCCTTGTTTGCGATATCCATAAGTATCTGTGTGCGCTCGCGTGCCTGTCCATTCTCGTAGGTGACATCATGCACAGACGAATCCTGTCCGATATCCCTGAAATGTATATTTACAGCATCCTTTATATCCACCTCGATAAATGTAGCTCCAAGGCATTTAATGAGATTTACCGCATTGTCATATGTGCGGTCTGTTGTTCCAAAGCCCGGCATAGTAACTGCCGCTATATCCTTGTGATCCTTTCCCAAAAGGTCAAATGCTCTCACCGTGACAAGCAGTGCCAGTGTGGAGTCGAGTCCTCCTGAAATACCGATAACCGCGGTCTTGCAGTTGGTATGCTCTAATCTCTTTTTAAGCCCCATAGCCTGAATCATAAGAATCTCATCACAGCGTCTGTCCCTGTCTGTCTTGTCTGCAGGAACAAAAGGAGCCGGATTCACATAGCGGCTAAGAGTGGTATCCTTTACCTCAAGATCAAACTCAGCCCATCTGTGATCATCCTCGACAACAAATGTTGTCATCCTGCGCCTCTCAGTCTCTATTCTTTCTACATCAAACTCGCTGTATATAGTCTCATTTGTAAAGCGCTTTGACTCGGCAAGCACATTTCCGTTTTCACAGATGAGATTGTGTCCTGAGTAGACCACATCCTGTGTGGACTCACCGTCTCCCGCTGACGCATAAATATATCCACAGATTAATCTGGCAGACTGTCCGCTCACAAGCTCTCTCCTGTATATTGCCTTGCCTGTCACCTCATCTGATGCAGACAGATTTACAATCACAGTGGCACCAGACATCGCGTGTCTGATGCTCGGCGGGTTCGGAGTCCAAAGATCCTCACAAAGCTCCACCGCTATCTTAAGCTTTGGCAGCTGCTTGCAGCTAAAAATAAAATCAGTATCTACAGACACCTGCTGTCCATTTTTCAGTGTGACATATGTGCTTAAGTTTTCTCCCGATGCAAAATGCCTTGCCTCATAAAACTCATTATAGTTTGGCAGAAATGTCTTTGGCACCATGGCAAGCACCTCTCCGCGCGATACAACTGCCGCCATATTATAGAGCATGCCGTTTATCTCATATGGAAGCCCTATGAAAAATATGCCGTCAAGGCTCCTGCTGTAATCTGCTATCCCTATAAGCTCATCCTCTGCTGCAGCTATGAGCTTATCCTGCCAGAAAAGATCCTGACAGGTGTATCCGGTAATGCAAAGCTCCGGGAAAACAACCACCTTTGCCCCGTTATCAGTGCACTCCTTCATAAGAGCTTTAATAAGCTGTCCGTTGTATACAGTATCAGCTACCTTTACCTTTGGTGTCGCTGCAGCGACCTTTATATATCCGTCCTTCAATTAGCGCATCTCCTTCAACTCATCCACCGTAAACTCATATGCCTTATTACAGAACTGGCACTTTACCTCAATGCTCTCACCATCTGCGATAATGGAATCAAGATCCTTTTTACTTAATGTGGAAAGTGCTCTGCTCACACGCTCCTTTGAACAGTCACAGTGGAAGCGTGTCTCAGTCGTATCTGTGATTTCAAGCCCGAAATCCCCTAAAATTTCCTCAAGTATCTGCTCCGGAGTCAGCCCCCTGTCAAGCATCTGTGTCACCGAATCAATCTCTGTGATTTTCTTTTCAAGCCTGTCCACAACCTCATCCGGTGTAAACGGCATAAGCTGGATGATAAATCCACCGGCCTGCTTTACGCTCTGGTCCTTATCCACCAGCACGCCAAGACCAACCGCCGATGGAATCTGCTCAGATGTGGCAAAATAATAGGTCAGATCCTCAGCTATCTCACCTGTTTTAAGCTCACACTGACCTGAGTACGGCTCCTTTAAGCCCATATCCTTTATAACTGTGAGTATTCCAAGATCAAGCGCTCCACCCACATCGAGCTTGCCTGCCGCATTGAGTGGCAGCTCAACCTGTGGATTTATGGCAAAGCCCTTTACATTGCCGTGCGAATCTGCTGTGACGGTAAGTCCCTTTGCAGGTCCGCTGCACTGTATCTGAAGAGTTATGATATCCTTATCGCCCTTCATCATAGCTCCCATCATGGCTCCCGCAGAAAGAAGTCTGCCAAGTGCCGCCGTCATGACAGGTGTTGTCATGTGATCCTCTCTGGCGGTCTCCACCATCTCCCTTGATGTTACAGCAAATGCTCTGATATTAGCATCCGCCGCTGTTGCTCTTACTATATAATCTGACATAATTTACCTCTCATTATCTAATTCTATGCTTTATGTGCAATTACAGTGACCTTCTCACTGTCACACTTCACCTGATCGTCTGTGTACGCATCATACACCGCATCAAACACAAGTCCCGACTGCTCAAGAAGCTCCTTAAGCTCTGAAATCTCATAGCATCTCTGGAAATGAGTTTCCTCAAACTTCTTGTAGATGTCATCCTCATCCTCTGACTGCTCCTTTATAAAAAGTGTCAGGTCATACTCGTTTATTTTCTCATCGGCATCATAATAATTGTCCCATATAAAGCTGCCCTCATCACGGTTTTCAGCTATGGTATTATCAGCCATGAGCACCTCATATTTGTATGGAGTATTGATATCAAATATAAAAATGCCACCCTCTTTGAGACTTTCGCTCACGCAGAAAAAAACTGCCTGCAGATCCTCAGGCTCAAGAATGTAATTGATGCTGTCACATGCGCTTACGACGGCACTCACCTTTTCTCCCGGTTCAAACTCTCTCATATCCTGCATCAGATAAAGGATTCTGTCATCCTCTCTCTCAAGTGCCATATCAAGCATGTCAAAAGAATTGTCAATGCCTATCATATCATAGCCTGCATCTGCAAGAAGCGTGGTAAGCTTTCCCGTACCACAGCCTAAGTCCACGACATATCCACTGTCTATGCCATTTGCACGCAGTTTTTCGACAATATATCTGCCCCACACCTCATATGGCACATTGTCCATGAACATGTCATACACCCGGGCAAAACTCGTGTATGCTTCCATAATTACCTCATTTCGTGTTACAGAACCCCTGCTGCTTACATGCGAGCATGACGCATCAGCTTTTTTGTTCTCAGTGGTTCTGAATAGTTACTATTAATTATATAATAACAATTAAATGTCTCAAAATCAAGGTTGATATAAGGCACAAAAACCATTATACTAAGCATATGATTGATAATTACGAACACTACATAACAAAAAACATCAAAGCATTTTACAAAAGGCGTCTTTTCTCCCCGATTGTATACATCATTCTGCTTACCGTGCTATGGTTTGCATTTTCACTCGGAGATATTTTATCGCCCATACACATTGACGATTCTGTCAGCTTTGAAGCTGCATACAAGGATTCGGACAGATATGTAAAAACCACCCTTAAAAAGCTTTACTTTACCGGCTACACCATGAAGGACGGCAACGATATCAAGGGCTATTACTACTACTGCATGCGTGATAAGCACTGCTCTATTGTACTGCTTGCACCATCCACCTGTGAGGAGGGTCTGCCCTCTATCGACAAACTCACGGTGGTCGGTAAAATCGTAAAGGGAAAGGGCACCTACACACAGTTTGTAAATAAACTGTCTAAGGATCTGAGTTGGGATTCCAAGGGACTCTCCGATACCATAACAGGCTACTATCTTAATGAGCCTGAGTACCATTTGAAAACTACTATTTTTATGTTTGTTTTTTATTTTGGCACTCTCATCTATGCTGTTATCAGCCTGATATTCTACATCCTATGCATCAGGTTTCCTGTTTTGGCACCGGCATGTCAGAATCTTGTTGTATTTGGCAATCCGCACAAGCTGCTTGCCGAGGCTGAGGAGGAGCTTGCGACACTGCCACAGCTTGCCACCGAGGACATGTTTATCACAGAGCACTATTTTATCATGACCTCGCCTTATGGCAATGCCATCGTGCCTATCAAAGAGATTTTATGGATTTACAAATACTCTACCCTGCACAAGATTCTGTGGTATCATTTCAGCATCTCATATACACTGCATATTTCCGCAAATAAGCATCTGTATATTCATTGTCCGAAGAACACGAAGTCTGATATCGATGGTATCATCGATTATCTGGCTGAGGCTAATCATGATATTCTGGTTGGTTTCAGTGAGGAAAACAGATTGAAGGTGCAGGCTGTTCAGGGGAAACCGCTGCATATTGAGAGGCTTCTTGCGTGGAAGAAGAAATAAAGCGTTTTAAGTTTATTGGATTAAATGACAAAGCCTCGCAGGAGCACTTGCTGCAAAATACGCTCATACTAAGCGGATTTTACAGCAGTGTTCCTGCGAGGCTCCTGTTTGTTGCAGTGTCCAGAGATTTTTGCTATTTTTTAAAATCCCAAATAGATGCCTGTCCGCACCGCATATCTGCCACTAAACGAATACTGAATATTTACCAATTTCATTACCTGCTGCATTAACATTCATGGATTGAACCATAACAAGACCTAATGATAAAATTACTGAAAATATCCTCTTGCACATTTTTTTACTCATATAACTGCCTCCTTTGGTCTATTTTTTGCCTATCCCACACAAAACAAAACTCCTTAATTAAAAAACCTTTTTTTACTTCTACATATCCCATCACCTCATCATTCAAATAAAGTATCCATCTTTCATCCTGTTTCTTAATTATCAACTCCTGTAATTGACACATCTCATATGCATATTCATGTTTTTGGACAACCTCAAATAAAAAGCTCTCATTGATTTCCTTTCGTGTATAATATGTAGAAATATATGCCTCATCATTCTCTTCACTTCCCAATTCAACACAATCCCTATTATCACTTCCTAAAATGAAATAATACACTAATTTATCCATTGTAGAATTTACTTTCATCGCTGAACCCATCATCAGACAACCAATCAAAAAAATAATTGTCCAAAACAAATATATTCCCCAATAAGCAGCTTTGCTTTTGACAATATTCTTATCACGATGTCTCCCAAAGCACATAAGATGTGTTAATTGTCTTGGATAGAAAATAATCAAAAAAGCTGAAACAACTATATAACATATTTTCATTTTATTATCTCTCTCTTAATCAAAATTCCTAAATTGGATGTTTCCTGAAAAACACTTTATTCAGAACGATTTATTGTATCATTTGTAAACTCAACAATAATGTTCTTATTGGTGCTCAGTGTGATTCGGTGGTTGTTATTCATGGTAAAAGACTCCAATCCATAGATTTTGTTATGTCTATTTTACCACAGACTGCTTTCACCTGGTGGGTGAAT
>ENA-OPCD01003261-OPCD01003261.1-human-gut-metagenome-genome-assembly--contig:-NODE-3261-length-10495-cov-5.195498_pt1 | contig 10495 bp, 5 predicted proteins | sample MGYA00241560_ERZ501471 | MGnify/ENA primary metagenome ERZ501471 (study PRJEB25962, sample SAMEA2042578) | human gut metagenome | biome: human gut; feature: human-associated habitat; material: faeces...
TTTTATTGCTTATTATCCGCACCCAAAAAGTTGCATTTATAAGTTGAACTCAAGGATAAAAAATCCGTTGGCCGGAATCCTTTTATACTCAAACCAACCAACGGATAAAGTTATTTTTCAGATATATATCTTATTTAATGGATACTCCGTAAAGTTTAAGTTCAGCCAATCGGAATTGCCACCTTCCACCTGCATCAGTGGTACTTTCACAATTCCAAGTTTGTACTATACGTATAAACTTAACCGGGGTATCACAATGGCAAGCTGATGTTGTGAAAGAAGCTCCCAAGTTAACCGCACCTGCCGCGCTCAAATCAGCCACACTATATGACTTTCGAGCATTAGGAATATCCTCAAATGTACCATCAACAGACCAAAGTACATCAAATCCTCTCAATAAAGAGACTTCATTTTGTAAACATTGTGTCCATGAGATAGCAAAATCTGTAACTCCTTCCGGAAGTTGCAATTGGAGATAAGGATTAGTGCCGCCGGTATTAACAAAGTTCCTATTAGGGAATGGAGTCTGCACATACGTTGCAGGATCTTTATCAAACAAACTCGCAGCAGTTGTATTACCTACAAAATCGGGGAAATTGAAACTCAACATAGAAGCATCCAACCCTTTGTTATTATACTCATATTCCTTACCTGTCACTGTCAGATTAAACTCCCGACTATCAAAATCAAAATTAATTCCTTCTATTTCGGTAATTTTAATAGCCACTCGTCCTCCTACAACCAGATTTGTCAAATCATCACCGCTTCCTGCCGATACCGACACCTTCAATGAAGCTTCTTTTCCCGGCTCAAACGTTACCAGACCATCATTTTCCAGCGTTACTGAGCTAGAAGACAAGTATCCTTCCTTTCCATCGTTATTCACAACTTCTACCTTAGCCGTGAAATCCCATTGGTTGTCTATCTCTAACCCCATAGGTATAGTGAATAAAACAGGATCCGAACTATTTATAAACCCTTGGACACATTCTTCCTCAGAGATTTTAAATTCCAGCTTCGGAGTGGTAATCACAGGCTTCATGACATAGAGATTATTCATAGAATTTACAGAATCCGTAGCACTAACCAGTGAAATGGGCAATACAAAAGTCTTATCAGCATTTTCCGGAAGTTCTACCAAGGCTTGAATTGCACTCGTTTTCATCACCACTTTGGACATTTTATATCTCTCATCGGACTGAAAAATCAACTCGCTGCCATCTATAGAATAGGTATTTGAAGGCAAAATAGTATAATTTTCATTGTATTCCTTTAATGCTTCATCCGACAATACAGTCAATTGAGCCTGAGCCGTTAATGACGGATCACATCCGGTCTTCATGATTGTTATATCAAAAGAAGCATCCTGACCGGTATTATAAAGAATTTTACTTTCTTCTCCGGTTTGCTTCAAAGACAAGATCTTATGATATTCTTTCGGATATGTATCATCATATTCATCACATGCCGTATAGACAAATGACAATCCGCATAATAATGGTATAAATAAACTTTTCTTCATAAATTTGCTTTTTAAATTCATAATACAATTAGTAACCGTATGCCTGAACCATTTGCGGGTTTTTATACACTTCGGCATTCTGAATAGGAGCCAGATATAAACGGTCGTTCCATCTGAAAGGCTGGTCAATAGTAGTCCTTACATTAAATTTTTCAAACGGTACATCTTTCACCATTGCGTTCAACCCCTCACGTTTAGCACCAAAGTATTTCTGACCTTCCGCCCAACGGCGCACATCATGATAACGATGGCCTTCATTCCAGAACTCAATAAATCGCTCATTATGAATCATTTCAATTAATTTACTCTGTTCCGGTACAGTCGTAGTCGTGGGAACACCGGCACGGTCACGAACCTCCTTCAAGTTGGCTAAAGCATTTGCCAGATTGGCACCACCTACGTTCGCCTGACATTCCGCCAGATTCAGATACAATTCTGCCAAACGTATAAGAGGTATCGGTTTGGTATCTCCAGCCTGGAAAGCTCCACCATCGAATACAAATTGAGCTGTCGGATTTACATATTTCTGGGTCATAAATCCTGTAACATTATAGTTACGCGGACTTCTGGTAAGGTCGTATCCATGTCCTGCAGCAGTCTTCATGTTCAAAACGCATGGCGAACCTGCATCGCCACTGCTGGCCTTCAACAACTTTGAACCGTAATCACCACCATCGAACGCCATCCATGCGTAAAAACGCGGTTCACGGTTCACACAAAGTTTAATAATATCCTCTCTGTTGTTTCCTGCTATTCCTGCTTTTTGGAACCATTCTGCTCTTGAAGCAAAATCGCCTGTTGAAGCGGCCTCTTCAGGCAACACACCATCTTCCGTATAGAAATGTTCAATGGTATATAGCGTCGGAGAAATAGCTGAAAATCCCCCTGCCCAAGAAGTTTTATTGCCTGTTTGGAATATATGCGCCGGTATACGTCCCTGTATTCTTGAATTAATATTCTTACCGGTTAGCCCCCAGATTAATTCCTTATTATGCGGATAGCGGGAAGCAACCATATAACGAAGCATCATTACTCTTTCTTTGAACTCTCTGTTCTCCTGGATATTATTATCCTCCTTTCCCGGCACATAAGGTAACCACTTATCATTATTTCCCAGTTCTGTCTGATACAATGTCATATCAGAAGCTTCCGTTCCATAAAGACGGCATCCACCCTCATTAAGCGCAAAATCCAATGCCTTCTGACAGGCCTCCATCGCTCTTTCCCATTTTTTCTCATTATAACTGCTACTTACCAGTTCAATGCCATAATCATCCCGTCCGATAGATTCTTTATATTTAGCATCATCACCTACAAAAAAGTCTTTATCCCCGGGAGTATTCACTTTATTCTTCCATGAAGAAAAAGGGAATTGACCATTCCAAAGAGGAGAAGCAGCATACATCAGTACACGGGCTTTCAAAGCTTTAGCCATCGTAGAAGTAGCACGTCCCCATTCTGTTCCCTCACGGGTCGGCGGCAAATTCTGTGCTGCCAGATCAAGTTGATATGCAATCCAGTTAACACAATAATCATAATGATATCTTCCACCAAAGTCGGAAGAGGGAGTACTCTGAGGTACATATTCCGTAATAACAGGTATAGGACCGTATTTTCTCAGTAATGCAAAATGATAATAAGCAATTAAAAAATGAGCTTCGGCCAACCACTGTTCTTTTTCACCCGGTAACCATTCCTGCAATAAGGTTTCACCGGGATTATTTTCGACCTGACGTAAAAAAAGATAGCATTGACCAATATACTTATAATAATTACCCCAAAGTCCATCCGGATTGGCTGCCGAGACTAAATTATATGCATAATCATCCCAAAAAGCTCCACTATCATTCCGCCATTCTATCGGCAGTGCAAACTCATCTGTGGAACCATTAAGAGCACTTGTGTGACCAATAGGAGAATCATTTTCCTGAAGTCCTGCATAACAAGTGAACAGAAATCCTAAAGTACTTTTCCGGGTCTTTGTGGCATCCTGTAGCCCTGCTTGTTCAGGCGGAACTACATCCAGATAATCACAAGAAACTAAATTAAATGAAAGAGCAGTCACAATCAGACCCACTCGAACTATATTTTTCAGAATATTCATATCTTCTATGATTTAGATTATTAGAAATTAAGTTGTAAACCTACATTGACCGTACGTTGCAACGGATAGCTATTCCAACTGCTCAATTCCGGATCCCACAAATCAAACGGGCTGAAACGAAGCAGATTCGCACCACTGACATAAATACGCCCATACGGAATTTTATAACCGATTTCCAAATTCTTCAGACGCAGGAAAGAACCATTACGCAACCAATAAGTACTGTTGACCGTATTATTACCTATATCACCGGTCGTCAATCCCAAACGCGGATATTCGGCATTCGGATTCGGATTATCTACCGACCAGTGATTATCTGCAATAAATTTCAACACATTCTTATTCGGTATACGATTCCCTTCAAGGAAGGGGTCCAAACCATTGATCAGAATGGAACGCAATGCCGAACCACTGAAGAAAATACCAAAGTCGAATTTTTTATAATTAATGGTACCACCGAAACCATATTGCAAACGTGGAACAGAACCGTACTTGGAAATCATACATTGGTCGTCTTCCGTTATTTTTCCATCACCATTCAAATCACGGTATTTGATATCACCGACCTTCGGAGTGCTATTTCCTACCATCTGTTCCGGGCTGTTGTCTATCTCCTCCTGGCTCTGGAACAGTCCTTCCGAAATATATCCGGTCAATCTGGAATATGGTTTTCCTGTTTCCGACTTCCAAATAGTAGGATAATCCGGTTCGTCTTTATAAACCAACTTATTTTTATTATATGTCAGGTTAGCCTGAAAACTAGCCCCCAAATCTTTAGAGAAATTCTTATGATAATTAAGGCTGAGCTCCACACCCTTATTATCCATTTTACCGACATTTCCCCAAGGTTTTGCTTTACCATAACCCAAAGAATTAGGCCAAGACTGACGTTCCATAAATATATCGTAACGTTTGTCATAGAAATAGTCTATTGTTATATTCCAGTGGTCAAACAAAGTCATATCTACGCCAATATCAAATTTCTTCGCTTTTTCCCACACAGCATCCAGATTTGCATAATAGGCAATCTCCGGCCCCCCCAATGTGTGATTCATACTCTCTCCAAATGTCCACTTTATCTGATCCAATTTATTATCCGTCAGCTTATCAATATATAAATAATAGCTTCCGCCCGCTTGTGCCAGATCATCGCTACCTACCAATCCATAAGAGGCTCTCACTTTCAGGTTATTCACCGCATTTTTCAAAGGTTCAAAGAACTTCTCATTACTGATAACCCATCCTAAAGACATTGCCGGGAAGAAACCGAAACGCTTCTTCTTGGCAAGACGTTCCGTACCGTTATAACCGAAGTTGATTTCAGCCAGATAACGTTGTCCGTAATCATATGTGAAACGTCCTGAGACTCCTTGATTACGATTAGGAAGCACATCACTTCTGTATTCCCTTTGCCGGTACATCAACATACCTCCGACATTGTGCAAACCAAATTGACGATTATAACTGATATTTCCCTGAAATTCAAATGTCTGATCCGAACTTCTGGCAATATCCGACTGTGCTATATAGTCTGCACCTTCCTGAATACGTTCCAAGTCATATTCCAACGGACTATCTTCACTGTATCCCACAGCTCTGAAAAGATAAGGAGTAATGGAACGATTGTAGGAACTGCTGGACCAGTTTTTAAAGTTTACCCAGATATTTGCCTTCAATCCTTTTGTTACAAACCCAAAATCCTGCTCCACTTTAATGACTGTATTCAATGTATTCGCATTCTGCTCCTTATAAGAAGTCATCATCTGCGCATAAGGATTAGGATAAAGATAGTCCGAACTCTGATAATCAGACCCATAGCGGATATACGTATCACCCGGTTGCGCAGGATAAGTTGCAGGGAAAGTTACCGGAGTAGTCGTCAGAATCATTTTAAACAAATCAGCACTATTGATATTAGGCCCTTTGTTCTGACGGATCTGAGCATTCATATTCATCCTGATTGTCGTTGTGGGGGTCAACTTATAGGAGATATTATTCTGGAACGTATAATTCATGATATTAATATTATTGTTCCACGAATAAGCTTTCTCCGTATTCAGCAAACCACTATCGTGGCTGACATTCAAGCTCATATAATACTTCACTTTTGTACCTCCTCCCGATACATTGATATTGGCACGCTGCGTCATTGTCATCTTTTTGAAAATGACATCCTGCCAATCCACATTCGGATATACATAAGGATTTACCCCGTCACGGGTCAACTGGATCCGTCTGTCCGAATACAATAATTGATCTTTCGATTTATTCGGATTTCTCGACAGGTCAGCTTCATTGTAAAGTTCCATATATCTGGGACCATCTACAAACTCAGGAAAATCGGACATGATATTGAAAGAGTTCTCCGCACTAACATTAACTTTCGTCTTCATATTGTAATCACCTCCCTTTGTCGAGATTATCATTACACCATTTGCACCGCGTGCACCATAAATTGCAGTTGCAGAAGCATCTTTTAAAATGGAGAAACTCTCGATATTTTCCGCCGGCACATAGTTCAGATCAGATACTGAAATTTCTACATCGTCCAATAATATAAGCGGTGTTGTACGCCCGCCAAAAGTAGAAATACCGCGAATATAAAAATCAGCCCCGGAACCCGGCTCTCCTGTTTTAGTGGTAGCAATCACACCTGCCAGCTTACCGGCAAACGAAGTACTTAATTGTGAAGTCGGCATTCGTAAAATATCTCCTTTCACATTTGTAATAGCCCCTGTCACACTCACTTTCTTTTGTACTCCGGAACCTACAACAACGACCTCGTTCAACGTCTGCTGTTCTCCGGACATCGTGACATTAACCACCCCTAAATCTTCTACCGGAGCTTCACGTTTCTGGTAACCGATGTACGAGAAGACCAGTACGGCTTTGTCTCCGCTCACAGAAATAGAATATCTACCATTCAAATCCGTGATAGTTCCACTTTTCTGACCTTTCACAACAATGTTCACACCTACCAACGGCTCGCCGTCTATGGCGTCTGTAACCACACCTGTGACGACTCTTTTCTCTCCTTTCTGCTGTACACTCTGTTTATTCACTTTCAGTACAACTTCGTCTCCCCGGACTAAATAGTTAACATTACTCCCTTCAAATACAACTGACAATACTTTTTCAATCGTACCTTGGCAGTCAATGTTTTTGCGCTTTACTTCATCCAAATCCGCTGCATCGTAAAAAAACACATAATTACTGTTTTTTTCGATCTGACGGATAGCTTGTACTTCACTAAAATACCCTTTCACCTTTATGACTCCCTGTGCTGCTATTGCAATCAATGGGAAACAAAAGATTCCAAACCAAATGCACATGAGGTACTTCCACCTGCCATGCTGTTGCTTTTCTTCCATACTAAATAATTAAAAGATTAACATTAAAAAATTATACAAACATACTATAGTATACCTTTAACGGAATATGATATATTCTCCATTTTCCTTTCTATATCGCCACCCTGTACTGAAGCACATTTTTTCAATAGCTTCTTCCAATGACTCATTATAACGTAGACGCCCGTTTAACAGATTCTTGGTTGCCTGTCCGTGTTCCAATGATATTTTTACATTATATATTCTTCCTACAATCTCAATCCATGAACTTAAATCAACATTTGTAAATTCATAATTACCATCTTTCCATTTCACTCCTTGCATTTCATCCACTTTCACGCTTGCCTTCTCCGCGTTGAAGGTCAATTCTTGCGAAGGTTTCATCTCAATAGTATGCTCAGTACCTACTATCGTAAAATCGACTTTACCACTAAACAAAGTGACTTTAGAAATATTTGCCTGTTCCTGATTAATTAAAAAAGAAGTACCTTTTACTTCTACAAAAGCCCTATCAATGTATACGATAAAATGTTTGCCTTCCTGTTTATAAACATCAAAATGGGAATTTCCTTTCAACCACACTTTTCTATTCTGAACAAAATTCTCCGGATAACGGATAGAACTTCCCGGATGCATCCAAACTCGTGAACTATCAGGCAGCATATATAGACGTCCTTCTTTTGATACTACTTCTACAAAAGCATCTTTCGCCCCATTTACCTTATTTCCGGAGAAATACATCCAAGTTGCTCCAAGTAGCAGAACAAGAGCTACGGCAGCCACAGATAGCCAATATGGTATATAAACATGCTTCTTCTGCTGTCGGCAATCGAGACATTTCTGTCTTACCATTTTCCACATCTTTCGCCCTACTTCATCGTCAAGTTCTTTTTGTCGATCCATATTCCATTGCAGGTGCATTCTTTCTTCAAACTCTCGATGATGAAATAGTTCCTTTTGTTCTTTTTCATCCAGTTTGTCTGCTAATAAAGCTTTGATTTGTTCATATAGTTTCTTATTCATATCTATCTTTTTCACATTTTTCATTTTCATTATAAAACAAGCGTCTCTAATATTAAATACGAAACTTTTATGTCTATCCCTACATTGCATTGAACTTTTTTTCGAAAAATCAGAAAGCAGTTCTTTAGAACGCTAACCAGTCCTTTTTTTCTTATCTTTGCAAAACAATTATAATTATGCACGTAATGGAGAAAACATCTGTTTTAGCAAAATTAAAACAAGGAGACGAAACCTCATTTACCTTTGTATATGATCATTATTGGCGGAAAGTATACAGATTTTCAGAGATTTATCTGAATGATGACGAGGAAATAAAAGAGGCAGTACAAGAGGTCTTTATCAAATTATGGGAATCGCGTGCATCAATCAACGAAAACAAAGACATAGACGGATTACTCTTTATTATGACTCGTAACACAATTTTTGATTACTTCCGTAAAAGTCTGAATAAGATAACGATGAAAATTACTGCTCTTGAGGTTGCTGAGAAAATTGCTATATCTGATGAGACACTTGAAGTTAAGGATCTACTGGAATATATATGGAAATTAGTTTCTTTACTTCCACCACGACAACAAGAGGTTTTTATCATGAGCAGGAAACAACAAATGACAAACAAAGAAATAGCAGAACAACTTGACATTAGCGAGAAGGCAGTAGAACGTAATATCTACTTTGCTTTAAAATTCATAAAAAAGAATTTGAACCTATTTATTTTCTTCATTACGATACCATAAGAGACATTCTGCGTTTTAACTAGTTTTAACTGGGTTTGATATAGTGCTGGGCTAAAAATATACGTATTTATTAATAAGACACAAAGGTATAAGTTACCTTAAAACCTATAAATAAATATACCCATGAAACAGTATGCATTATTAGCTTTTCTTTCGCCAATTGCAAGCCTATTGGCGGTTACAGGTCCGGCACAAAGCGAAAAGCTCAAAACCAAAACAAATCCTCAAAAGCAGCCAAATGTCATTTTTATCTATGCAGATGATCTGGGATATGGTGACCTCGAATGCTATGGAGCCAAAAACGTACAAACTCCCCATGTAAACCAATTGGCAGAAAGTGGTGTCCAATTCACCAATGCGCACGCCACTGCGGCAACAAGTACTCCTTCACGTTACTCCATGCTCACTGGAAAATATGCGTGGCGTGTACCGGGAACCGGTGTGGCAGCAGGTAATGCTGGTATGATTATCCGACCTGAAACTTACACGCTGGCAGATGTTTTTAAGAATTCCGGATATATCACCGGCGCTATCGGCAAATGGCATTTAGGATTGGGTGACAAATCGGGCATGCAAGACTGGAATGCTCCACTACCTACAGCACTGGGAGACTTGGGATTTGATTATTCCTATATTATGGCAGCCACAGCGGATCGCGTACCATGCGTGTTTATTGAAAACGGTAAAGTAGCCAACTACGACCCTTCTGCTCCTATTGAGGTTAGTTATCAAAAGCCATTCCCTGGCGAACCATTAGGGAAAGACCATCCGGAACTGTTGTACAATATGAAACATAGTCATGGGCACGACATGGCTATTGTCAACGGAATTGGTCGCATAGGATACATGAAAGGTGGTGGCAAAGCATTATGGAAAGATGAAAATATAGCCGACTCCATCACCGCACATGCTATTGATTTTATCGACAAGTACAAAAACCAGCCTTTTTTCTTGTATTTTGCTACAAACGACGTACATGTACCACGTTTTCCGCATGAACGTTTTAGAGGTAAGAATAAAATGGGAGTACGTGGTGATGCTATTGCCCAATTTGACTGGACAGTGGGACAAATAATAGCAGCTCTTGACGAACGGGGATTACGAGAAAACACATTAATTATCCTCTCTAGTGACAATGGTCCGGTAGTTGACGACGGTTATGATGACCATGCTGAGGAATTGCTTAACGGACATAGTCCTGCAGGTCCTTTTCGTGGTAATAAATACAGCGCATTTGAAGGAGGAACGGCGGTACCTGCAATTGTCAGTTGGCCGAAAGAAATCCCCGGTTCGCAAATTTCCGACGCCTTAGTATCACAAATCGACTGGTTTGCATCAATGGCTGCTCTAATCAACGCAAAATTACCAAAAGGAAGTGCGCCAGATAGCCAGAACCGCTTAAACACATGGCTCGGAAAGGATCAAACGGATCGCCCATGGATTATAGAAGAATCTTCAACCATGTCTGTACGTACCAAAAATTGGAAATATATTGAACCAAACGATGGACCTGCCATGATTACCTGGGGCCCAAAAGTAGAGACTGGAAATTTGAAAACTCCTCAACTTTATGACATGAGAGTTAGAGAATATGAAAAGGAAAACCTTGCGGACCAACACCCCGAAATAGTCTACGAAATGCAGAATATTCTGAGACGAGTTAGAAAATAGAAATACCAAAAACGATGTTCATCAATAAAAAATGAAGGTGTGTCGTAATACACGATGCGCCTTCTTTTTTTTCATTGACTATAAAAAT
>ENA-OPCD01003271-OPCD01003271.1-human-gut-metagenome-genome-assembly--contig:-NODE-3271-length-10477-cov-2.887450_pt1 | contig 10477 bp, 10 predicted proteins | sample MGYA00241560_ERZ501471 | MGnify/ENA primary metagenome ERZ501471 (study PRJEB25962, sample SAMEA2042578) | human gut metagenome | biome: human gut; feature: human-associated habitat; material: faeces...
CGCCCCGTCCGTAGGACGGAAAAGCCCTCGGCAGAGCGCAAAGGCAGCTTTTGATGGACGGAACGGCTGTCAAAAGTGCTTTTGCGTTACTTTCGGCGAAAGTAACAAAGCCTATGCGCCGTATCCGGCGCTGATTACCCGAACAGGGAGAAAGGATATTGATTGAAACGAACTATCAGCTTTATGACAGGAAAAGGCTCTGTCAACCATAACAGCAGAAAATTCCATGCAAAGAATACTGACCCGGAGCGAAGCTGTCTGAACGTGGAATATTGCAACGGAAATGTTAAGGACGTATATCACGAATTATTTGATGAAGCACTCGCCCGGTACAATGAGAAGCAGACCAGAAGTGACCGCCGGATTGACGATTATTATGAGAAAATCCGTTCCGGCAAGCAGGAAAAACCATTCCATGAGATTATCCTGCAAATAGGGGATAAAGATAACATGGGAGCGAAAACGGAAAACGGACAGCTTGCGGCAAAGGTGCTGGATAAATATATGCAGGACTTTCAGCGGAGAAATCCTACGTTGAGGGTGTTCAGTGCCTATCTTCACATGGACGAAGCAACGCCCCACTTGCACATAGATTTTGTACCGTATACGACAGGAAGCAAGCGGGGACTTGATACAAGAGTATCTTTGAAACAGGCGTTAGCGGCTCTCGGATTTAAAGGCGGTACAAGACGGGAAACAGAATTAAATCAGTGGGTGGCTTATGAGAAAGAACAGCTTGCCGCTGTCATGCTGGAACATGGGATTGAGTGGGAGAAGAAAGACACACATGAGAAGCATTTGTCCGTTCTGGATTTTGAGAAAAAGGAGCGGGCAAAGGAGGTCGCAGAGTTGGAAGCAAAGAAAGCGGAATTGCAGGAAGAAAACGCTACTTTTCAAGAAATCAATGAAGATTTGCATGAACAGTTGTTGCAGGTTGATGATGAGATTCATTCCTTACAGGAAGATTTGCAGGATTCCCGGCAGGAAGCAGAGAAAGCGCAGAAACAGGCGGACAAATACCAGAAGCGCATGAATGAACTTGCTCCTATGGTTAAGAACATGGAGAAGCTGGCGGCGGATTTTTCCGCAGACCCGGAGCAGACGCTTCCAGAAGCAGCAGTTATGGAATCTGCAAAGTCGTATCGGGAAAAGAAAGCAAAGCCGTTGGTAAAGAAAATCGTACAAGTCATGCGCTCTGTTTATTCGGCGTATCTGGATATTTCAAATAAGTTTACAAAGCTGCAAGCGGCATATAACAGGGAACGGAGCGGAAACGAGCGGCTGACAAACAGGCTGGAAGAAGCCTTGGAAGAAAATCGGGAATTGAGGATAGTGGCGGCAGATTTTGGGCGTATAAAAGCTGTGGTCGGCTCTGAACAGGTTAATGCGATGATTGACCGGGCAAAGCAGCAGGAACAGATAGAAGGCGAGCAGAAACGGGTTGCAAGGAGAAAACATAATCGGGAAGCCCGTTGACAGACGGAGGGCTGCTTAAAGCCCTCTTAGCCGCCATGAAGTGAATCCCCGCCAGTTAGTCAAGAGCGGCACAGCCGTTCAGTTCACTCTTGACTGGCTGGTGGGGATTTGCTTTTTTCCTTTACTTAGAAAAAGAAAAGAACTATAATCAATTCAAAGAAATTTGGAGGTTTATTTTTTATGAATATGTCTCTGCAAGATATTGGGCTTAGAGCCATGTATAATTATCATGTAAATAAAACATTTCAAAATTGTAAAGTAGATTTTGAAGTTGTAAATATATGGAAACCTGCTGATATGAGGCAGGAAAAAATATATATTTTGAATAGAATACTGGAAAAAGCTAAAGGTTATGATGGGAAGTTAGTAGAAAATAAAGATATAGAACTTCCACTCCTTTTTTTGACGGCCGGTTGGGACAAAATAACTTTAAAAAATGGAGAAATTCGTTTTCAGCTTAATAGAGGGCAAGCAATAAGACGTGCATATAGTAGATTTGATGACTTTAAGAAAAGTGGACTGATTGAGGGAAATTATAGTCATATTGCAATTACTTTTACCGGAAAGGAAATGTTAGAGCAAATTGTTGATGTAGATTGTTTGTTTGCTGAAAAGATGGATGAATTTATATCTGAGATGGGTGTGTATTTTAGAGAATCTAATCAGATAAGTGTTGAAATTGAAGATTTAGTAAAAGAAATTCATAATAGTGTAAATCGGAAAATCAGTAAAGGTGAAATTTTGAGTAGTACAGTTGGTAATTTAGCTAATGTAATATCTATATTAGCGGGAATCCCAGAAACCGTTAATGTAGTATCAGACGGATTATGTTTGTTTAAAAATCTGATTGATATGATATAAAATTATAAATGTGAATAGGTGGTGAATACTAATGCCAAGCGTTAGAGCAGAAATATTGCCTGGGACTAAGTTTGGCTCTTTAACAGTAATAAGACGTACAGAGGATTATATCAGTCCTAGAGGGCAACATGAAAAAAAATATTTATGCAAATGTGATTGCGGAGAAGAGTATACTACTCGTGGGAGTTGGCTAAAAAGTGGGAAATCTAATTGTTGTAACCAGTGTAGCAAAGCTAAAGTTAGGTTAAAACAAATAAGAGATTTAACAAATTGTCATTTTGGTCGTTGGACTGTATTGGAGAAAGCTGAAACCGAGAAAAAGGGAGTATACTGGAAATGCCGTTGCGATTGCGGAACAGAAAAAATTATAAGAGGTACTTCACTAACATCTGGAAATTCAGTATCTTGTGGCTGCTATGCGTTAGAAAAGTTAAGAGAAGATAGATTGCTTGATTTAACGGGAAAAAAATTCGATAGATTAACAGTTTTATATCAAGTAGAAGATTTTATCAGCCCTATAAATGGAAAACATCGTAGTCGTTGGAAATGTAAATGTGATTGCGGAAATATAATATGTGTGAATGGAACAGATTTAACATCAGGAAACACACATTCTTGTGGCTGTTATAAATTAGAAAGAACCAGCGAAACTCATTTTCAAGATTTATCTGGCCAAAGGTTTGGTATGTTGCTTGTATTAAAACGGGTAGAGGACTATATAACGCCTGAAAATGGAAGAACAAGACCGCAATTTTTATGTCAATGTGATTGCGGAAATCAGAAGGTTATTCAGAAGGACAGTTTAATGAATGGAACTATCTCTTGCGGTTGCTTAAATTCGCGTGGAGAACGAGAAATTTCGGAATATTTGAGAGAACATAAAATAAAATATGAAATCCAGTATGGTTTCCCTGATTTAGTGGGTGGTTTGCCTCTGAAATTTGATTTTGCAATATTTGATAAAAATGATAAGTTAATAGCGTTGATCGAATATCAAGGTGAACAACATTTTGAGATTGTCGATTTTTTTGGAGGTGAAAAGAAATTTGAGCGTCAGCAGATGAATGATGAAAGGAAACGGTCATATTGTAAAAATAAGGGGATACCTTTGATTGAAATACCTTATTGGGAAAACATAGATAAATATTTATCGCAGTTTACAGAAAGAAACTGAAAAGTGAAAAGTATAATTTCCATTATTAAGACTGATTGTTACGCTTTAGGTATCCTGGAAGCCTTATATTTCAAGCAATTCCAGACGCAATAAGACCATAGGCAATATTTTATATCAAAATCCCCGGAAATGAGCTTCTATTGCGTAACATTTCAAAAATAGGTTGTTAATCTGTAAGGATTTGCTATAATAAAAGTGTGGCAACATATTGGCAACAGAAAATCAGCAAGCCAGAATAATTGATGTAATTGAAGTAAAAAACGGTGTGTATTTGCATAAAACTTAAACAAATGTAGTTAAGAACGGCAAAGGACACGCCGAGTTTGAATAGTAAACAGAGAGCCGGGAGACCACATAAACAGCGGATCCCCGGCTCGTTGACTTTGAGGACTCCCTTCCAAAACTACCACATAAAAATACGATCAGTTTCCTTCCTCCCCAATCTGTACCATCTTAAATCCCTCTCCATGAACCTCATTGGATTCCAGCACGATCAAAAAGGAATCCGGATCGGCTTTCTTTACAGCCTGCTGCACCTGGAACATTTCTTTGTTGTTGCAGGCGCACATCACGACCTGCTTTTCTTTTCCATGATATCCACCCTGGCCCTTTAAAATGGTGGTTCCCCGTTGACAGCATTCATCGATCACTTCACAGATCTGAGGGCCATGATCTGTAACGATCAATGCAAGCTTCCCGGCATTGATTCCATACATCAACTTATCTACTGCAACAGCAAAAATAAAATTCACAACCATTCCATAAATGATACCGTCTATATCCTGGAATAAAATTCCGCCGACCAGAATGATTCCCACATCAGACCAAAATGCGATTTTTCCAAGAGACAAATGCGGTTTGATGGCTTTCACTGCCATAATAATAAAGTCGGATCCACCGGTAGAGGAGTTTTTTGAATAAATCAATGCATATCCAATACCGCCAAATACACCTGTACAAAGGGCTGCTAATAGCCGGTCACCCTCATACACCGGAAACAATGGTGCCACATAATCGATCATCAAAGAAGAGAGCACCATGCATCGTAAAGAGCTGATGAAGAACTTTTTCCCGAGAAGCCGATAGCAGACAATAGCCAGCGGGATGTTCAGTACAATGGTTGAAAGTCCGATCGGAATATTCAGCAACCGATATAATATGATAGAAATACCTGAAAATCCGGTCATTGGAAATTTTGCCTGCACAGCGAAATTATAAATTCCAGCTGCAATAAAGACACTTCCTATGAATTCCCAGAGTAATTGCGTTGCAAATACTTTTGCCTTTTGCATAGAAAACTGTGTTTTCATAACTTTAATACCTCCATTTCATAAAAAAAGAGCGAAGGCGTATTATATAAAATATAATGCGCTTTCGCTCTTCGGCCACTAGACTAACACTAATATACTGGTTTTGTCAAGTGTTTTTACAAAGACCAGCGAATTCCGATAACAAAATAAAGATCGCCGGTATGGTTACCCTTCCCCATACCGGCGTTCTTATATTTCTTCTTATTCTTTACGCCAAATGCAGCAGATTAATCAGAATGACCCAGGCCAGTCCGTAATAGGTGATCACGGCGACCAGATCGTTTACGGTTGTGATCAGTGGACCGGATGCCACAGCCGGGTCCACCCCGATCTTCTGGAAGAAGATCGGAATAACTGTGCCGGATAAAGAAGAGATCAGCATGGCCAGTATCATGGCTGCGCCGAGACACCCGGAAACTGCAAAGGCAAAGGACAGCCCGTTCCCTTTTAAAACCAGATATCCGCCGATCACAAGGAAGGAGGATATGCCGAGAATAAAGCCGTTGGTCAGGCCGACGCGGGATTCCTTCAGGATCAGTGTCAGCTTCTGCTTTCCGGAGGTCTGTTTGTCCATGAGTACACGGATGGCAACAGCCAGGGACTGGGTGCCCACGTTGCCCGCCATGTCCAGGATCAGGGACTGGAAGCTCATGATCAGCGGGAGCTGGGACACTACCTGCTCAAAGACGCCCACTACGGAGGACACCACCAGCCCCAGTGCCAGCAGGACGAACAGCCAGGGGAGGCGCTTTTTCATGCTCTGTCCCAGAGGCTCGGCCAGGTCCTCCTCTGCGGTCAGACCGGCCAGCATGGCGTAGTCCTCGCCCATCTCGTCATCCACGACCTGAATGATGCTCTGGGCAGTGATCACGCCCAGCAGACGGTTCTGCATCTCCCGTACCGCCTCGTCTGTGGGAACGGGGATGATGTCGATGGACAGCATGAGGCTGCGATTCAGGCTGGTCAGTTCGTTGATCATGGAGTCTTTGATGTAGCTGGCGTACTCCTTCAGGAACAGCACCCGGCCATACTTATTGCCCATGACAAAGTGATCCTTTTTGAATTCCATGCTGTCCGGGCAGATGGCGTCCTTGAAGGAGCGCCCGTTCTTCATGTTCTCCCGGAGGTCAAAGCGGAACTCGCTTTCCTCTCCCACACGGTAGAAATCATGCAGGATATGGAGGCGGTCTGCCGCATCCAGTTCCTCGCAGCGAGAGTCCATGTGGTTCAGACGGGAAGAGGCGTCATGGACCGTGCGGTCAAAAAACGCGCGGGCTTCCTCCACATTTTTCTTGTGGACGGACAGTGTGATGTAGCGCTCCTGCACCACACTGTTGGATGAGTCCGTCACCTTATCCAGCAGCATGGCGTTGTATTCCTTACGCCCGCCGTCCAGATCATCTCCCTTGGGCGGGATGAGGATCTCCTGCTCAAAATTGCGTCGGTCCAGGCGCTTATTGTTGATGGTGATCTTCGTGGTGGAGCCGGTGTCCAGCGCGTTCAGCAGCTCGGAATAGCTGAGAAACATCGCCGTCTTATCCTCTTTCGAGGCGATGGCGTAGTTGATGTCGCTAAAACGCAGTGTTTTAGAATACTTGCTGCCAAATTGAAAGACCCCATCCGGCCAGATGCGGCGGATGGGGATGATGTCCTGTACAGATTTCGGAACCGTAAATCTTTCTTTGTCCTGCTTCAGTGTATTTTGCAGAGTTTTAATCAAGTTTGAGAGCCTCCTTTATCGTTGAATTTTCCAGAGCTTTGGCGTATATGTTGTCCGATTTGAACACGAGCCTGCGGGGAAACAGGAATTCCGAGCGGATATACGCGAGCAGAAAGCGTTCCAGCGTCATGCCGTTATACTGAAAAAAGCCGCCCAGGGCAAAGGGAAAGGCTGCAAGCACGCAGACCCAGCCGATCTCCCCATTCCCCAGCACAGGGCGCAGGCCGAAATATACGCCCACTGCCACGGCGACCGCCAGCAGTGCGAACAGCAACTGCCGCAGGGACAGGCCGAAGAATAGACTCTCCTGGTAATTTCGTACTTCTTTGTTGATGCGGACCTCCAATAGATCACCTCCAAGTTTTTTCTGAGTTTTGCTGAACAGACTCTTGCTTTGTCTGTGCAGTCATGGTACTATGCCACAAACCCGATGAAGGAGGTCGTGACACATGATCGCTTTTCTGATGATCGCCGGGCTTGGCGTCCTGGCGCTTCTCTCCCGGCTGGCCGCGCTGACGCGGATGACCATCCCGCTGCTGTACACCGTGTCCATGCTGACGGTGTTCCACGGCTGGTATCGCGCCCATACCGTGCTGGCAGACCGCATCCTGTTCGCCCTTGTAGGGCTGGTGGTGCTGTCCTGGCTGCTTTCGCTGATCCACTTTGTCTGCGGTCTTGTTATGCAGGCACGGGATGACGCTGCCGCTATGGAGTATTTCTCCTACCGTGTTCGCAAAGCACGGGAGAACGGCGAAGACACCGTCAGCACAGAGGGTCTGTGGCGCTGAATCAGCCAAGGCCCATCAGCTCCCGGATGATGCGGTCGCTCATCTTGATCGCGCCCACCAGCACCAGCATATTGAAGATCAGTTCGCCCACATAGTTCCATACGATAGTGGCTGCCGCCAGCGTATCGTCCGCGATGGCGGGCGGCGAGGACGCGAACGCCGAAAAGATCACACAGGCCAATACGATGACACAGCCCTCCAGACAGATGGCGGCATAGCTTTTCAAAAAGGCTACGCCGATACTGCTGGAGGGCTGTCCCGCAAAGCTGGCCAGCGGGATGGGTGCGATGGCTGTGGCGATGTAGAGCTTAAAAAAACGGCTATATACCGTCAGTATCATGACAAGGGAGAGCACCCAGATAAAGAGAGAGCCCAGCAGCGTCACCGCCCAAAGGGGGATGGAGTCAATAAAGCCCACATCCTCGATGACACTCACCAGTTCATCCGGTAATGTGGTGGCAGACATCGCCGTCAGCCCGGAGGAATCCATGATGGTCGTCACCATGCCCTGGGCAACGCGAAACGCGCCGGTCATCAGCTCCATGCCCCACGATACCGCCGCCTGCGCCAGCACAAAGCGGATGAAGCATTTGAAGGCCACTTCCGGCTTCTTCATCTCGGTAAAGCTGCCGCAGGTCTTGACCACGCCCATCACGAAAAACAGCACCAACAACGCATACCCCACAGCTTTTAATCCATCGTTGATGTTCACGATGACATTCCAGACACCGCCGCCCTTGAAGGACTCCGGCGAGGTGCTGATGAGCTGCCAGATCTCTGCCAGCCTTCCGTTCCACATTTCCAGCGCAGAGTTCAAATTGTCTACGATCCAGTTTCCACTTCCCATTCAAAATCACCTCCTACGGGAAGAACAGGGTGAACGGTATCATGCCGTTCACCCTGCCGCGTTTTTCAGCCGGTGATGAGGGAGAGGATCTCCTTGGTAAAGGTGATGACGATACCGCCTGCCACCGTCAGCATACCGTTGGCGCGCTGGGAGGGATCGTGGCTCTTGAGGGACAGGCCCACCTGCAGGATGCCGAAGCCCAGCAGGATGAGGCCAATGGCGCGGATCAGCGAGAAAATGAAATCAGACAGGTTGTTGACCACCGTCAGCGGGTCATCTGCCGCCAGCGCAGGCACTGCGGTGGCGACCAGAAGCAGAGCAACGCAGGCAAACACGGAATAGACGCGCTTTGCCTTTCTCTCGAAATTCTTGTTGTTCAAATCATGTTTCATGCTGCAGCATTCTCCTTTTCATTGTCAAAATCAATCTGGAACAGCGGCTTTCCCGGAATGGGAGGCTCCACCGTTCCGTGGTGGATGTAGGGCGGTCCGCCGCCATCCATCGTATAGCGGATGGCGGGATGCTCCATGAGCTCATACTTTTCGTCCACCACCGGCCGTGTGCCGCGGATGAACAGAATACAATACCGGTTATCCAGCATCCGTACCTCGTCCGGCGTCAGCAGTTCCCGCCCACTGATCTGGAAGTTGGTGGAGTAAGACCCGGACCGCCCTTTGGTCTGCCCGTGGGTCTTGGTGTCGATGGTGGACTTGCCCAACGCCTCGGAAATGTACTTGTGAGTGCTTGCCTCGTTACCGCCCAGATAGAGCAGCGTGTCCGAGTTGCCGGGGATGGTTTCCCATGAGTCCTTATACAGCTCCTTGATCTGCGCCATGTTCTGGATGATGGTGCTGCAGGAGATGTTGCGTGAGCGCATGGTCGCAAGCTCCCGCGGCAGCCCCGGCAGATTGACCGATGGCGCTTCATCCAAGATGAAATGCACGTGGCAGGGCAAGGCTCCGTGATGGATCTGGTCTGCGCAGTAGTAAAGGGTCTGGAAGATCTGGGAGTACAGAAGACTCACTAAAAAAGTAAAGGTCGTATCATTATCCGGGATGACGGCGTACAGAGCACACTTTCGCTCTCCCAACGTGTAGAGATCCATGTCATCATGGTCGGTGACAGCTTTGATCTGCGGCAGATTGAAGGGTGCCAGCCGCACAGCGGCAGACACCAGAATCGATTTTGCCGTCTTGCCCGCCGCCTGCTTGAAAACCTTATATTGCCGCAGGGCAACACTTTCCGGGTTCTCATACTCCATTGCCCGGAACAGCAGATCCAGCGGGGAGACATACTCGTCATCGTCCTCCTTCACTTCGGCATATTCCAGCACACGCAGCACCATTGAAAAATTCTGCTCATATTCCGGCGCTTCCTGGAACAGCATGAGGATGATGGCCTGCAGCAGTGCTGTCTCGGACTTCGACCAGAACGGATCGGACTCGTGACTGCCCTTGGGCGTGGTCGCCTGGATCAGCGTGTTCACCAGCTTCAGCGCGTCCTTTTCATCCCGCAGATAGCGGAACGGGTTATAGCCGTCCGACTGCGACAGATCCACCAGATTCAGCACCCGGATGTCGTATCCCTGCCGCTTCAGATACCCTCCGGTGGCGGTCAGCACCTCCATCTTCGGGTCCGTGATCACATAGTTGCTGTTTGCTTCCAGAATGTTGGGCTTGACATAGCCGCGGGTTTTGGCCGCGCCGCTGCCGCCAATGACCAGCACATTCAGTGAGCGCCGGTGCTTGTGGGTATCCAGCCCCAGCCGCACATGGCGGGTGAGGATCTTGTTTTCCTTTTGACGGAACTGTGCGTTGAGCTGCCGGGGCGAGCCCCATGCGGCAGAGCCGTGTTCCTCGCCGTCCCGTGTCCTGCCCTGTCCGGAAGCATAGAGACACAGCCCCATGAGATACGCGCCGGTGCAGACGAGAATGGACAACAGGCTCTTGTCTGTCCATTGGATCTGGAAGGGTTGTTCCAGTGCGGCAGTTAAGTTTGATAGCAACTCCGGCAGACCGCCGCCAAGGGATTGGGCGATCAGCAGCGCCGCCCATACCACAGGGATATAGAGGAACAGGGCAAGTACCAGATCCGTTGTTTGGGATGTCTTTTTCAGCCGCATCACCTCCTGCATAAAAAATACGAGGCCGGAAGAGCATTCCACTCTGCCGGCCTTGCTGACGAAACGGCTTTCTTACTTTGTTCTGTCCGGTCGTACTTTTTGACGGACCTTTTCCTTGGCCGGGGCAGACTTCTGCCGGGTATCCAGCTGCGCCTGATAGCCTTTCAGCCGTTCCAGAA
>ENA-OPCD01003273-OPCD01003273.1-human-gut-metagenome-genome-assembly--contig:-NODE-3273-length-10475-cov-2.307486_pt1 | contig 10475 bp, 7 predicted proteins | sample MGYA00241560_ERZ501471 | MGnify/ENA primary metagenome ERZ501471 (study PRJEB25962, sample SAMEA2042578) | human gut metagenome | biome: human gut; feature: human-associated habitat; material: faeces...
GCTTTCAGACCTGTGATCCTGCCATCTTTCACACTGACAATATCCGGTGCGGAACTGCTCCAGTTCAATGTCGTCATAGCAGTTTCCGGTGTCACATCTGCCTGCAGCGTCTTGCTGTCTCCCTGAATCAGATTTGTTTCTGTATCGGATAACGTTACTTCTTTTACTGCGTCTGTCGTATTTTGGATCACAACCGGATACTCTACTGTTTTACCATTGGTATCGATTGTCAGAGTTGCCTTACCTTTGCTCACACCGTTGATCTTGATCTTATCCACGATATCCTTCGGTTGGAACTGACTGCCGGCGCGGGTAAGGATCTCAGCGGTAAAAATACTCTCATCGGATGATTTTACGCTTACTTTCTGTCTGCTGACACTCAGAATCGGAGATGTATTGACTGCCTGATATTCTTTGCTTTCGCCTTCCAGTACTTTTACGACTTTCTCGCTGATTTTAGAAGCCATTCCGCCTTTAAAAGTAATTTCGACATCCGCAATTCTTCCGTCTCCGGCTTTTGCTGTAAAAGTAATTGGTCTGTTCGAACTAAACACATTGTAAGTAATCAAACCTGTACTTTCATTGATCGCACAGGTATTCATGTCCGTTCCCAGTGTCGGAATAACACTCACATTTGCACTGGACCAGAATACACTCTTCACTTCCGGATTTCCACTCACAGATGTCTGAACCTCTGCAGGTTCTTTTTCCAGAAATGCACTCTCAATGGTATCTACAGAAACATTCGATGCTGTTGCATCCAATGTTCCTTTCAACTGATATTCAGCCTGTGCCGTATCACCCGTTTCTGTCTCTGCCACCACCAGTATTTTATCCGTATCACCGGACGGACGTTTCTGTGCTTTTGCTTTAAGAGTCTGCTCTTTCTTCACCAGAGCAAAACTTGTTTTATATTCACCAAGCAAATGTTCTTCGCTTACTGATTCGCCATCATAGATATGGAACGTTACTTTCATATTGCTTGGCAGTGAATCTGCCAGATTTATTGCCAAATTCACATACCAGTTGTTCCCGGAAGATGGTAATGCATATTCAGCCACCTGCATGTTTTCAATCTTGTAAGGACTTTCAAAAATCGCACGATATGTCATATCCTTATCAAGCGTTACCTGGAGCCTGGAATCACCATCAACCGGTATCCATGTCTCGCCGCCATCACCGGACTGTTCCCAGCGCACAAACTTATACAGGGATGCTGCATCTGCGATCAGCGTATGTGTCTCTCCTCCGTCACGTACCTGGCTGACTGTTCCACCAGTCGTCTGAACCAGACTGAGTTGGTAAACCACCGCTGGCATTTTTTCAAAAACAGGTGTAATATGGCATACTTTCAATGCCCCATCCTGTGATGTCGTACCTTCATAATTCAGATAATAGGTATTTCGATTCTGATATGGAGACTGATACATTTTAAAATGCCAGTCAGAATCTGCCACGGTCAGAAAACCTTTCAGTGCACTTACTTCGTTCGGTCCAGCCGCAACAGCAGCCGTTTCCGGGCAGGTTCCATCAAAAAACCGGTCACCTATCTGCCAGCCACGAAACAGGTAGGTATCCGTATCCCAGTTCGTATCCCGCATCTGCGCAAGGTTGCCGCTAAATGATCCGATATTGGTAATCCGTTTCGGCAGAGTACCATTTACACCCCATAATGTCACTTTACTTAATGAATCATCCGATACTAAAGTACCATCCGACTGACGAAGCATTGCCTTGTCAATCTCCACGCGCGGACGTGTTCCTGTTTTATAACAAATTTTGGCAATTGCAGTAGTAACTACTGTTGGCGTCATATTTTCCTGCAAACCTTTGTTTGTTATAATAGCCCGATAATACTTTGTCTGACCAACCGTGACCTTCGGTACATAAGTGCTGACCAGTGGGGCACTCATTGTAGTTCCTGCGCCTTCAGCATCGGTAAATGTACTTCCGTCATCGGACACCTGCCATAAAATCGCCAATGTATTCTTGTTGTAATCAGATGGATTGTACTTCAACTGTACGCGCAGCTGACCTACTTTGTCCGAGTCATCGGCATAATAAGTAGCCGACTGACGACTGAGATCTGTCAGGACTGAATAAAAGACCGGTGCCGGTGCTGCTGTCACTGTATCATCCGCCTGTACTGCGACAGGACTGTTGCTGCCTGCTGCCAGTGCTGATATGGATGACATAGGTAACAGACTGAACACCATCAGCAAAGCAAGCATCAGCGACACAATTTTTTTGCTGTGTTTTTTCATTTTCTTCTCCTTTTTCCTGTAGGCTCCCCAAAACCTTCTCCCCCATTGTAGTTCTAAAGATTCCGAGTATTTGTTGTTTACTATCTATATAAACCGCTTTCCTGCGGATTGTATCTGTTTTTTGAGGAACAAAAATAAACCCCCGATATGCTTTCGGACATTTATCTACTGAGCTGCAACTGCCTGTATTCTGACTTAAAGTTCCAACCTACTCATTGTCCCTTCCCAGTTTCCCAGTGGTATCGACAACTTTCGTCCTTATTACAGCGGAGATAAACCGTGCCGGATTCTGACCGGACTTCCTAGATTGTATTTCTATCATTCCGCAGTTGTAATATGCTCCCTATGCAATTTTATACTGTTCTTATCATAGCACATCCATTGCATCGACATCAATCATTCTGACACAAAATTCTTACTATTTTTTTTAATAGAAAAAGAACCTCCGCTCTCAATTTTCTGAGATCAGAAGTTCTCTTTTTTCTGTCTGACGGATTCCTTAAAACAGCGGTGTCTTATATACGCCGTCTGCGATCAGCTGTGCAAATGCATCTACTACCGTCTGTCGGTCTTCCTGATAGGTTACACCAAACCACTTGTCCTGTGTCTCCAGAACTTTGACCGTTACTTCACCATTTGCAAGCATATCGCCGATGATGGTCGGAAGCAGATACTCTGCTTTGATGTTGCCCGGCTCCACATTTGCCAGAAACTCTGCGAATCCTTTGTCAAGTACATCAAGAAACTCCGGTGTCACGCCCCACATATTCATAGATACATGCGTTCCTTCCGGAATCTCGCTGCCATTTTCATCTTTTACAATACCGTCTGTATCACGGGCAATGCCGCTGGTCTCAACGATCTTCTGAAGCATCTCCTCATCATCGACCTGACATACACCACGGGTAACGGTTCCGTTATCGCTGAGCGTGTTGTCCAGAATAAATCCTGCCATGCAATACTGATATTTGGTATTGCCGCAGTTTACCAGATAATCATGCACTTTTACAAATGCTTCTTTTCCATAATAGTCATCTGCATTGATGATCACAAATGGTTCTTTCACTACATCTTTGCAGCATAAGACTGCCTGTCCTGTTCCCCATGGTTTTGTTCTTCCTTCTGGTACTTCAAAACCTTCTGGCAGATCATCTAATTCCTGAAATACATATTCTACATCAATCTGTTCTTTGATCCTGTTTCCAATGATCTCTTCGAACTCCTTGAAAATGTCTTTGCGGATAATAAAGACTACTTTATTAAATCCTGCTTCTTTTGCATCATGAATGGAATAATCCATGATGATCTCTCCATTCGGTCCCATCTGGGCTAACTGTTTGATTCCTTCTCCAAATCTGGAGCCGATTCCGGCTGCCATAATAATTAATGTTGTATTCATTCGTAATTTTCTCCCCTTTACAATATAAAAGTCCCTTTTTTATAAAAAGGGAACCTATTTTTCAAATTTTTTCGTATTTTTTATCTAATAAAACTATTCACTTTGTAGACTGATTTCTTAATGTCCCTGGGAACTTAAGTTCCTTTTTTAGGTACACTCAAGACGTCTTTTTTATACCACCTTCATTTTAATATTATATATTCTCACTCATAATTTTAATTACTACTCGGGATGTCATAATTTTCAAGCAATATTTTTGCTTGTTCAATCACTTCTTCTTTTGTTTTTCCATACATTATCAACATCAACTTATTTACTATTCTCCTAAGTTTAAAATATATCTGATATATCAATTCATTATTAAATATTTCAGCCACAATTTCTGCATTTCCATGCACAACCTTGCACCGATAATCATATCCTCTTTTAACAGCATAAAAAATATTTTCAAACTCTTCTTGATTACTAGCACATAATGAAGCTGCATATTTTCTTAGCTTTGCTGATATTTTTTTCCCATCAATATTCAACAAACATTCCAACACAAGTCCCATATTCAAAAATCTATTTTCTATGTATTCATCTCTTGCATCTAATAAATATCTATTATATGCCATATCCCAATATAGATTTCTTTGTCCTGCTTTCCAATTTTTATTCCATTCTATAATAATATTATACCAATGCCGTATACGGCTTATATCTTCTTCTGTTATAGTATATTTTTCTTGTATATCATAATTGTCTGTTTCTCCATAATAATTAATCAATACATTATCTGGTAATAAATCTTTATAAACTAAATTGTCTGTTCTAAATCTCACAACAGTGTCTATCAATCCTATTTCAATTGCATAGACAAATTTTATTGGATCAGCATTTTCTATTTGAGGACCAAATTCTTTAAAATATATCAATGCCCTCCCCCCATGATTTTCTATCAATATAACTTCATTAATTTCATGCACATCATTATTATATAAAACGCAATTTTTCAATTCAATTATAAGACTTGTTTTTTCTTGTTCACTCGTTATTTTATAACTCATTTTATAAATCACTCCCCCAATTACTCCCGATATTGTATTATATACTAAATCTGAAACTTGGAAAGTTCCAATTGCAAATATTAACTGATTTATCTCAATAAAAAATGATATTCCAAAAGATATTAATATCATCTTCTTAAATAAATTTTTTTTAGTAATATGCGGAAAACTCTTACCTAGAAAAAAAGTCAATGGCGTTAAAAGGAAAATATTATATAGTGCATCTATATTCCATGTCTGATTACTTCTTTTAAATGGTAACCACCCACCAAATACATTTATCAACGGATCAACTTGTTTACGTCCTACTAATGTTAAATAAAATAATATCATTATATAAATTCCTAACATTATTTTCCATACTATTTCAAGCATATGATTTTGATATTTTTCTTTTAATCCACCTAAATTTTTATACATTCTGTACCCTCTTTTTACCTATAAAAAACGCAAAATATCGATTAAGAATATAACATATTGGTACTAATGTTATCAACGCTAATGTAAGTGTAAAAAAGAAATATATATATTCATTCTTTGACGTTCCTATTATGCATTGATATACTTTTCCCCATGCCTTAGTTACTGTTCCTATCATTAAATAATATAGTCCACTGTTTTTCCCAATAAATCTCAGTAACTTATTTTCTTTGATTTTTATACAAATTGTTAATATAAACAATGTACCAACAACCCCTACTAATATACATGAAAACCACTCATTATAATTTCTCATTGCATAATCAATATTTGTTTGTCCAAAACTTGCATTTACAATACATACAACTACCAATAACATTGCATATATTATCATATATTTTAAATCACATATTTTCTTTAATATCCCATTAATTTTTATCCAACTACCAACTCCTAAAAAAGGTAACATAATTAATGCTAAATCCAAATTCCATAGCAATCTCACTCCAATATGTAAATACACTACATATGCTACAGCAGATATAATTAATGTACATATTAAAACATTTCTTGATTGCTTTTCCGCAGTACAATATCCAAATATGATTTTATTAATAATTATAAATACAACTTCTGCACTAAACAAACATGAAAAAAACCAAATGGGATTACTATATTGACTCTCTGGAATATTCAAAAATAATCCTAATAAAAAATTCATATGAAAATCTAATTTTTTATTAATTATAAAACCTTTTAACACCACCATAATCCACTTTGCCATTTCATATGAAAAATATGGCATTAAAATAGAATACGCTTTGTGTTTTATTTGCTTTATTGCTCCCTTGTCATTTTTATAGAAATATCCAGATATCATAAAAAATAAGGGCATATGAAATACATAAATCAAATAAATCAATTTTTTCCCAAATATTTTTGATGCCCAAATCTAACCAAAATAATTCCTATTCCTTTAGCAAAATCTGCCCAATCTTCTCTTTGTACTTTTTTCATTATCTTCTTACCACTTAAATATTTATCACTTATTGTCCGATATTTTATCTTTTATTAATTGAATTCCACCTTTTCCAAACTCAAAAGCATATTTCACTTCATCGTTAAACGCAATTAAACATACAAGGAATAAAACAATACAATATACTATACATCCTATAATTGCTTCCATTTCATACCCACAAAATAAAAAAGATATTATAATAATTCCAATAGCAAAATTTTCTTTTATTGAAAACCTTAATTCCTTAGATGGTATCTCACATAAATACATCCAAATAATTGCTGTAATTAATGTTGCTACTGCAATACTTTCCATGTTTTTAAATATAGCTACAAAAATACCATTTAAAACTGATCCTATTACTATCATGGCAATCATTTGCTTTAAATATAAATTTTGTTTTTTTTCAGATTTATAAATATTTACATAGATTCCTTTCACAACCAAATAAAAGATTTCAGATGCAAATAATATAAAAATAATACTATTTGCAAAAATATACTTTTGCAAATAATTTTCTAAAATCCACTTCGCGGGAAATGCCGCTGCTATAACAACGAATCCCCACATTAAAGATAATCTTTTTATTCTTTTTACACTGTTTAGCGGAGGATTTTTACAAAAATAATTATACATTGATATCGTTATCGGGGAGATAAATACATTAATTATACTCTCTACGCTTACTGCAAAGGAATACATTGCAAAATTTATAGCAGATAATAACAATTTTACAAACCATCTATCTAATCCTGTAAAAATACCACTCGAAAAATTCCCTAACATTAAAATTATTCCTGAAGAAATATTCTCTTTATATTCACTCTTCCGAATATGTCCCATGCGTACAAAATGCAACTTATTTTCAAGTTTTATAAACAAATAAACAGCAACTATAATTCCTATACCAACTTGTGTTACAATATATAATTTATAATTATCTGAATGGAACAAAAATATTAACAAAATTGTAATAGCAAATACTGCAAATTTTTCTATATTTAAAGCATTTCCATATGCTTTAAATTCCCCTGTAGCCTGATATAAAGACTTTAAATATCCCAAAATATTGTATGAAAGCATTCCAAATGCAAAACACACAATAATAAAATCATCAAAAATTATTCCACCTAATAATACTATCAGAAACATTATTAACATCAGCACAATATAATTAACAAAATTATTTGCCAATCCTTCTTTATTTATATCTTCTAATTTCTTACCTCCATATTTAAGATACATTCCATCATTGTATCCCATACTAAAAAAACCTGCATAAGTTAAATATAATGCATAAGTTTTTATCATACCATAAGATTCTATTGAAACGTATTTAGGAACCAAAAAATTAGTTAATAAGTTGATTACTAAACAAATAATATTAGCAATCATAACATTAATTAATCCTTTTTTCATAAATATCCCCTTTCAACCTATATTCTATTTTCTAATATATATTGATAATATGATTCCTTCATATTATCAATTTTCTTTTTATTAGAAAGTTTATTTAAATATGTACAACCAAGAATATCTTTTATTTTTCCTGAATATTTATTATTCATTAATTCTGATAATTTAAATACCTTTTCATTATTAATTGGCACTTCATCAATCATCTCTTTCACCACATTGATATTTTCATATTGTAAAGAAATAAAACAATCAATTAACAAATAACAAATTAATTGGTTCTCATTTTTCCAATATTGGTTAAAAAGATCTTTTAAATTTCTAAACAATATATTATTTTTTCCAGCTGCCATACAAAATCCAGTCCATTTTCCTTTACAAATATGATAATCTGCTCTTTGACCATGATGTATTGTATAAAATCCTTTTGTATAAATTTCCGAACTAAACTCTTTAGTCATATATATTGTACTGTCTAACCAAATCCCCCCATAGTCATATAACAAATTAACTCTTAATATATCAGAAAACTGTGTTAATGTTATCTTTTTCTCTTCTATTTTTTTATAAATATAATCAGGAATTGTTACATAATCTTTTACATTAGCTTCTGTTATAATTATTATTTCATGCTCTCCAGAATGTTTTTTTACAGAAGAAATACATGCCTTTACCAAATCTGGAGCTGTTTCTAACCCTTGCCACCAAAAAATCCATATTGGACAATTTTTACTAATTTTATTTTTTTCTAAATCTTTCACATTATTGTCTTTACATACTTTATCAAAATATGTTCTTTTAAGCCATTTTTTTATATGATCGTATTGCAATTTATTTATTTTTTTTCCTATTTTCCCTTTTTTTCTAAATATGCATTCACTAAAGAAATTTTCTATACCATACAAGCATCCAAATTCTTGCCCAATTTTTCTACTTTCACTCAATTTTACAAACAATTTTTGAATCATGACTTCTATCTATCCCCTCTCAATCTACTAATAATTTCATCAACATTGTCTTCTGTTATACAAGTTGTAAGGTCTACTAATTTATCTTCTGTTAAATCTATTTTTGTCAAATCCAATTCCATCAATTTTTTAATTATATTTTCACTAAATCTATATTTAATAATTTTTCCAGGACATCCACCAACAATTGCATATGGTGGAACATCTCTTGTTACAATAGCCCCTGTTCCAATTATTGCTCCTTTACCTATATGTACGCCTGACATAATCCAAACCGCATCTCCAATCCATACGTCATCCTCTACAACTATTGCTCCTTTACTCTTTACATCATTTTCTTTTCCAAAAATTCTATATGCATATGGATATGTAGAAATATATTTATATTCATGTTCACCTCCTAATAAAAAATTAGCAGAACCTGAAATTGAACAATTTGACCCTATATATAATTTTTCGCTAACTGCTCCTGTATAATGAACATTTAACACTCCATATGTATTTTTACCCACTACAACCCCTTTATTATAAACAAAATCTATATATCCTTCACTTGATACTATCCCCATTTTAGTAAAATTATGTCTATTTAATCTTCGCCAATCTCTTCTTAATTTTTCTTTTTTTACTTTATATTTAATTTTATTTATTAACTTCAAATTAATATCTCCTGTCAAATTACTAACTTTTATTTACTTTAACAACATTTGCATAATCCAATTTTCTTTAAACATTGGTTTCAAAATTGAATCAATATATTCTCCTCCACCATTATAAAAAAAGTTTACATAAAACATAAAAACTGCATATCCAAATACAACAAATTTATACAAAAATCTATATTGTCTCTTCAGTACTTTACTTATCTCCCATATCAAACAGAATCCTAATATGTTTATAACCATTACATTTCTCATTATTCTATAAAAATTAATATTTAAAACATATAATGGGCAAAAACAAAATAAATATATATTACACCAATAAAGAATATTAAAAAATTGTACTCCGTAATCATAACTTATTTTCAACCTATTTTTATATTGGCAATACAATTTTTGACTACCTAAAAATATTTTTTTACACCAATAAACCAGACAAACATTTACTATCTGTTCTCCCCATAGTATAATCCACCCATATTGCGTATTACGTGTTAAAAAACCTGCCGATCCTTCTAAATTATCTGAAACAGTATTCAATAGCATAGATCCAATTATAGACACCAATCTTCCATTCATCCCTATTATTAAACTAACACTTGCTAATACTATAATAATTTTTCTCATTATTTTCTTATCTTCAATTTTATGTATAAATATTAACGGTAAATATACTAAAGCTGTTTTCTGAATAGATGATGCAATTAATATTAAAATTATATATTTAATTATGTTCTTTCTATTTTTTTCTAATAGGTATCCAAATGAACACAGCAAAATACACATCACCAAAAAATTTCTAACTTGAACTACATCCATCATAAAAGGGTACAAAAAATACAGTAAATAATATATCATAGGATTTTTAATATATTTATTTACTGTTTTGTACATAATACCTAGCCCAATTATTGCAAGTATTAATCTGTATTGATTAATATCTAATTTTAAAAAATCATGTGCTATTTTTACCATGATTCCAAACCCAAAATCCTTAGAAAAAAATTCTGTTGAATTATAAATATTATAATATATCACGGTATCTGGATTTGATATATTTCCACCCATCATTATTATTAAAAATATTATTGTAACAATTGGTAAAAAATTTAACAATCTCTTTTTCTCTATTCGTTCAAATATAAAAATAATTAGAATAATTAATCCATATGTAGCTAAAAACATATTTGTTTCTCCTCTATTATTATAAAATACTCTATTTTACTCTAAGTCTATTATTTTAAACAATAATATAAATCCGTCAACCAATATCTCT
>ENA-OPCD01003276-OPCD01003276.1-human-gut-metagenome-genome-assembly--contig:-NODE-3276-length-10457-cov-3.066430_pt1 | contig 10457 bp, 7 predicted proteins | sample MGYA00241560_ERZ501471 | MGnify/ENA primary metagenome ERZ501471 (study PRJEB25962, sample SAMEA2042578) | human gut metagenome | biome: human gut; feature: human-associated habitat; material: faeces...
CGATTCTTTTAGTCATTTGCAAAGGTACGCGTTTCTTCGATACTTGCAACCCTTCCGGGCTATTTTTTTACAGCTTATTCTCTTTCTTATCAATAGGATAGGTTATCCTTTACGAAACAAGCGATTCCTTCAACAAACCTTTCTATTTACCCCTTATAAAACGCAAGATTAAAACCTTCGTTTAAACTAGTCGTTTTTGAATGACAAAGCAATCGATACGATAACGTAATGAGCTGATTATCTTAATAAACACTAGTATTAATATTAATTTTAGAATTATGAACAAAAAGTTTTCTACTCTTTTGGCTGGTGCTGCGCTTCTGGGTGCGGTGACGGCTAATGGTGCTGTTAAGCTGAATCAAGGAGCGAATAACGGTCTTTATCAGCTTAAGGCAGGTTCTGCTTTCTTGAGTATTACCGAAAATTCCACGACTCACGAAGATGAAATCAAAATGGTTTCTCACTCTTCCGCAAATTTAGGAGGTACAATGTGGTGTGTAACGGTTGATGCCGAGAATCAAGGACAGAATCCTAAGTATGATTTCACGAACAAGATCGGAAAGTTTTTAGGTCTTGAGATCAGCACGATCAAAGGTAAGGCGGCGGCTCCGTTAGCTGCTGTACCTGCTGTTGTCGGTGGTGATCTTTCCGGTTGGAAATTCTCTCCTGTATTTAAGAATGGTGTGGAGAAATCCGTTCTCTATTCTTATTTCACGAATGACTCTGTAATCGGTTTGAAGGTGAATACTAGTGGCGATGTAGAAATGGTTAAAACTATAGCTACTACAGCTGGTATTACTGCCGCTGGTTTCACTGAATTTGAGTTGGTAGAGGCCGCTTCGATCGTTGTCTCAGGTGCTGATGAATTGAATACGATCTTTGGTACCCAAGATAAGAAAGCTGGTATCACATTGAAGTTTACTCCGGATGTATTAGGAGATGGAGCGGTAAACTACTTTACCGAGAAGAAGTTCACGGTTGAAGCTTCTGGAACTGCTAATTATTTCCATGTATTGAGAGCCGACTCTTCTTACTTGTACGTAGATACTGCTTATACGAATGCTGTGGGTGGAGCTAAGTTCTTGGCTTATAACTGGAGCAACTTAAAGGATACTTATAAGACTGGTACTAAGAATCATGCTACTCCGAAAGATTCTATCAATGCTACAGATTTATCAGACCAATATAAATTTATGTTTACATATTGGCCTTCAAATGACAGCTTGGAGATTCAGGTTAAACAATCTTTGTTAAAAACAAGTGAGACGTATTGGAAAGATGTTACTGCTACTACAGCTATGCAAAATCAGCATATCTCTTTGCAAGAGTTGCTGAAAGACAAGGTTCGTATCTTGACGGTAGATGCGGCTCAAAATACTAAGATTGAGTTAGGTTTCGCAGGTTGCAAAGTTTTGCCTACTACAAAGACAACTGTTGATGATGGTGTTTATGTAATCAGAAATGCTAAGACTGGTAAGTACTATGCTGCTCCGCTTTATAATGAATCTGCATCTAGTAAATACGAGTGGGTGACTTTGGATATTCAAGATGCTACTCATATGCCTGCTTATCAATGGGTTGTGTTGAAGAAGAACGTAACAGATAAGAATAAGGTTTCTGCTGTAGATTTGTATAACCGTGAGTATAATGACGGTACGGCTGCTGATGCGACTCTCCAATTGAATAAAAATGCGGGGGCTACTTATATGTATGCTGCTAGTTTTGGTGACTCTTTGGAATTTATCCCAGTCGCTAAAGAAATCTATACTGATAAGTATGTGGGTTATAAGCATCTGACTAATGATGAGTTGATCACGAACAAATATACTTTCAACTACTGGCATCCGTACGCATCTGATAAATTTATCGGTGTTAAGGATTCTACGATGAATGTGTTAGAGGGTAAGAAAGCGTTCACTCTTAAGTCTTCTTACAAAGAACATGCTTATGGCTATAATCCTTCTGAGGAGGTTTCCGGTAATGCGGACAAGAAGATCACGGGTCGTATCCCTGGCTTGGTGAGACCGGTAAGAACGATGTATATCATTACTAATGGTGAGACTACTTTCCGTAATCATAACGTAGCGGTAGAGTCTAAGTATAAATTGAGTAAGTATTATCCTAATACTACGAATGACTCTGTTTACTTCAAGGAGAACAACCATATTGAGGGTAACCATTACTATGCTATCCTTGAGGCTACTTCCGCAGGTGCTATCAGCACTCATAAAGCAGGTGTTTCCGATTATGATGCTTCCGCTACTTTGAAAGCTCAGGTAATGGGTGAGACTCGTACTTCCGCATTCGCTATCGCTCCGGACGAGACTCCGTTGTATCGTCAATTCAATAATGAACTTCTTGGTGAGAACGTTGATAATTCAGCTGATAGCTTGATGTTCAAGGAAACTATCCGTGGTGAATATTTGATGGATGAGCATAATGGTGCCTTGTTGAACAAGGATGTTGATTACGCTGGTATCTGGAGTGAGGGTAAGGCTGATGGTAAGTTGGCTTTCCGTATTGACACAGCATGGTTAACTCGTGGCGCAGGTAAGGTTAAACCTCAATACTTGGTATCCGCTTATCGTGAGTTGATCGAGGGTGAGAAGATCATTCCTTGTACTGAGACAGGTAAGCACATCACTGCTGATGGTCAAGTTACAGACGACCCATATCAATGTGTACACGCTATTCATGTGAAGACTCCGGCATTTATCTATGGTAAGTATTTGGTTAACTACTCAGACTCTGCTGCTGCTGTTGCAGATCGTAAGGAGGCTCTTAACCCATACTTGTTCAATACGAAGGCTGTTTCTAACAGTAGCTACACTCGTGTAGGTTTCGTTCCTGCTGTTCAATATGGTGATACTTTGTTTGTCTTGACTGGCAAATACAAAGGTATGACTGCTGATCAATTGAAGAATGAGGGTATCGAGGCAATCAGCGCTGACTACCATAAGAACTATGCTAAGTTCATCAATGTATTGACAGGTGACAAGCACAAGAACGTAACTTGGTCATTCCGTTATGTAAATCCGGATAAGGCTGCATTAGCTTATGTAGATGGCGAAGAGGGTGCGAACAACTCATTCTTGATTGAGTCTAATGTATATGGTGCAACTGATAATCAATATCAGACTGTAGCTGGTGATGTTGCTAGTGCGATTGCTCCGACTAAGAAAGCTGCTTGGTTGAAGATGCACAATGGTTGCTTAGTATTGACAGATGCTAGCTCTAGATTTGATGCCGCTAAGACTGGTGGTGATGGTGCATTAGTATTCAATGCTTATCCTAAGACTGATGCTGATGATATGGTAACATCTAACGATAACATCAACAATGTTGAAGGTGTATCTGTAGTAGCTGGTAACGGTACTGTAACTGTTCAAGGCGCTGCTGGTAAGTCAGTAGTTATCACTAACATCTTAGGTAAGGTTGTTGCTGAGACAGTTCTTACTTCAGACAACGCAACTATCGCTGTACCTGCTGGTATCGTAGCTGTAGCTGTTGATGGTGAAGAGGCTGTTAAGGTAGTCGTAAAATAAGACTAACCGATGGACTAAACGAATAGAGGCGGGGAGACCCGCCTTTATGTAATATATAATTAAATAACTATGCCACAAAATAAAGTATCCCGTGACGGGTGAACACGTGGCATATTAATACTAAAGTAATTAAAAGTTCTTCCGCAGGTATCCTCGTGAGAAGAGAAAGCGGATCAAAAAACAAGCCCCGTGGGATTTATCCTATGGGGCTTTTATTTATCGTATCGCCACCTTGCGTACCGTATCGCCAATGCGGATGATATAATATCCCTTTGCGATATCTACGACATATTCGGCGGTGGACTGCTTGACTTCGATTTCTTTCACCTTGATGCCTACGACACTGTAGATTTCCAAGATACTCCCGACAGGAGCGTTCTCTACCTTGATGCGATTCTCGTAGGCCGTGATTTCGATAGGAGAGGGATCTTCTTGCCTAGAAGCAAATGTCTTGACTCCCGATTTATTAGCTTGTGCGTAAACCGGATAACTTGCGGAGAATGCAAGTGCCAAAGCGATGATATGTATAAGCTTCATTTACTTGTCCCTAAATTCGTACAAATGTAGAAAGTTTTCCGCATATTAGAAAGTAATTAGCTTTATTTCGTAAAACGGATGTATGATTATACGCTAAGCCTCATACCTTCCTCTCCTAAGATCGTGCCGGGAAATATCTTGTCTGCTTCTTTCTTTAACGGTGCCATATCCTCGTAACGAGCCGAGTAATGACCGATAACCAATCGTTTCACGTGGGCTTTCTGGGCGATCTCGGCCGCTTGGCGGGCGGTAGAGTGGAAGGTCTCTTTCGCACGTGCGGCGTCACATTCAGCGAAAGTCGCCTCGTGGTATAATAAATCCACCCCTTCAATGATGGGGATTATAGATGGGTGAAAAGCTGTATCCGAGCAATAAGCATACCGTTTGGGAGCGACGGCAGGGCGGGTTAAGCGGGCATTCGGGATTACCTCTCCTTCCGGGGTGACGAAATCAGCGCCCCTTTTGATCTCTTGCATCATACGGACGGGAACTTGATAGAAATCTGTCATCTCCCGGATGATATGCGCTTCTTTGGCTTTCTCGGCGAATAAATAGCCACAACAGGGTATACGGTGCTTTAACGGAATGGAATAAACGCTTAAGGAGCGATCTTCCATAACCAACGAATGAGTTGTCGGGTCGATTAAGTTAAAACGGATCTCATAAGGCAACCCTTTACAAAAGATATCAAGTATCGGACGCATATAGCTCTCGATCTCTTTCGGCCCATGAATAACAAGTTCTCCATTACGTCCCAACATACCTAATGTAGAGATCAATCCCGGTAGCCCGAAGCAATGATCTCCGTGTAGGTGGGAGATGAAGATATGATTTAAACGACTGAATTTTATACGCATACGACGCATTTGCACTTGCGTGCCTTCTCCGCAGTCGATCATGTATAGTTTATCTCGTAAATCTACTATTTGAGAGGTCGCCAGATGGCGTGTCGTGGGCAATGCGGAACCGCATCCCAATATGTTTATATCAAAATCAGCCATTTGTTGTCTATGGGAATAATTGAGTGCAAAGATAATACAAAAGCATTTCTGTTCTGTGAAAAATAACAAAAAAACAAAGTGTAATGTATGCAGGATGAGGTGGATTCCATATATTTGTTTGCTGTCCTTCGGGAAAGCGAATATACAGTCGGTAAATAGACTTAAGATATTTTTTTCTAAGCCTTAACTAACTTTTTCTTTTTGTTTAAAACGGTTAAATGTAGAAACGGCCAAGCGTGAGCTTCGCCGTTTCCTTTTTTTATTGTTATTTTGAAATCTAAATACCTATATCTAATAAATTATGTCATTTAACAATCTACGATTATGAACAAGAATTTTATCTCTGTTTTCTTCCTGATGCTCGCTATGGGCGTATCTGTTATGGCCCAGAGTTATGAGGAAGATTTGGCTTTTTTTAAGGAACGAGTAAAGACTTTAGGCTCGGATGAGTTCGGAGGGCGTAAGCCTTTGACCGAGTATGAGACGAAAACAATCCATTACATCGCTGATGAATTTAAGAAACTAGGTCTTCAACCTGCTAATGGCGATAGTTATTTCCAGCCGGTGAAGGAAATATCTACTTTTACCCGTCCGGTAAAGGATAAGATCACGGTGAAATGCGCGAAAGGGTCTATGGATTTGAAGTTCTCGGATGATATTGTCGTTTGGACGAACCGGGGAACTGAGCAGGTAGTTATCCCTACTACGGACTATGTGTTCTGTGGGTTTGGCATTAATGCGCCGGAATATGGATGGAACGATTATGCGAATGTAGACGTGAAGGGGAAAATCGTTATCGCTATGGTGAATGATCCCGGTTTTTATGATACGTCTTTGTTCCGTGGAAAGAACATGACTTATTATGGCCGTTGGACTTATAAGTTCGAGGAGGCGCAACGCCAAGGTGCCGCAGGTTTATTGGTTCTTCATAACGAGGCGGCCGCTTCGTATGGTTGGAAGGTCTGTCAGGCTTCTCACGTGCAGACAAATATCGCTCTTTGCTCGGAGACAATGAATGCGGAAGCTTTGGGCATGAAGGGATGGCTCTCGGAGGAGGCTTGCAAGAAAATGTTCGCCCTTAGCGGATTGAATTTTGATGAGACGATTGCCGCGGCGAAGAAACCGGGTTTCAAGAGTTTTACGATGAAGGCGAAAAGTAAGGTTATATTAAATGTAAAGATGACTGTAGGCGAGTCTCATAACGTGGCGGCTGTTTTACCGGGCACGGACCTGAAAGACGAATACTTGGTTTTTACCGCTCACTGGGATCATTTTGGGATCGGCACGCCGATAGATGGGGACAGTATCTATAATGGCGCTAGCGATAATGCTTCGGGCGTGGCAACCTTAATGTTATTAGCTAAGAAATATCAATCATTGCCTGTTCATTCCCGTCGTTCCATCGTATTCGTGGCGGTGACTTCCGAGGAATGTGGCTTATTAGGTTCTCAGTACTATTGTGAGCATCCTTTGTTCCCTTTATCTAAAACGGCTATTAACTTGAACTTTGACGGCACGGCTCCGCGTGAGCGTACCCATGATATTTCTCTCCGGGCTGCGGGTAAGACGGATACGGATGCCTTGGTGATCGCTATGGCCTCGGCACAAGGACGGACCGTGAAGGTTATTACCGAAGATCCTGCGGGTGGTTATTTCCGTTCCGATCATTTTAATTTCGTGAAAAAAGGCGTACCTACGATTTTAGTTGGTGGCGGTAAGGATTACGTGGATAAAGCACGCCATGAGGCTAAACCGAAAGTTTACCGGTATCACCAACCGAATGATGAGTATGACGAATCTTGGTGGGATTTTGATGGGGCTATGGAAGATATGAACTTAATGTTTAGTATCGGTTTAGTTATCGCCAACAATGATGAGATGCCTAAGTGGACAAAAGAGGCGGACTTCCAAAGGCAATAGATTAATGTGCCAATGTAGCAATATGCCAATATGCTAATGTGTCAATTAAGATACTATCACTTGTATTCTCACTTGACATTGACATATTGGCACATTGGCATATTATTTAATTTGCACATTATTTAATAGGTATGACCTCCTTCTTGCATTTCCTTACTATTGATCTTATGTAGATCAAGCGCTCTCCAAGCATAGAAAATGTAGGCTAATACGAATGGAACGAGAATAGATACATAGCTCATTACTTTCAACGTGAATGGGCTTGAGCAACTATTCTGGATCGTCAATGAACTTTGTAGATCCGCCAAAGATGGGTAGTAAGCCGTATTATTCCATCCTGCGCAAAGTAATAAAGCTAATACGGTCAAGACAGTCCCTGCTCCCGCAAACCAGATGCCTTTTCTCCAAGTCTTCGAGAATATCGTTTTCCCTATGCCGAATAGCACGCCAACCACGCCAATCAATAATACGGCTAACACGATTGGCATCTCGATCAGGTTCATAAAATACTTATACGGTTGCATAAATACTTCTCCGGTATCCGGATTTACGGCAAAACCGTCCACCAACAATAAACGGATCAAGAATGTCAAGAAAAAGACGAGGAACAAGATTGTCTCCGGTATCAATTGTTTCCGGCTTTTAGCGACAATCTCCGGATCATCGATATTGTTGATAAAATAGAGTAGGGCCAGAGCTCGTGCCAAGAAGAAAACTGCCAGTCCTAGGCACAAATTCCAAAATACCAAAGCCGCCTCTAATCCATGCCAAGGATTGGCCCACGTGGAAATGACGGGCATGGCTACATCAGTCAACTGTTCTTTGTTAACAATAAATTCAGCGCCGTTAAAGAAGGTCGCTACAGCGGTTCCGAGTAAGATCGGACCTGCTATACCATTGATCATAAGAAATACTTGATACGTCTTTTTCCCGAGTAGGTTGCCTTTTTTCGCTTGATACTCGTAAGATACAGCTTGTATCACGAAGCAAAGCAAGATCAGCATCCATACCCAATAGGCTCCGCCGAAGCTTGTGGAATAAAATAAAGGGAAAGAGGCGAAGAAAGCACCTCCGAAAGTGACCAACGTAGTGAAAGTAAACTCCCACTTACGCCCGGTCGAGTTCAATAACATTTTTTGCTGTATCTCCGTCTTGCCGATAGTGAAGAGTAGAGATTGGCCTCCTTGTACAAAAAGAAGGAATACTAATAGCGCTCCGAGTAGAGATACCAGAAACCACCAGTAATGTTGTAACAATATATATGTACTATCCATAGGACTTTCTATTTAAGAATTGATATTTGAAAATTGAAAATTAGTGGGCGGCAGCTTCCGGCCCTTTCTTGATGGCCTTAACCATGATTCCAATCTCTGCGATCAGCAGGATCGTAAATAAGATAAGGAACAGGTAGAAAGTGGTCTGTACCGAGGATGGGTTTAACTTGGATATCGAAGCGCTGGTCGGCAAGATATCCTGTATAGCCCAAGGTTGACGTCCTACCTCCGCTACGATCCAACCGGCTTGTCCCGCTATATATCCTAAAGGTATAGACCATAGGCCCACGTATTGCAACCAACGTGTATTAGCGATTTTCCCTTTTTTATCCCATATCAACGTAATAATGAATAGTAAGATGAAGAAACAACCAAGGATCACCATCACACGGAAAGAATAGAATGTCAATCCTACATGCGGGATTAACTCTGCCGGATCCTTAATATAACCATATCCGAAATAGGGGAAATTCTCTTCCAAGGTTACCCTGTATTGTGCGGCTGCTGCGGTATCTTTATCTTTAACCGCTTTGCGATAATCAGCTAACGCTTTGATGGCGGTTTTACCTTTCTCTATTTTTTCTTTGGCGGAGAGCGCTACCGTTCCTTTATTGGTCGTATAACCTCCCTCTATTAAGTTTACGATTCCCGGAACGTATGCGTTCATGTCACGTTCTGCTAAGAAGGAGAGGAGTTTGGGGAACTTAATGTCAAAAATAAATGCGTTCTGGTTATCCAGATAACTCGTCTTTGCCGGATTTAAGATGCCGATACCTACGAGTCCTACTCCGTTGCCACCCTCATAAAGACCTTCCATGGCGGCTAGTTTCATCGGCTGCTTTTGAGCGACTTGGTAAGCGGAGCCATCACCCGTCCAGATAATAAGGATGGAGGCTACCAACCCGAATATAGCGCTGACCTTGATACTTGACAAAGCGAATTCGGTATTCCGTTTCTTTAATAAATACCAGCAGCTGATTCCTAGTACGAACAAGGCGCCTACGATCCAACCGGACAATACCGTATGGAAAAACTTATTAATGGCGACAGGCGATAAGGCTACGGCCCAGAAATCGAACATCTCGTTACGGACCGTATCCGGATTGAAATGCATACCGACCGGATATTGCATCCATGCGTTAGCGATCAAGATCCAGAGAGCGGAAAGAGTAGCGCCGATAATCGTCAGCCAAGTGGAGGCGAGATGAAAGCGTTTGCTAACCTTGTCCCAACCAAAAAACATAACAGCGATAAAGGTAGCTTCCATAAAGAAGGCGAGAATTCCCTCGATAGCCAAAGGTGCCCCGAAGATATCCCCGACAAACCAACTATAGTTAGACCAGTTGGTTCCGAACTCGAACTCGAGGATCAATCCCGTAGCGACACCGATAGCGAAATTGATACCGAATAATTTCATCCAAAATTGGGCGGTCTTTTTCCATGCCTCATTACCTGTCCGATAATAAATCGTCTCCATAATAGCTTGGATAACGCCAAGTCCTAGTGTTAGTGGCACGAAGAGCCAATGATACATGGCAGTAAGGGCAAATTGAGCCCTCGACCAATCGATCAATGAAGTGTCAATGTTTTCAATCATATTTATTAATGTTTTAAGGATTTATTGCCCGTTGTATGAGTTCGTTCGATACGTGGTTCTCCTTCTCACTATCGCTATCGAATTGCCCGAGATAATTAGGAAAGAAGAATAATCTCAGGATAAAAAACATGATAAACAATTTGACTAGAATGATTAGCCAAAGAGTCTTGCCCAGCTTCATCTCCCGGAATCCTTCCAGATAAAAGCGATATATTCGTATGAATGCAGATTCTTTTTTCATATAGTTGTTCTCATTTAAGATAACAGTTGTTAATATGAATATGTTTTCATGTTTTTACAAATATATCCAAACTGCGTTAATAAAATACCCCCAATCCTATAGATAATATTTATGAAATTATAAATAAGATCTATCCTGTCTGTTAAAAAAAACTATTTTAAATAAGAAAGCGGTCTTTTGATCTTGTCAATAATACAGCATTGGCTATATTTGCGACAATTTGTTGCCTGTAAAGGTGTAAAGACACATGAAATATCATTGTTAAGTGCTAATCTATAAAAAATTATTACTATGTCTAACATTTCTAGAAGATCTTTTCTTCAAAAAGGTACCTAATCGTAC
>ENA-OPCD01003297-OPCD01003297.1-human-gut-metagenome-genome-assembly--contig:-NODE-3297-length-10429-cov-2.162233_pt1 | contig 10429 bp, 8 predicted proteins | sample MGYA00241560_ERZ501471 | MGnify/ENA primary metagenome ERZ501471 (study PRJEB25962, sample SAMEA2042578) | human gut metagenome | biome: human gut; feature: human-associated habitat; material: faeces...
GATAGCGGATATTTCGGTATCGGCATAAAGATTGATGTTTCGGGTCATGGTTCCTGCGTTATCGTTGTCGCTGGCTGTAACTTGCAAGGTGTAGAATCCTTTTATATTCTGTGCCGGTGCGATTTTCAAGGTTGAACCCGATACGGTGGCTGTAATATTGTCGGTGGTGGATACGTTGTAATAGGGCGCATTGTCAAAACCAGCGAACAGCTTGTTGAGGTCTATTTCGGTTGTCGAGTTGGCGGGAATCATGTAGTGCGGTTCGGCTAGCCAGTTGAGGTAATCTTCGAGGTCGGTGTAACCGTCGCGGTCATTGTCGTCATTGTTGTTGGCAATGTTGGGGTCGAGACCTTTGGCTATCTCCCACCAGTCGGGCATTCCGTCTTGATCGGTGTCGTAATCGGCGGGGCGATGTTCCTCTACGATATTCAATCCGTCGAATCCCTCGGAATCGCTTTCTTTATCGATAAGTCCGGGCTTACCGGTTTTCCAGCCTTTGTAGGTGTATGTGCCTTTGAGGGTCTCTTCTACCATGCGGGTATCATGGTTGTCAAAAAACGGTTGATTGCAACCTACGTCCGAAAGTACGGTTTTGAATGCGAGTTTTGCCGGCTCGATGGTTGCATATGACGGAAAGAAGGGCTTATCGACGAATACGGTCCAATTGAGAACTTGTCCGTTCGACAGCCGGTAACGGTAGGTTTCATTTTTGGCGTCGGTAGTCAATGTCCCGTTTTTGTTTTCACGGATATTTCCGTTTACATAATAGGCTTGGGTACCGCCACCCGTACCTTCGATGTCGGCCGTGATCAGATAAGTGAGTGTTGTTGCCGGTCCCATTTTGTAGTAGTTGTTTACAAATTGTCCCTGGTGGGTGCCTCCGTCGGTGGCGCGACCACCCCAGTTGTAGCATACGTTGTTGAACATATCGTGGTGTCCGGCATAATTCCCGTCAGAAAGACCTCCCGACATACTCCAATTCCTACCCTGGTTGTGGGCGAGCAGGTTGTGGTGGTACGAACCGTAATCGCCTCCGATGGTGGCCGCATATCCGTGTTCCACGTGGTGTCCCTGTTGTATAAATTGGGTGTTATGCCCGGCATAGTTCAGAGACTCGGAAATGAGCGTACGTTGCAGTGTGATATTTTTTGCATTGCGGGAACTGAACGCTTCGTCGATCGTCCAGCCCACCGAGCAATGATCCATGATACTGTGATTGTTCCCGGCCATACCCAATCCGTCGGCGGTGTTGGGGTTGCCCGATACTCCGTCCCAGTCGTCGGCACCGCCGAGGCGTAAGCGGATAAATCGGGTGATTCCCTCGTTTGCCATGCCGAACGGACGTCCTTTTAGCATGATACCGGTACCGGGAGCCGTCTGTCCGGCAATGGTAACATACGGGTCATGTACGGTAAGGCGAGATTGAAGTGTTATGCCACCCGAAACATCGAATACGATGGTACGAGGGCCGCTGAGTTTGGAAATACCGTATCGGAATGTTCCCGGTTGGGGATTCGAAGCATCGTCGTCGAGTGAGGTTACGTGGTAAACTATGCCGCCGCGACCTCCGGTCGCATAACGACCGTAACCTTCTGCACCGGGAAATGCGAGTTGGCGGGCACGGAATTGCCATATTTCGCCTGTGTAGACGTTACCGTCGGTATCTTCTTCATCGACACGCCAAAAATAAGTATTCATCGAATATACATCGGTGAGCGTATATTTGTTGTCGGTTACAGAAGCAATTTTCTGCATGTCGTCGATGGAGGTTCCTATGTAAAGGTGATTTTTGACCGCCGATGAAGCCATTGTCCAAGAAAGTTCGAGTGTGCCGTTGTCGGCGTCGACATGTATATCTCTGTTTTGGGGGAATGGATCGAGTGCGGTGGTTTTAGGATTCGACTGGTCGAGAATGATAGCATTGATATATACGCAACTCGTTCCGTATGTTTCTCCGGCTACGGGTTTGCTGGTGTAACTGATGGTTACGTCTTCTCCGTTGGCGACGGTAAATTTGATGTAAGATTGTCCGCTATTCGATGGGAGAGTCTCTCGTGATGTCTGTTCGACACCAGAGAGCACAGTCTCTCCATTGACGGCAATTTCGATGGGAGCAGAGGAACCTTTGCCGTCGATATCGTTGTGGTAGGCAAGAATGGAGTGCTCCCCGGCAGAAAGCCCGCTCAGTTTGACGTTTATAGTCATGCTCTTTTCCGGGCAGTGTATAATACCTCCGTCGTCGGCAAGACCATATACGATAGCAGCGTCGCCTACCAGTTTTGCCCCTTGATTTACGACTGCTGCTTTATAATATTTGGTGCAGAGGGTCGTTGTCGTTTCGCCAGAACAGCTTAGAGTAAAGGTGATTCCGTCGACCGTGAGCGATGCCGATGTCGTTTGTGATATGGCCCACGGAGTATAATCGGGTTCTGTTCCTTCCGCTTCGTTGCGTCCGGTCATGTTGAAGTCGATTTTCTGGGCATAGACAGTGCAACAAAGAATGCTTAAAAACGTGTAGAGAAGTATTCTTTTTTTCATGGTAAAAGTATTGGTTAGAACAAGTAACAAATATAGAATAAATTTTTTAGGAGTTGTTATGTTCTTCAATAAATTATTATTTTGCATTATAATGAGCCGAATGGAACAGCCTGTCGAGAAGACAGGCTGTTATTGGATTGGGAGGGTGTTTATTGGCGTAACGGTATCGTGTACGGGTATCATCCCTGCTTGTTTCACTTATTGTTTGTCTAGTCTGAATTACCGGCCCTTGAAAGATAACTCCATATTGGGGCTGGTTTCTCATAAAGAAACGGAGGTTATTACTATCATTTTGCAATAACCTCCGTATTTTAAAAACAACCTTTTTTACCTTTTATTTTTCTTGTGCCGAATCCTTGTCCCACGGGTATCGGCGATTCGGATTCTGGGGAAACCAGCCTTTATGTACGCGTTCTTGTTGTTGCGTGATTTCTCGTATGCTCCAAAAAGAAGAGAAAGCGGTAACGCCGCACAGGGCCGACACAAGTAGATTATTCACCCATATAGAGGCTATGATGCCGATGATGCCCAGTGCGAAGAATGCCCAACGACTGTTTGTTCCCCAATAATACTCGGCTTTAACGACCAGCGGGTGAAAAAGTCCGATGATGAGGAATGTGGCTATGCCTATGATTAAACCTTGCAAGTGAAACCAAAGGGACCATTCGTTTTCCATTTTTCTTTTCTTCTTTATAAGTTATACGGGAGGATTTCCTCCCGTATAACCAGCAGGGTTTAGTAATTGTTCTTTTTGCGTTCGAAATAAGCTTTCGGGTGTTGACAGGCGGGGCATACTTCGGGTGCTTTTTTCCCTTTGTGTATGTATCCGCAGTTACGACATTGCCATTCGATCTCTTCCTCGTCTTCGAATACCGTACCGTTTATCATACGTTCGTAGAGTTTGAGGTAGCGGGCTTCATGTCCGGCTTCGACTGTTGCGATGCGGCGGAAAGCTTCGGCAATTTGAGGAAATCCTTCTTCATCGGCCACTTTGGCAAATTCGGGATAGAGTTCGCTCCATTCTTCGTTTTCTCCGGCAGCAGCTGCTTTCAGATTCTCGACTGTGGTAGAAAGAATGCCGGCCGGATAAGATGCCGTGATTTCTACCATACCGCCTTCGAGGAATTTGAAAAATCTTTTGGCGTGTTCCTTTTCTTGTTCGGCTGTCTCGTTGAAGATGGCAGCGATTTGTTCATAACCTTCTTTTTTTGCGATACTGGCAAAATATACGTAGCGGCCGCGAGCTTGCGATTCTCCTGCGAACGATTTCAGCAGATTTTGTTCTGTTTTTGTTCCTTTGACACTTTTCATAATGATTGAATTTTAGGTGTTAATAATAATGATTTTACTTTTCGGGAGAGGTATAGTGCCCGATGAGTTGTATTTTTATATCTTGTAATTCGAAGTTCGATAGTTGTTTGTTCTTTTTTATATGTTCGAGAATCAAGCCGGTAAGTTGTTCGTCGTGAAGGTCGGCAATACAATGGCTGTGATTGTCATAGAGATGCTGGTGGGGGCGGGTATCGGCATCGAAATACATTTTGTTATCGAGTGTGAAAACTTTTTCCGCCAGTTGTGATGATACTAGACATTCGAGCGTGTTATAGATTGTAGCAACTGTTATTGCCGGGATTTTTTTACGCACGGCTTCCCATACCTCTTCGGCTGTCGGGTGATGCAATTCGCACAATGTCCGGTATATATTCATGCGTTGTGGCGTGAGGCGTAATCCCTTTTCCCGAAATAATAGTATGATATCGTTATCGCTCATTGTTTCAATATCTTCTTTTGCAAATATATTAGAATAATTCTAATATAAAAAATATTATAAGAAAATAATTAGTTATATATTGTTAATCGATCTGCTGTCGTTGCCGATAAAAGAAACAGGGCCGCAGTCAATAGCGGCCCTGTTTCTTTTATGAAAGAGATGTAGTATATATTATTTTACATGATTCCTTTTTCACGTAAATGCAGTTGCCATTTCCATGCCGACTTCAAAGTTTCGGCAAGTGGCGTTTCTGCTTTCCAGCCCAATATCGTATTGGCCTTTTGTGGATCGGCCCACACTTGTGTAATGTCACCTTCCCGGCGTTCCGCGATTCTATAATTGAGTTTTATGCCGGTAGCCTCTTCGAAAGTATGGATAAGTTCGAGTACAGAAACACCTTGCCCCGTACCGAGATTGAATATTTCGACGTCCTCCTCGCTTTTATGTCCGAGCATACGTTCTATGGCTTTGACGTGAGCTTTGGCCAGGTCTACCACATTGATGTAATCGCGTATGCAAGAACCGTCGGGGGTATCGTAATCGTCTCCGAAAACGCTGAGTTGCTGACGTACTCCGATGGCGGTTTGTGTGATATAGGGTAGTAGGTTCTGCGGAACTCCGAGCGGGAGTTCTCCGATTTCGGCGCTGGGGTGAGCACCTATGGGATTGAAGTAACGCAGCAATATCGATTTGAACGGAGCTCCCGAGTGTATGGTGTCCGTAATGATTTCTTCACATATCTGCTTGGTATTTCCATAAGGCGAGAGTGCCGGTTTTATGGGAGCCGATTCATCTACGGGCAGGGTATCGGGTTGGCCGTAGACGGTACACGAAGAAGAAAAAACAAGTGCTTCTACACCGTATTCGGGCATAAGGTCGAGCAGGTTGAGCATCGTTACCAGATTATTACGATAATAGAGCAAAGGTTTCTTTACCGATTCTCCTACCGCTTTACTGGCTGCAAAATTGATAACGCCTTTAATGCCGCTGTGTTTTTCGAAGAGCTTGCGCATGGCCTCTTTGTCCTGCATATCGATTTGCTCAAAAGCCGGGCGTGTACCCGTGATGCGTTCGATACCATTGATGACTTCGGTATTGGAGTTGGACAAATTGTCGAGTATGATGACTTCATACCCTGTATTTTGTAGTTCGACTGTTGTGTGCGATCCGATGTAGCCGGCACCGCCTGTAACCAATATTTTTGTTTTCATGATTGCTGTGTTGGAGGATTAGTATAACGACAAAAGTAGAAAATATATACAAACAAAAGATATGAATTTGAGTTTTTCTCTTTTAGCGTTTTTCTATCAATACCAATCGAGTGCATCGTAAGAGTTTCCGCTCTTATCGTATTTCAAGTCGCTGAGTATCGACGATTTTACACGAATGCTGAAATTGTAGGATTTGTATGCCCCTACGGGTATGAAGCTGGCGCTCATCGACCAGCAGTGCATATCCCGGGTAAGATTACAGTTCATATAAGCAAGACGGTGGGTAACGAAATTGTAACTGGCCGAGAAAGAGAAAGACCAGTTTTTTGTAGGCTGTATGCTTCCTGATATACTCAGGTTCTGATTGATGCGGCCGTCGTATTCCATTTTTTCTTTGTTGAAATCACCGTAACCGTAGTTGATGGAGTAGTTTATGGATAGACTCCACGGAACTTCCCACACCATATAACCGTCACGCATTTTCAGTGTTTCATCTTCTTTGTCTTTCTCTTTTTCTTGTCCCGACTCTGTAATTTGATCGGCGTTGGAAAGGATTTCGTCTTCGGGATTTTCGACGGGGTTGTCGTCTGTCGATGATTGGGATTTATTTTTCCGTTTGAATGTGCTGTTGTTGAATGTATAAGAAAAAGAGGTTCCTGCACTCGACAGTCGGGCGAAACCTTTCCCTGCTTTCCAACGGGGTACGTTTACCCTTACGGGAGAACCGTTGGCGCTAAGTTGATAGGTATATGGATCGAATACGGCGCTTACTTGTAGATTGAACTGCTTGGTGAGTTTTATGAGGAGAGACGTATTGATATTGCTCCAATTGAGAGAGTCGGCAGCCATGTTATAGCTCATGCTGGCCGACAGGTTCTCTATAAGACTTACTTTACGCACACCCGTAGTATCCTTGTCGGTGTTGACTTTCATTTCGAGGTTGTTGGCTACCGAGAAACTTACTGTTCCGGTTTTCCCTCGATTGGGAACACCATAGGTGCTTCCTGCAAACGGAGAGTAATAAACCTCTTCGGGCGTACCATTGGTATTTATGCGGGTATAGCGCTGCCAATAACCGTAGCGGGACGAGCCGAAATCGGGTGCACCCGATACACGTATCGTAGGTGTCAGGACATGTCGTATCATCGGAATCTTTTTCCCGATAAAGGGCAGCGGTCGGTAATATCCGTATAATTTGGTTTGTGCGCTCACGCTGAACGAGTAGTTATAGACGTTGTAAAAACCGTATGTCGTATCTCTGACGACCGATGCGCTGCGGGGATCCCATTCCTGCATGATGCGGTGGGTATACATGCGGTCGGTAAACGAGAACGAGGGTGTGATATTGATGTATTTGAATACACTGAATGTCGCCGATATGGGTATATTGTGCTGCATGCCGTTGCTCCAATCTCTGATAAGATTGGATTTGAGAAACATGTTTTGTTTGGTCTGTATCGAGTTTTTGAGATTTCCGGTGTAATTGAAACTTATTTTTTCATACCACTTTTCTTTTCCTACCCGGTTTTTGCGTTTGAAGGGGTAGATACGGCTCATGTTGATGGTAAGATTGGGGAAGGATACGTTTAGGGTGGAGTCGGAATTTCGTTGCGTTACGTTGGCGGTAAGAGCTATGCTGAATGGCGAATTGGGTACGTTGTATGAAAGGCTGACGGTAGAGCTGGTCGTATTGGTCGTAAAAGCGGTCGAGTTGCCATAATTGGTTAGGTTATTGTGGCTGTAACCGCTGGTGGCGAAATTCACACTGGCCGAGAAAGTAAGATTGGGATTGGCTTTTCGGTCTTGTGTGTGCGACCATGTCAACTTGAAGTTGGTCTGTTTGGAATAGTCGGGCATACCCTTGTCGCCGAGTACGGTAACGAGGTAACTGAGGAAAAAGTTTCCGGAGAATTTGTAGCGTTTGACGTATGCCGATTGAGCGTTGAGACCCCATGAACCTTTGGTGTAGATCTCTCCGGTGAGGGCAAGGTCGATGTAGTCGTTGATGGCGAAGTAATAACCTCCGTCGCGCAGATAGAAACCGCGTGCGGTTTCATCGCCGAATGTAGGCATGATGATACCCGAACTGTATTTTTCGGAGAACGGGAAATATCCGAACGGGATAGCCAGCGGTAACGGTACGTCGCCCAATACCATATAAGCAGGACCGGCTACTACATCTTTCTTGGGACGCATTTTTGCCTTTGTCAGTTGCAGATAGAAGTGTGGGTGCTCGTGATTGTCGCAAGTTGTGTACTTTCCGTCTTTGAGAAAGTAGGAATCGTCGGGATTCTTTTTGGTTTTGCCTCCGGTTAGGTATCCCTCTCCTTGCTGGGTGATAACGTTGGTGATGAATGCTTTTTGGGAATCGAAGTTGTATTTCATCGTGGAGGTTTCGTATTCGCCGCTGGGGTCTTTGAATACGGGTTTACCCACGATGTCGCCGATTGAGTCGGGACGGCCGGTCGCGAAGATTTGGCTGCTGTCCATATCCATGTGCATTTCGTCGGCGGTGAGTTCCATGGTTTGGTAAGTAACGATGCTTCCGCCGAAAAGAAATCCCATGTTGTTATTGGTAAAAACGGCCGAGTCGTTGGCATGGTAGGTGATGACATCTTGGAAAGCCTCTTTTCTCGGTACTTTTGCCGAATCGGTAGCCAGACTGTCGGTCGTCAGGATTGTCGAATCGTTTATTTCAATCGAGTCTCCGTATGTGATGGAAGAATCTGTCGGAAGAATGAAGTTCCCGGCTGCCGAATCCGGAGAGGATTCATTTTCGGGGAATAATTGTTCCGGCATTATCGAGTCTTGTCCTTTTCGGGAAGAGTCTGTGGTATATGCCGGGTCGGAACGGAAATCGTTTTTGTCTCGACGGCGTTTGTTTTTTCTTTTATCGATGTTGTCGCCGGTTTCTTCGGAGTGGCTACCGTATACGGCACTTAGATAAGCGTGATATGCTTCGATTTTGTTATCGGATACACCGAAAAGATTCTCGTGATCGTTCTCCGCAGCCGAAGAATATGCGGGGAGTAATCCGAGAAAAAGGAGTAGCAGGGCTATGTAGAAAGTCTTATTTTTCGGTGGCATTCACTTCTTATGTGAGCAATCAGCCCACAAAGATAGGCAATCTGCCCGACATAGGGGTGTCGGGCAGATGTTTTAATAATTTTTAGATGAGAACGATAAGTCCCATTGTTCAAATCTCTTGACTGAGGCTTCACCGTATTTCGAAAGACTTTTTCGTATTTCTTCCGGTGTTTTTTCACAGTCGGGTTCCGATTTCGTGTAAAATTTGTCGGCGTAGCAGATAATTTGTTCCTCGATACTTACGGGTAACATATCGCGGTGGGGAATCGGTAAATTTTCACGAATAATGTCGTCGAGTGAAAGACCTGCTCCGGTATGTCTCTCGCATACGAGGGCGTGGCGGAGCAATCCTTCGTTTTTCAGTAATTCGCTGCCGAGAGTTCCGTGGCAAATGTAAGGACGAGTACCGAAACACTGTATGTCGGGTGCGTGGGTAAGATAGATACCTATATCGTGCAACATCGCCGCCTCATAAAGGAAATTTTCGTCGGCTTCGAGTTCCGGATGAGAGTTGGCTATTTCCTGGGCTTTCTCGGCCACCCGCCGGCTGTGAGTTACCAATATATCGTATAAAGGCGAACCTTTTGCGTAATATTTGTCGATAAGAGTAAACGGATCCATTCCCATAAATTTATTCCAAGACGGTTACCCAGCCGTGCGTATCGGGTTCGTCGCCGTATTGAATGGCACGCAGCTTGTTATACAATCGAGTACATACGGGCCCCGGTTTGCCGTCTTTGGAGATGACATATGATTTTTTATTTTCGAGGTCATCGATGCGTTCGATAGGAGAGATGACCGCTGCGGTTCCGCAGGCTCCGGCTTCTTCAAAAGTCGATAGTTCTTCCTCCGGAACAGGCCGGCGTTCAACTTTCATACCCAAGTCTTCGGCCAGTTGCATGAGGCTGCGGTTGGTAATCGACGGAAGTATTGAGGTAGATAGGGGCGTGATATAGGTGTTGTCTTTGATCCCGAAGAAATTGGCAGCTCCGCACTCTTCAATGTATTTATGCTCGGCAGCATCGAGGTACATGATATTCGAATAGCCCATTTCATGTCCCTTTTCGCCCGACAACAGGCTGGCCGCATAGTTGCCTCCGACCTTCACATCGCCTGTTCCACGTGGAGCAGCACGATCCTGCTCTCGGTCAATGGCAACCAGGATCGGCTTAATTCCCTCCTTGAAATAAGCACCCACAGGTGAACAGTAGACAATCAGCAAAGCATCCTTTGCAGGTTTGACCCCCAGGCCGGCCGTCGTGCCGAACATCACCGGACGCAGATAGAGCGAGGCCCCTGTTCCGTAGGGAGGAATATAGGCTTCATTCCGCCGAACTACCTCGACGCAGGCATTGACGACCATTTCGACGGTCGGCAGCGGAAGGCAAAGACGTTCGGCCGAAGACCGGAGGCGGCGGGCATTGTCCTCGACACGGAACAGGCGGACTTTCCCATCGACTCCACGAAAGGCCTTGAGACCCTCGAAAAGTTCGATGCCATAATGCAGGCACGAAGCCGACATGTGCATCTTGATGTACTCGTCGCTCGTAACCTCCATATCACTCCATTTACCATCCGTAAAATAATAACGGACGTTGACGTCGGTCTTGTGATAGTCGAACCCCAAGGCACTCCAATCAATATTTTCCATTATAGTAAAATTTAAAGGTTTTTCTAAATTATCCCCACAGCAAAGTAAACCGGGCAAAAACAAACCTTGAACCGATCCTTTCCTCGCATTATCCTACGATAGCACCATTATTCGTATTTCCGTTGGGGCACAGCAGCAGCAGTTTCCCCGAAGCATCTTCGGCCATCAGGA